>Ga0208029_1000160_pt1 | contig 49270 bp, 45 predicted proteins | sample MalvireepMed_s12_FD_184242 | JGI IMG/M metagenome (GOLD analysis project Ga0208029, IMG submission 184242) | Marine viral communities from the Global Malaspina Expedition - Malaspina viral metaG DeepMed_s12 (SPAdes) (version 2) | ecosystem: Environmental > Aquatic > Marine > Oceanic | place... | reverse complement strand
AAAGGGGGAGTTGTGCCTGAATGCCGGAAACTGGCTAAATAATCGCCAACTTCGACCATGACCACTCGGATCTGGCACTACCAGGCTTGGTCTGCGAAGGTTGTTGGAGCACTATGAGAAATCCGGGTTAGCGCCGTTGCCTTCTGCGGGACCATCTTTCAAGTATTCCGCTTGAATGTAGGTGCCGTTATCCAGGAAGGCCAGCAAGAGGACTTCTTGCTCCGCGGGATTTGTCTCCTCATGGATCCAGGTTCCTACAAGCCCGTCCGATTGGATTCTTTCGACCGGGATTGTTTCGGGTACTGTGGCTCCGTTCTCGTAGACACTCAAAACGGCATCGCCATCAACGGATAGCTCAACGCGTTCATTGGCGTCTGTGGGGAACAGTCCGATGCTGCCGTTTTCATTAAAGAAATTGTCAGTTGCAGTAAGAACCCCACTTTCATCCAGGTTGAAAGTGCCAAATTCCATACCTTCCTCGGTTTCGTCTTGCAGTTCCTTTTCTTCAACCTGTACGTAGGTGTTATTGCTGGCATCGAAAGCAAGGAATATGACGTTTCCTCCTCCGTTGCTGGTGTCTAAAGTCCACCCCCCGGTTATCGAGGTTTCATTCGTAAAAGAGACACTCTCGTCTTCAAGGGTGCCCTCAAGGTGGGCCTTGGCCTCTTCCGCACTGATCAGTGCAGTAGCGGTCGTATCCTGGCCGCCATTCTGAATTAGCGTGACGACAGCAGAAGAGTTCTCGAAATCGGCTGCCGGAATGCCGAAATCAACTTGTGTCGCACTGTTTTTGGCGGTGTCGCTTATCGTAATACCATTACTGGGGTCGCCATCCGTATCAAGGGTTTGAAGCAACCTGGCGATGTTTACCACGGTATCGTTTGAGGTATCCGTAGTGCCTGCTATATCGAGCGGTGTAACAACACCCGCAGCAGGAACCGGCGGGAATTTCAGGTCACCGATGAAGAAGGTAACCTCTTCTCCCGCCTCGTATTCATACTCGCCGCTGGCATTGGTGACACCTTCCTTTGTTGCCGTGCGATATCCAATATTGCCCACCGGGCTATCGACGAACACTCCGGTTTCCGCAGTAGAGTCTGCTGTAGTGGGTGTGCTCCCACCACTACTACTTCCTCCACATCCCGCAATACCAACAACCGAAGAGACTGCTGCGGCCAATGCCAGTTTTTTATAACCGTTCATAACAACTCCTTGATTCAACAAAGTACCCTGGTTCGCCCTGTGAACCAGGCTCTGCCCGAAGGCTCCCTGAGGAAGGGTTCTTGAGATATAGCAAGGGAAATTGAGGGGCGCCCCACCCGTTTGGGGAGTCCGGGGCAGTGATTTGTATGAAGTGTGTAACTATGAGCAGTTGGAATATTTCTGAAACCTAAACTAAGTTGCGTAGTAAACAACGATATAAGAGTGGTCTGCTGTGCATTTCTCCGACCGGGAAACCTTTTTTAACCACGACTTCCATGAACTGATTGGCCTGATCTACGATTCGGTCACCTCGGAGCAGGGGTTCTTTCCGTTTCTGAGCAGGTTTGTTCAGGTGTTTAACGGCCACAGTGCATCGTTTGCGATCTACGACACTGCGGCAAACTCTCTTCTCGGTACCTGGACCGTGAATATTCCCGAAGAGGCTCTGCGTTTCTATTCCGAGCATGTCTCCCATAGGGACGTACTGGTTGAAAAAGCGATATCGGTCAATCGCGAAGGTAACTGCAGGTTTGTCGCCAGTAACATCGATCTTGGCCCGGATGTTAAGCGCTTGCGGCGCGATACCCGGGCAGGAGAGTGGCTGGAAAGCTACGGGGCTTGTGAAGCTGCCGGAGCGATTGCCTATATGGACGGGTATTACCTCAACTTTTTCGGAATGCAGCGTTCTCCTGATCAACCTGAATTCAGTTATGAAGAACTCAAGGTCTTTGATGGATTCTTACCCCACCTGCATCGAGCTGTGGGCCTGTATACCCGGCTGATGCAGCGGCGGTGTGGTCCGGCGGTTGAGCGGTTGGTACTCGAGCGTGTCAATCGAGGCATCATCGTTTGTGATGCATCCTTCCGGGTGGCCTTCAGGAATGGCAAAGCGGATGACATCCTGAAACGCAACGCCGGTTTAAGGGTAAACAGTGATGGCATGCTGGTGGCCCATGGGAACGAGAGTGCGCGGCAGTTTGCCGTTCTCTTGTCTGCTGCTGTTGAGGCGTCGATTGCCAGGCGGGAGCTTGATGACCAGGTTTTCAGTCTTGAACACGGGCAGCAGCGCATCACGCTGGTGGTGACTCCCCTGCAGGGAACGGCTGAGGCAGGGAGCCTAGCGCAGGGGGCGCTCGTTACATTACACGATTGGAGCTGGAGCAACGAAATTAGTGCCGACCTGCTAAAGAGTCTGTTTGATCTGACGGATGCGGAAGCGGTGGTTGCGGCTGAGCTTGTTTGTGGCCAGAGCTTGTCGGATATTGCGGTAATCTCGGGACGGTCACGGGAAACCGTGAAGTATCACCTCAACAATATATTCCGGAAAACCGGCACCCGTCGTCAGGGCGAGCTGGTGTCACTGTTGTCCCGGGCCTGCACCTCTGTTTGATTATCTGTCCACAAAAAAAGCCGCGCAGTGCGCGGCTTCAAGAAGGTACCAACCTCACAAGGAGGCGGGTTGGACTAGTTCAGAGACACTAATCAACGTATTCATTATTGACCGGAAACATGTCTTGATAAAGGTCATGAATGGACATTTACCGGTCATTTCCGGCCAGATTTTTGGTCTGGCCGGCATTTGTGGCGCGTCAGGCCACCCAGTGCTCATCGGAAAGCGACATCAGGCTGTCTTTTCCGCTCTGGATGTCTTTCAGCAGCCAGTCGGTTTCCGGCATCAGCTTTTCGAAGTAGAAGCGGGCAGAGGCCTGCTTGCTTTCCAGCAATGGCTTGTTGCCTTCACCGGCCTCAAGTTGCTGGCCTGCAACGCCCGCCATCCGTGACCACAGGTAACCAATCACGGTCAGGGCCATCAGCCGCAGGTACGGTGTGGCTGCGGCACCAGCCTGCTCCGGGTCTTTCGGAGCGTTCTGGGCTAGCCACAGGGTGGCCTGTTCCAGGCCCTTGATGGCGCCTTTCAGTTCTTCCCGGTAGGGTGCTTCCGGGTTGCCCTTCAGGTAGCCGGTCAGCTCGGCAAACAGGGCGCGTACCAGCTGGCCACCTTTCAGGGCCAGCTTGCGGCCTACCAGGTCCATGGCCTGGATGCCGTTGGTGCCTTCGTAGATGCGGGCGATACGGCCATCACGCACCAGTTGTTCCAGCGGCCAGTCCTGGGTAAAGCCGGATCCGCCCAGCACCTGCTGGCCCCAGTTGGCGTTGTTGTAGCCTTCGTCGGTGAGGAAGGCTTTCACCACCGGCGTCAGCAGTTGCACCAGGTCATCGGCGTTTTCACGCACCTTTTCGTCCGGGTGTGCCACGGAGAGATCCAGCTGGTGGCCGGTAAACAGTGCCAGTGCACGCATGCCTTCGTTCAGTACCTTCTGACGCATCAGCATACGGCGTACATCCGGGTGCACAATGATCGGGTCTGCCGGGCCGTCGGGATTCTTCGGGCCACTCAGGGAGCGGCTTTGCAGACGCTCTTTGGCGAAGGCCAGGCTCTCCTGGTAAGCCATTTCCGCCAGGCCCAGGCCCTGCATGCCCACCATCAGACGGGCTTCGTTCATCATGGTGAACATGGCGCTCATGCCCTTGTTGGGCTCGCCCACCAGCCAGCCCTTGGCGCCTTCGAAGTTCATCACGCAGGTGGCGGAACCCTTGATGCCCATCTTGTGCTCAAGGCCACCACAGAGGGCCGGGTTGCGCTCGCCGGAATCCGGCAGGAACTTGGGCACCACAAACAGGGAAATGCCCTTGGTGGTATCCGGTGCGCCCGGCAGCTTGGCCAGTACCAGGTGCACAATGTTGTCGACCAGGTCGTGTTCGCCGCCGGTAATCCAGATCTTGGTACCTTCGATGGCGTAGCTGCCGTCGTCGTTCGGGGTTGCCCTGGTGCGGATCAGGCCCAGATCGGTGCCGCACTGGGGCTCGGTCAGGCACATGGTGCCGGTCCACTCACCGGAGATCAGTTTTTCCAGGTAGGTCTGCTTCAGCTCGTCGGAGCCATGGGCGTAAAGGGCGCTGATGGCGCCGTGGGTCAGGCCCGGATACATACCCAGCGACAGGTTGGTGGAGCACACCATTTCGTCTACCACGAATTTCAGGGTGTGGGGCAGGCCCTGGCCACCGAACTCGATGGGTGCGTCCAGTGCGGTCCAGCCACCTTCCACGAATTTGTCGTAAGCGGCCTTGAAACCATCCGGGGTTTTGACCAGCTTGGTCTCCGGGTCGTAGCTGCAGCCCTGGCGATCGCCAACCTGGTTGGTGGGCTGGATCACTTCCGCGGCCAGTTTGCCGGCTTCGTCGATCACGGCCGAGATCAGGTCGGGCGTGGCATCGGCGTATTTTTCCAGTTCGTGCAGCTTGTCTGCACCAAGGACATCAAACAGCAAAAAGCGAAGATCATTGGCAGGTGCCTGATATTGCATGGACTCTCTCCTGTTATCGGTGGGTAGCTCGGGGCTACCGGTATTCGCCTTGCACGGGGGGTACCAAGTCGATGTGATCATTCATACGGCTGTTTGAATCTTTTGGTTTGCTGAAGGCGAGCCCGATTGCATTGTTTTTTCGTATGGTTGGAATGAATCGGTTTGATCACAACCTTGGCTACGACAGGGGAGAGCACAATGGCAGCCATCATTGCCGGTATATCCGGCGCGATTGGCCAGGCACTGGCCTTGAAGTATCTGGATGAGTTTCCGGAGCAACCGGTGATCGGTCTTTGCCGGAATCCGGACAAGGCAACGGAAGCGATGGGGAAGCCGCCAGGACTGCAGCTGCGGCCCTGGGACGCGGAGTCTGCAGTGCCGCTGGAGGTGGATGATGAACTGGCACAAACGCTGGCGGATTCCGGAGGCATTCACCGGCTGGTCTACGCCGCCGGGTTGCTGCACGACGACCGCATGTTTCCGGAGAAGCGCCTTGAGGACTTGACGGCGGATAATCTGGCCAGGGCCTTCCAGGTGAACTGTGTCGGGTTCGGGCTTCTGGTGCAGGCGTTGTCGCCCTGGTTCCGGGGGCCGCAGCTAACCCGTGTGGCCGCCATTTCAGCCAAGGTGGGCTCCATCAGCGATAATCACCTGGGTGGCTGGTATGCCTACCGCTGCTCGAAAGCGGCGCTGAATATGCTGGTGAAAAACCTGTCGGTGGAGCTGCCCCGGCGTTATCGGCCTGTAGCCTGCGTGGCGCTGCATCCGGGAACCACCCGGTCGGGGCTGAGTGAACCGTTCAGCCAGTCTCTGGCGAACCTGACGGTGCACGAGCCTGAGGGCACGGCAGACAATCTGTTCCGGGTTATTGAAGCCTTGCAGGAGCATGATAACGGCCGCTTTATCAGCTGGGATGGCAGCGACTTGCCTTGGTAAAAGCGGGGAAAAAGCCGCCGCAGACGGGCTGCGGCGGTAAAGGTCATCGAATAAACGGGTTCAGAAGGCGGGTAAAGGTGCCGGTAAGCTTCAGCGGTGCGCTCAGAACCGACAGGGTAATGCAGTCTTCGCAGCCAACGGCTACCGGTTTGTGTTCGTCTTCCTCGTTCAGCACGACGAAGTCCCACTGATTGAACACGCCTTTTTGGTCCGAGAAAGCACCCTGCAGCACGATGGTGGTTTCAGTGCCGCGGTGGGTGTGGGCCGGAGCCTTGCCACCTGCTACCAGTTTTTGCAGCACCACACGTTCGCCCTGGCCAGGGAACTTCTCGGTGATGTCCAGCACGCTGACATCACCCAGCTGACGTTTCCAGGGCAATTGGTTGATGTCGTCACCCAGCAGTTTTTGCAGCGGGCTCATGCGCGGCGCTTCTGCGATTGGGGAAACCGGCTCCGGCGCGCTGTCGATACGGGACATCAGCTGCTCGAAACTGGTATCAGACACACTGACTTTGGGCTGTTTAGCCATCATCACGGCGCCCAGGCTGTTCAGGGTGTCTACCCGGCTTCTGCAGTGAGCACACTGGTCCAGGTGCAAACGGATGCACAGGGCATGGGGCTCCGTGAGGTTGCCCGCACTGTACTCCATCAGGCTCAGGCTGTCGGGGTGGTGCCGTGTCATACGTTCTGGTCCTGCAAAATCACTTTAAGCTTGTTCAGTGCCAGGCGTACCCGACTTTTAACGGTACCCAGCGGGATATCGAGCTCGTCGGCCACCATCTGGTGTGACTTATGCTCCATGTATACCTTGGCAATCACGGTAATCTGCTCTTCCGGTAACTGGCTGAGGGATTCGCGAATGCGCCGCTCAGACATCAGACGATGAAGGGAGGTTACCGGTTCATCTTCGTTTTCGCCGGGAATCTGCCACAAATCTTCGGTTTCCACGGCCATTTCAGCGCTGGTGCGCTGCATTTTGCGCAGCATGTCGATGCGCTGGTTACGGGCGATGGTGAATATCCAGGTAGACGCGGCGGCCTTTTTCCAGTCGTACAGGCACGAGCGGCGCCAGATCGAAATAAAAACTTCCTGAACCAGCTCCTCGGCATGGCTGGCCATGCCGTTGGAGATGGCGTAGTACTTGATCTGTGGTGCAAAGTGCTCGAACAGGGCGTGATACGCGGCCCGATCCTGGCTCTTGCCGACTTTTTCCAGCAGGGCTCCCCACGGGTCCTTGCTGCGGCCCTCGGCTTTGGCGGGTTGCTTATCCAGTGTCGTCACCGGACGCTCCTTGACGGTCGCATGATTTGAGCTGGCTAATCTGATCATTCTATGCACTCACCACAGTGTTGTCAGTGAGTGTTTTTACGCCAGCCCGAAAGGTTCGGATTGCTCCGGGCGAAATTAATGCTGAAAGTTATTCTTCCAGGTAGGTGTAACCTTCCAGACCTGCTGTCAGCTCATCCAGCAGCTGTTGCTGAAGGCCGGGTTCGAGAGTGCTGGCCCGGAATTTTTCCCGGTAGGCCTGCAACAGTGTGTCCGGCTCGAAGTTTACATAGCGCAGCACCTTGGCCACGGTATCGCCGGTGATGGGTTTGCCGATCCGGTAGTTCCCTTGTTCGTCCAGCCGCACATCCACCGAATGGGTGTCGCCGAACAGGTTGTGCATGTCGCCCAGAATTTCCTGGTAGGCGCCGGTCATGAAAAAGCCCATCAGCAGTGGCTCATCCGGATTATGTTCCGGCAGGGGCAGGGTGGTTTCGATGCCCTGGCCATCCACGTACTGGTCGATGCGGCCATCGGAGTCACAGGTAATGTCCTGGATAACCGCCCGCCGGTTCAGGGGCCGGTTCAGGCCGTTGATCGGCATCACCGGGAAGATCTGGTCGATGCCCCACACGTCCGGCAGGGACTGGAACAGGGAGAAGTTTACGAACAGCTTCTCGGCCAGTTTTTCGTTCAGTTCGTCGATGATTTCCCGGTGCGCACGGTTGGCACTGTCCAGCTGGCCGCGCAGCAGGCGGCAGCAACTGGTGTACAGGGTTTCTGCCTGGGCCCGTTCCTGCAGTGACAACAGGCCATGGGCGAACTGGGCATGGACGTCGGTCATGGCGTGTAACACGTCGTGGTAGATCTCGGCCAGGGAGCGCGGGGAATCGTCGTCGTTCAGGCTTTCCAGGTCCCGCCACAGATCCTGCAGGGGCGCCGGTGCTTCCTCGGCGGGTGCTGCGGGTTCACGGTGGTCCGGTTCTTCCCGGTCGATCACGTTGGTCACCAGCACCGAATGGTGGGCGGTCAGGGCCCGGCCGGACTCGCTGATCAGGTCCGGATGTGGCAAACCCTGGCGGTCGCATTCTGCCTGCAGCACGTGCACCACGTTGTAGGCGTATTCGAACACGGTGTAGTTCATGGAGCAGCTGCTGCGGGAACGGGTGCCTTCATAGTCCACACCCAGGCCGCCGCCAATATCCACGGTGCCGATGGGCGCGCCCAGCTGTCGCAGCTCGCTGTAAAAGCGGGCGCATTCTTTCAGGCCGGTCTGGATGTCGCGGATGTTGGCGATCTGTGAGCCCAGGTGGAAATGCAGTAGTTGCAGAGTGTCCAGGGCGCCGGCCTGTTTCAGGGTGTGCACCACATCCAGCACCTGGCTGGCGGACAGGCCAAACTTGGATTTTTCACCGCCGGTGTTCTGCCAGTTACCTTTACCAATGGTTGCCAGCCGGGCCCGCACACCAATCAGCGGGGCCACATCGAGTTTTTTGGCTTCGTCCAGGATCAGCGGCAGTTCGGACTGCTTCTCCACCACAATGAATACCCGGTGCCCCAGCTTCTGGCCAATCAGCGCCAGGCGGATGTATTCCCGGTCTTTGTAGCCGTTGCAGATAATCACCGAACCACTCTGGCGCGATAACGCCAGCACCGCCATCAGTTCCGGCTTGCTGCCGGCTTCCAGCCCCACTTGATTGGCCGACGCGGCAGGTTCAGCCGCCAGCAGTTCTTCCACCACCCGGCGTTGCTGGTTTACCTTGATGGGATACACTGCGGTGTAACGGCCCTGATAGCCGTGTTCTTCGGTCACCTTGTTGAAGGCGCCGCACAGCTTGTTGACCCGGTCGTGCAGGATATCGGTAAAGCGGATCAGCACCGGCAGGGCAATGCCGGCATCGGCCAGCGAGGCGGTGAGGTCTGGCAGGTTGATGCTGGCCTCGCTCCGGCCGCGGTCTGGCCGGATTTCCACCTGGCCTTGCGGATTGACGGAGATATAGCCGTCGCTCCAGTGGGCGATGTTGTAAACCTTGTGGGCCGGCGATGCGGTGGTTTCAGCCATTGTTGCTATCCTGTCAGGAAACCCGGGGTGGCCGGCAAAGCGGCGTCAGGCTGCATTGTAGGAGCTGACCGCTGCCCCTACAATACGCCTCTTTTCAGATGCCCGGGCGCAATGCAGTGGCACACAGTGGGAGACAGACATGACAGCATTGAACGAAGGCTGGGTTACCGAGGTATTCCAGGACCAGGGCACCGCCTTTTCCCTGCAGGTTAAAGGTAAGCTTCACGAGGAACAGACCCCGTTCCAGAAGCTGGAAATCTACGAAACCGAAACCTTCGGCAACCTGATGGTGCTCGACGGCTGCGTGATGCTCACCACCCGGGACAACTTTCTGTACCACGAGATGATGACCCATCCGGCGCTGTTCACTCACAAAGATCCGAAAAAAGTGGTAATTGTGGGTGGTGGTGACTGTGGCACCCTGAAAGAGGTGCTCAAGCACCCGGGTGTGGAAGAAGCCTGGCAGGTGGAAATCGACGAGCGGGTAACCCGCATGTCGGAAAAATACTTCCCGGAGCTGTGTGAAGCCAACGGAGACCCCCGCGCCAATTTCTTCTTTGGTGACGGTATCCAGTGGATGCGGGACATCGAGCCCAACAGCATCGATGTGTTGATTATCGACAGTACCGACCCGGTCGGCCCGGCCGAAGGCCTGTTTGCCCTGGATTTCTATCGCGATGCCATGGCCGCGTTGCGCGATGGCGGCATCATCGTTCAGCAAAGCGAATCGCCGTTGTTACACACCGACAGCATCATCAAGGATATCCACACCGATATGCGCAAGGCCGGCTTCGGCCACGTGCAGACCCTGCCGTTCCCGCAGCCGGTTTATCCCACCGGCTGGTGGAGCTGCACCATGGGCAGCAAGGATAACCCGCTGAAGTATTTCCGCGAGGAAGACGCCAACAACCGCCCGTTCGTAACCCGTTACTACAACGCTGGTATTCACCACGGTGCCCTGGCCATGCCGCAGTTTATGGTGGATGCCCTGGAAGACGAGGTGCACCCGGAAGAGGGTTGATTAAAAATTGGACAGGCTCCGAAGCTGGTCTAAACTGGTTGCAATGGTCATCTAATGGCCATTCTTCCGTTTAGCAGTCAGAAGGAGTTGTTATGGATGTCCGTAGCGGTGAACAGGAACGTCACTGGTTCCGGAGCGAGCGGTTTTCGTTGGTGAACGGACAATGGTATTTCCAGACCCGGGAAGGCACGGTAGAAGGGCCTTTTGACGATGTACGTGAAGCGGAGATGGAACTGCTGCTGTATCTTCGGCACGCTGAAGACAGCTTATTTCAGGGCGCAGGCTAGGCCTGCCAGTTACCCTGTAAACGCAAGAGGGGCGCCAACCGGCGCCCCTCTTGCGTTTGGGTTTGCAGCGGGATTACTGCTTGCTGCTGACAAACTCCGGATAGGCTTCCATGCCACACTCCGACAGGTCCACACCTTCGTACTCGTCTTCCTCGGTTACCCGGATACCCATCACCGCTTTGATGATGCCCCAGACAATCAGGCTCATTACGAACACCCAGACGAAGATGGTCAGGGCACCGATCAGCTGGCCGGTGAAGCTGGCGTCGCCGTTGGTGACCGGTACCAGCAGCAGGCCGAGCAGACCGCACACACCGTGGGCAGAGATGGCGCCGACCGGGTCGTCGATGCGCAGCTTGTCCAGGGTCACGATACTCAGCACCACCAGGATACCGCCCAGTGCACCCCAGATAGTGGAGGTCAGTGCGCTGGGAGTGGACGGCTCGGCAGTGATCACCACCAGGCCGGCGATGGCGCCGTTCAGCAGCATGGTCAGGTCAGCCTTGCCGAACATCAGGCGTGCTGTCAGCAGGGCGGCAATGGCACCACCGGCGGCGGCAGCGTTGGTGTTCAGGAATACCATGGCTACGGAGTTTGCGCTGGCGATATCGCCCAGTTTCAGCACCGAGCCACCGTTGAAGCCGAACCAGCCCAGCCACAGGATGAAGGTACCCAGGGCAGCCAGCGGCATGTTGGCACCCGGGAAGGCGCGGATTTCGCCGTTGGGGCCGTACTTGCCTTTACGGGCACCCAGCAGGAGAACACCGGCCAGGGCAGCTGCAGCACCAGCCATGTGTACGATGCCGGAGCCGGCGAAGTCGCTGAAGCCCAGGTCGCCCAGGTTGTACAGGCCGAACACGTCTTTACCACCCCAGGTCCATGCCCCCTCAAGCGGGTAGATTACTCCGGTCATGACCACCGCGAAGATCAGGAAGGCCCACAGCTTCATGCGCTCGGCAACCGCACCGGAGACGATGGACATGGCGGTAGCCACAAACACCACCTGGAAGAAGAAGTCTGCTGCACCGGAGTAGATGGAGCCGCCGGTAAAGCCGTCTTCACGGGTAGCGAAGTCACCCAGAACGCCGTCTACATCCACATCGGCAATGCCGGTGAGGAACACGTTGCCGCCATACATGATGGCGTATCCGCATACCATGTACATGGTGCAGGCAATGGCAAACAGGGCCACGTTCTTGGTCAGGATTTCGGTTGTGTTCTTGGCACGCACCAGGCCGGATTCGAGCATGGCAAAGCCAGCCGCCATCCACATAACTAATGCGCCGCACATGACAAAATAGAAGGTATCTATAGCGTACTGCAGGTGAAAGAGATTGGTTTCCATAGGAAGCCCTCCGCACAAGGCTCTTCAGGTTTATAGGTTTTTTGCGTTGGCTGATTCGGGGATCAGGCCGGGTTTACACCGCTTCTTCGCCGGTTTCGCCGGTCCGGATACGGATCGCCTGTTCCAGTTCGGTCACGAAGATCTTGCCGTCGCCGATCTTGCCGGTATTGGCAGCCTTGGTGATGGCTTCGATAACCTGGTCCAGCAGGTTGTCGCCGATGGCGATTTCAACCTTCACCTTGGGCAGGAAATCCACTACATATTCCGCGCCACGATAGAGTTCGGTGTGGCCTTTCTGCCGTCCGAAGCCTTTAACTTCAGTAACGGTTACGCCTTGAACGCCAATCTCGGATAGTGCCTCACGGACATCATCCAATTTGAAAGGCTTGATGATCGCTGTCACAAGTTTCATTGCTTTCTCCTTGGTAAATGCTGCCACCTCGCACATCAATTGTGCGGATTGCGTACGAGGTCTATAGCATCGGGTGTGCCAACGCAAAAAAGGTATTTATTATCAGTAAGTTAAAAATACCTGGTTCCAGAATGGCGCAAGCGCCTGCACCGTTGTGGTGCGTGCTGCGGGGCTGCGGTCCAAAAATGCGCAGGCCCGGTGGCCATCTGGCGGCCATTATAATGCCGACCGGGTACAGTATGGCAGGGCCTGCGGTGTGATACACTCCCGCAAACCCGGTTACTGCCATGGCCAATAGTCTGAATTGGCCGGCAATCCGATTTGAACGAAGTGTTATATGCGAGGTTTTTGATGAAAGGGCCGCAGGATTTCTTTGCACAGTTGCAGGGCCAGTTTGGCCAGTTTGTTCCCGACATGGCCCGTGCCGCCCGGGAAGATTTTGAAACCCAGGCGCGGGCTACCGTTATGACCGTGCTGTCCCGCCTTGAGCTGGTGACCCGGGAAGAATTTGATGCCCAGCAGGCGGTGTTGATGAAAACCCGCGAAAAAGTCGAAGCGCTGGAAAAACGGGTAGCCGAACTGGAGCAGAAGCTGCAGTCGTAAATGAAACAGCCGGGCGCAGGATGCCTGCCCGGCGGCCCTGATCCGTAACCGGGGGCCATTTGTCTGTTACCAAGGAAGGTTGTCATGCTAGCTATTGTCCATTCCCGCGCCAGCATTGGCGTTTCTGCCCCTGCCGTCACCGTTGAAGTTCACCTGTCCGGTGGTTTGCCGGCGTTGTCGATTGTTGGCCTTCCTGAAACCGGTGTGCGGGAAAGCAAGGACCGGGTGCGCAGCGCGCTGCTCAATGCCGGGTTTGAATTCCCCGCCCGCCGAATTTCTAAAACCCTTTTCCGAAACCTGCGTGAGTGAGTAAAGTTCTAACCGGCTGTGATGAATAAATTTTTTCTCGAATGGAAAGATTTTTGAGGCACTCATATTCTTGTTTTGGTGCCGGATTAGGCCAAAGAGACCCATATATTGCAGTTTAGGGCACCTTTCTTAAGAGGCCTCGCCGGCCCGTCTTCAGCATAAAAATAATCAGTTCACCACGCGGGTATTTGAAAACCAGCAATGTGCTCACGAAATCATAGAATGCCCTCTAAAGCTGATTAAGGTCTGGAATTAGATCTTTTGGCGAGCACTCGAGTAGACCAGCGAATACGTAAATTTTCTCGAGAGTGATGTTGACCTGCCCTCTTTCGATCTTGCCAACATAACTTCTATCTATACCAGCATCGAACGCTAAGCGCTCTTGGGAAAACCCTTTTGATTTTCGAATCGCTCGAAGATTCCGACCGAAAGCCTCACAAACAAGAGAACCCATTTCTTGCCCTCACAAAGAGCAAGACTATGGTTTCTTGAGGCGTGACAGGCCACGGCATATACTACCCATTTTATGGAGTCGACCAAATCGACCTAAAGACCAATTGGGCCTTCGGATGGACAAGTCGCAATCACTGAAAGTTGATAAGACACTGATCGAACTGTTACAAAAGCAGTCAGATAAACCTTTCTCTACTACCGACATCCGGGATCTCTACATCCTTCGATTTTCTGATGGGCAGCGACCGGAAAGTAACCAGCTTCGAAAATACATCTATAAAGAGCTATTGCGACTTGAGTCAGCGGGAATGGTTGTGCGACACGGCGGATCCAGCGGCCGTGGATGCCAATTCATATTCTGTCCTGAGCGCTCAGCTGTCACTCTCGAAACTAAGCGCCCGCCCTTTGAAAACAGTGACCTCAATGTTGAGTCAACAATGGATATTGATACCAAGCGAGCCCTTCAAGAGGAACTATCTCAAAGAAAGATCGAGCTTGTAGCTAGCATTGGAGAGGCGGAGGAGTATCAGCGGCTATACAACAAGTACCCTGCGCTTCGCAGTGCCGTGAAGGAACAATACCTAGAGTCTAGAGAGAGAAGTACTAAACTCCTGGGCCAACTGCGCGCAGTCGAAACTGTGATCTCCAAAATTGGCACTCCCTCATGATGCAGTTGCGCACCTGGCAGGGTGAGTGCATCGCTCAGGCCTTGTCATCATTCGAAAATCAATCTCATTTTTTATGTCATGCAACACCAGCGGCAGGCAAAACCGTCATGGTTGCATCTGTCGCCAAGGCTCTCTTTGAATACAAAAAAATCGACTTTGTTGTTTGTTTTTCACCCTCACGAGCAGTAGCACAAAGCGTCGCCACAACTTTTAGTCAAATTCTGGGAAAAAGCTTTAACGGGCAGATTGGTGCTGCGGGTGGGTCATACACATATCAGTCAATGAACACGTTACCCAAGGAGCTTTGGCGTGTATTGCGCGACCATCGCGTACTCGTGGTATTGGACGAAATTCATCATTGTTCCGGGGCTGGCTCGGATGATTTCCTCGTTGGCAACAGTTGGGGGAGAACCATTTTAGATAGAATTCAGGGGAGAGCATCCTACACAATTGCACTATCTGGAACGCCATGGAGAACAGACGACACTCCTATCGCTCTGGCACGATATACCCAACCCGATGGCGAGCTGTATTGTGATTATGAATACGGCTTGCGTCGGGCGATCTTAGATGGGGTATGCCGGGAACCTAGAATTGTGCTTACCGATAACCGCGAGATTCACTTGAGTTCGTCGGAGCGCGGCGTTCAAACCTACTCCAGTATCCGCGATACCATTAAGCATGGTCACATTTCTTATCCTGAGTTTCTTTTCCGAGATGAGGTAATCGACCATACGCTTTCAGAAGCATCAAAAAAACTATCAGAGATCCGACAGCACATCCCCAATGCGGGTGGTTTAGTTGTCGCAGCGACAGTCGCGCATGCCGAGCATATTGCGTCCAGACTCGCTGGCCTGGGTGAACGGTCTGTCGTTGTAAGTTGTCGAGCACCAAACGCACACCAAACAATCGAGAATTTCAGGGCATCCAAGGATCGCTGGATCATCTCAGTGGGGATGATTACTGAAGGAACAGACATCCCGAGACTGCAAGTATGCTGTCACCTCAGCAGAATCAGGACAGAACTTCATTTTCGGCAGGTTCTCGGAAGAATCCTTCGGCGCCAAGCCGGAGAGCCGTCCCACATAGGTGGCTGGCTTTACGTCCTTGCAGAACAAAATCTAACTGAATTCGCCCACAGAATTGGTGACGACCTTCCGGAACAAACAGTGGTTTCACTCTCACCAAAACCGCTAAAACACAACTTCGATGGCCTCAACGAACGGATTAACCTCACCCATAACACCGATACTTCGCAGAGTGACATTAAGCTCGATATCGGCGGCACATGGGGTGCTGACAAAGGTATCGCCCCACCTAGCGAATCGACGGCCCTCACAATCAGCAATCATTATTGGAACGAGATATTATCTTTATTCGAGGGTCAGGTGGTGTGAGAGGATTCGAACCTCTGACCTCTGCCTCCGGAGGGCACAGATTTAGGTCGGTGTTGAGCGGTATAGTAGGGGCTGATTCGAGCCAGTTCAAGCAGATGCAGTAAGAAGACCTGCTTGTATGGAACCCTTGTCCTGAGCGGTTTTCAACGATTAACGCCATTTCTGGGCACAGAGATGTCCTGAATTGATTGACTGAAATTGGACACTTTGACCGCTGCCTGACATGGGATTTCTTCGATCGTATGGCATTATCTCATGCCTTTGAGTTTGGTCAATGTGTCGGGTTTTGGCTGTCTCGTTAAGGACAGAAGAGACTCAAAAGAATTGTAGCATGCTACATATTTTTGAGTTTTTTGAAGCGGATAGGGGGCACCATTTTCGTCTCAAGTTCCACGCCCCTGCAGACAATGTTGAAACGCCGGGACCGTCCTCACGCAAGGTTCAAGAGCGTTGCTGTGTAGCTGGGAATTGTTTGCTGGGTGAGATTTAGCAAATGTCTCAGACGGCAATTCACCAAAAAGTTGTCTGTAGTCTGAGGAGAACTGGCTTAGATGGTAAAAGCCGTTGAATGAGGCAGCTTCAGAAACGGAGCTTGTTGAAGGCTGGCACAGCATTCTTTTCGCCCTGTTTAATCTGCTTATCCTCAGGAAGGTCATGGGGCTAATGCCAAGAATCGTCTCAAAGCTATATTGCAAAGTCCGCCGGCTAGCGCACCCCACTTCGCATAGAGTTGTCATGGTGACAGGGGCAATACTCTCCGTTGCCATGTAATCCTTGATTCGCTCTACCACGGCTTTTCTGTGCTGATAACTTGGAGCCACCTTCTTATTGGGGATCTCCTCCGCTAACAACTCCAGCAACCCCATGATCAACAAGTCATGGTGAAGGTCTGAGTCGATTTTGTTTATTGTTGGCTGAAGGATTCGCCGCAATAAGTATCGGAAGTTCTGTAAAGTTCTTAGTGAAAGGCGTAACCGAGGGTAGTTCTTGGCATCTAGCAACTTAAGATCAATATCCTCTGATGCCTTGTGGGACTGAAGCTCGGCTTTGCTAACAACAATGCTTAGCATGTCGAAGCTTTCTGGAGTGACGAGCTCGAATTCTGTGCTCCCAGGCCTACAGAGAACATCACTGGATTCGACGCTCTGGCCATTGATGCGCGTTTCGTTGCGCTTACTTGGAAACCCGAACCAAAATGAGTCTGGCCAAACCTTACAGCGCTGACGTAAGGAGCGGCCAGTATGTTCATTGAATAACTGAAGCCCACCAAAATTCAGCTCGTCGATACGTCCGCAAAAACGCCCCGCCCCTATTTGGTCGTACTCCTGTTCCCAGTCTGTAAGGTTGCCTGCCTGATCATTGGCATCATTTGCGATGACTGTGCACCTATGTGGTGCATGTTGTTCTTGTCGGTGCACTGCGACCTCGGTGTCGGCATGCACTTTGAGTATGGGCGTGACGCAGTTTTCGTGCACATAAGGCTTTAAGGCTGTTTTCATAGCACTTTTGTGCCCCTTAATGTTTGCCAAATTTCGATAACGCCCTCTTGGCGTAGCTCGCTACATTGAAATCCACAGCAAATTACGTTCCGTGTCGGACGGGGCGTGAATCTTGTTTTCAGTGAAAAAAGCGAGAGGAAGTTTATGTCCCATAGGTATGTCTACCAGTTAGGCACCAGAACCTGGTCGTTTCAGGGATTACGGGATGTCATGGCCAAAGCATCGCCTGCGAGATCCGGCGATCGACTCGCCGGCGTGGCAGCTTCCAGCGCGGAAGAGAGAGTTGTGGCCCAGATGTGTCTGGCCGAGGTTCCGTTAAAGCGCTTCTTGAATGAGGCGTTGGTGCCTTATGAATCAGACGAAGTCACTCGGCTGATTATGGATGAGCACGATTTAACGGCTTTTGCTCCTATTGCGCACCTAACAGTCGGAGATTTCAGGAATTGGCTTTTGAGCGATCATGTATCGCCGAAGGTCCTGGAAGATTTGCGTCAGGGGCTGACACCGGAAATGGTAGCGGCAGTATCAAAGCTGATGAGAAATCAGGACCTGATTCTGGTTGCGCAAAAATGTGCAGTTACCCGCGGCTTTCGGAGCACCATCGGGCTTTCGGGTCGCCTATCTACGAGACTTCAGCCCAATCACCCCACGGATGACCTGACAGGTATTGCAGCCAGTATTCTCGACGGTTTGCTCTACGGCAGTGGGGATGCCGTTATTGGGATTAATCCAGCCACGGATAATGTAAGCCAATCCATCAAATTGATGAAAATGATGGATGAGGTGATCCAGAAATATGAAATTCCCACTCAGTCTTGTGTGCTCACCCACGTAACCAACACGCTTGAGGCCATTGAGCTAGGAGCTCCGGTAGACCTCGTGTTTCAGTCCATCGGTGGCACGGAAGCTACCAACAAAAGCTTTGGTTTCGATCTTGCCACCTTGAACGAGGCTCGAGAAGCTTCGATGTCCCTTAAGCGGGGGACGGTTGGGCAGAACACCATGTATTTTGAGACTGGGCAAGGCAGTGCTTTGTCAGCGAATGCCCACCATGGTGTTGATCAGCAAACCTGCGAGGCCAGGGCCTATGCAGTTGCTCGAAAATTCGATCCGCTCTTGGTTAACACTGTGGTTGGCTTTATCGGCCCGGAATACCTCTTTGACGGAAAAGAAATCATTCGCGCAGGCCTTGAAGACCACTTCTGCGGAAAGCTTCTTGGGCTGCCAATGGGGTGTGATATCTGCTACACGAACCACGCCCAAGCAGACCAGAATGACATGGATAACTTGTTGACTCTGCTTGGCGTGGCGGGCTGCTCCTTCATCATGGGCATCCCAGGCTCAGATGACATCATGCTGAACTACCAGACCACCTCGTTCCATGATGCGTTATATGCCCGACGTGTGTTGGGACTGAAACCGGCACCGGAGTTTGAGGAATGGCTGACCCGGATGGGGATATTTAAAGACCCGGGCCGTTTTGAACTCAGCACGGCCCTGCCGGAAGCATTCAGGCCTGCTCTCAAGGGAATAACCGAGGGGGATGGTCATGTCTGAATCATCGCCCATCGTCAACTCAAACCCGTGGCGCCAACTACGACAGTTTACTGATGCCCGTATTGGACTGGGCCGTGCGGGAATTAGCTTACCTACCCAAGAGCTGCTGAATTTTCAGCTGTGTCACGCACAGGCGATCGATGCTGTGCATTGTCCTCTAAACGTGGCAAAGCTCCAGTCGGATTTGGTAGCCGCGGGAATTATCGACTTGTCTGATGAAGCTCCCTGCTTGGAAAGCCTTGCCTCAGACAGGGGAACCTACCTTCAGCGTCCGGATCTGGGGCGATTGCTATCGGGCGCTTCCAGAGATTTCCTCGCTGCAAGATTTACCTCAAAGGTTGGGGCGTATGACCTGGCTATTGTGGTTGTTGATGGTTTGTCATCGTTCGCGGTCCAGACAAATGCAGTGCCGATGTTAGTCGAGTTGCATGCCGCTTTAGAAACGTCAGCGGTAGGCTTGCGGCTCTCGCCTCCGGTCATCGTCGAACAGGGGCGTGTTGCCATCGGTGATGACATTGGTGATGTGTTGAGTGCTAAAGCGGTGCTTGTTCTTGTCGGTGAACGTCCTGGACTGAGCTCTCCGGATAGTTTGGGAGCTTATCTAACCTGGCAACCGCACCGCGGTCGCAAAGATTCGGATCGCAACTGTATTTCCAACATTCGGCCTGCAGGGCTCAGTTATTCCAACGCCAGCCAACGACTCCTCTATCTGATACGTGAGGCATTCCGAAGACAACTCTCTGGAGTGGCACTTAAGGACCGTTCGGAAGAGGTGGTGATCGATAACGATAAACAAAGGGACAACAGGAGCTTTCTTACCAAGTGAATTTAAGCATCAACGGGAGAATACACATGACTTTAAGCGTCGATAAAGAGTATCTGGCAAAGCGCCAGTTAAAGAGAGGATCCGCCGGTTGGTTGTTACTAGCCGGGTTGGGTGTGTCTTATGTAATCTCCGGAAATTTCGCCGGATGGAACTTTGGTATTGCCGAGGCTGGTTGGGGTGGCTTTGCTATTGCGGCTGGGCTAATGGCCGTAATGTATTTTGCGTTAGTACTCTCTCTGGCCGAGATGTCTGCTGCTATTCCTGCTGCAGGGGGCGGGTATAGCTTTGCACGGCATGCAATGGGACCGGCTGGGGGTTATCTGACTGGGTTGGCGGTTCTCATAGAGTATGTGTTGGCACCGGCAGCGATTGTTGTGTTCATTGGTGCGGCTGTTGAGGAATTGTTGGGGATTAATGGTCCCATAGTCTACGCGGCCTTCTATGCGATATTTGTGGGCATTCATCTTGCCGGTGTTGGTGAGGCGTTGAAGGTGATGATGATCATCAGTGGGCTTGCGGTAGTCGCGATTCTAGTGACCGCAATTGCCTTGGTTGGTGATTTTCAAACTGCAAACCTGTTCAACATCGCCGCTACAGACGCGAGTGGAGCGAGCGAGTTCCTGCCGCTTGGATGGTATGGAATATGGGCGGCATTACCATTTGGCATGTGGCTTTTCCTTGCCGTAGAGGGAGTCCCATTGGCGGCCGAAGAGGCTAGGAATCCCGCCAAGGATATGCCCAAAGCTATTATTGGCGCCATGATATTCCTGCTTTTTACTGGTCTGCTGGTTGTGGTTTTGCTTGCTGGTGCGGCTGGGGCAGAACTGATTGGCTCTAGTGGTGTTCCTTTGGTGGACGCACTGAAAGCGACAGGGAATCCCAGCTTGGCGATGGCTATTAATGCCCTTGGTTTAACTGGCCTTATCGCTTCTTTTTTCTCGGTGATCTACGGTTACAGCCGATTGGTTTTTGCTCTGTCTCGTGCTGGCTACCTTCCCAAAGTACTGTCTGTCACAAGCGGTACAAAGGCTCCAAAATGGGCGCTGGTTGCGCCAGCTGTCTTCGGCTTCGTTGTGTCATTGACTGGGGCAGGAGACTTGATCCTTGGAATGGCTGTTGTCGGTGCTACCATTTCTTACGCACTTATGTCGGCTAGCCACATCATGCTGCGTTTCAAGCGTCCCGATCTAGATCGTCCATATAAAACACCAGGTGGAGTATTCACCTCTTCAGTTGCACTGATCTTGTCGCTGGTAGCTATGACTGGTGTCTATGCGTTCGACCCAAGAGCCTTCAATTACACGATCGTTCTCTTTGTTATCGGTTCAGCCTATTACTTCTTGTACAGCCGCAACCGTCTTGTCGCTAAAACAGCGGACGAGGAACTAGCACTAATTCTTGATGCGGAATCTTCGCTTGAAGGGGAGGTGGTTCCTGAGGTTACTCCACAACCTGTCCGGGCTTGACTGGAACCTTTGTTGCCCGCGCCTTAGGCGCGGGTCTTTCCTGAACTTTAATAAAGTTCCATTGCATAGGTTTGAGGTGCCATCGACATGTATACAGAGACACTATTGGCGGATCTTGAGAATGCAATTCAACAGAAACTGAACTTTTGGGCGATGCCAGCTAAAAGTAGTGTGACCCTACTGACAGCATCTGAGAACGCAACGTTCCTGATTTCTGACCCTTCAGGCCGAAGAAAGATCATTCTTCGAGTTCACCGTCCCGATTACCACACTAAGACCGAAATCGAATCTGAGCTGGCTTGGATCAGTGACCTTCGAACGAGAGGCTTGGTATCAACACCGGCACCACTCGCGGGAAACGATGGCGGTTATCTTGGTAGCGTAGAGGCTAAAGGACGCCCATTTTCTGTTGTCGCCTTTGAGTTCGTGGAGGGTCGAGAGCCGAATGTTAGTCAGAGCTTGCCGGACTGGTTTGAGCGCCTTGGGGCTGTAACTGCCAGGTATTGGAACTACCGATTCAAAGCAGGCGGTAAGCCTGAGTTTGCGGCAATTCATGGTTACGCCTGAAGATGTTACGGTTGAGGGTCCGCAGTTCGACGACACTCCCTATGCCGGCCACCTGTCGCTCAGCGGCACACTATGGAGCTGGAACGCCGATACGATTACCGGCTTTGGTGCTCACATTGGTGTTATTGGGCCCGAAAGCGGTGCCGAGTCGGTTCAGAAATGGGTGCACAAAGCCACGGGAAGCGACAAGCCGCAAGGGTGGGGGAATCAGCTTGGAACCGATGTGGTGGGTGGCATACAGGCTGCGCATGGCCGAAAACTGTTGCAAGCCGGGCAGGGCGGCAACATTGAACAGCGTTTGTCTGTGATCGGATCCGGACTACGCTGGTACCTCCTCAACCATCGCTTTGCCGGGCTCGTTCAAGGATTCAGGCAGTAGCTGGTCAGTATATGTGGGGCTGGGGCTGGAGTATGTAGGCTATTCCTACATCGATGACAATGCTGGGGCTTACCGTTTCGACGAAGGGCCGCTGATTGGTCGGCTTGGTCTGGGTGCTACCTGGCAGTGGGATCACCTGCTGGCCGCGGTCACATTGCGTGCCTCGACCAGCGAAGACGAGCGCCATAAAGACAACGTCAGCTTTGGAACACTGTCAGTTTCTTGGGCAATATAGAAAGGTCGGTTTTGACCGTTGCTTACGGGATGTGGTGGCGCTTGTTCCCGCTGTTAAACAGAAGCGAACATTCGCGGCAATCATAATACCGACGGCGGCCATGTCTTTGCCGACCCTTAGCAGCCCACCTGAAGTCGAGAAAAACGGAATTTTTTGAGGTCGGAGTATCGCCGTCCTCTCGTGTCTATTCGCGTAACGTCTCGGACCACCCATTTAAGCTGCTATGTTCACTAATTAAATGATTGATGTTTTGACTGTTTTTACATTTAGTGTTTTCGGAATTATGTGAACGGATGATAGGTGACGAACGCTTTTTGATCCATTCAGCCCAGGTGTGGAGAGCTCGGGTCTCGGTATTGGCTTGTCTATTTGCTAAACGATAGTTACGCAAATGGGAGGTCAAATCCGTTTGGCTCCAAGCCCCAAGGATGCCGCATTCGAAACAACGCTATTAGCAGCTCCGGATCAAGATCGTGGCGATCAACTCTGGGTCCACAAAGGACTTGTCATTAGTGTCCCACTTCGTCAGTGAGGCGTAATTGGTTGTCGTGATAATAAATCCGATGGGGATGTGGATGGCTCAGGAAGTCGTGGTGGGAGATATGCCAGCCGTAGGCTCCGGCCATGTCAAACAGCACCAGGTCGCCGACCCGCAACTGGTCCACCTTGACCTGCTTTGCCAGCACGTCCTTCGGGGTACAGAGTTCTCCACACAGGGTAATCTTTTGCTGGGAAACGCCGGGCCGCGGGCAGGGCCAGGACCATTGCTCAACCGGTATCACCTGGAACGGATGGTTGTGCTGCCAGGAGGAGGGCAAGCGGAAATGGTGAGTGCCGCCACGAAGGATGGCGAAGTTCTCGCCATGGTTGACTTTGATGTCGGTGACTTCGGTAACGTAGCAGCCCATTGTTGCGGTGACGAACCGCCCGCACTCCATGGCTAACGAAAAGTCGAAATCCCGGCTATCCAGGTACCGCTCCAGTTCCTGGCAATAGTAGGGCCAGTCAAACTGGGCTCCGCCCGGCGTATAGTTGATGCCTATGCCACCACCGATGTTCAGCACCTTGATGTCCAGACCGTAAGCCCGCTGCCATGATCGTGCCACTTCAACGTAGCTTTGAACCAGCAGCAGATGGCTCCTGGCATCAAGGTTGTTGGAGAGGGCATGGAAGTGGAAACCAACGCACCGGAGGTGGGAATAGCCCGGCAACGAGTCAAGGACATCGCAAATCCGGTCCTGGTCGATGCCGAACTGCGTGGGTTTGCCGGCCATCTTCAAGGTGGCATCCGGCAGGTCAAACCGTGGATTGACCCGGAGCAGCACCTTCACCACCTTGCCCGACTTGGCTGCGAGGGCGTTCAGGCGTACCAGTTGCAGCTCGCTCTCAATATGGTAGAGCTCCACGTCAGCCTCAATGGCGCCCTGCAGTTCCACCTGGGTTTTTCCAGGCCCGCCGAAGGCGATGGGGGTGCCGGGACTCGCCTGGCGAACCCTGTGGATCTCGCCCAGCGAGGCCACTTCAAAGCCATGTACATCGGGCGCCAGGGTTGTCAGCACCGGGGCGTCGGAATTGGCCTTGATGGCGTAGTAGAAATGGACCCGTTGCGGCAGGTTTTCGCTGATCCATCGGGCTCGCTGCGCCAGGTAATCCAGGTCGTAATAGTAGGCGCAGATCGGCTCGTGCTGTTGCTCGATGTACTGCAGCAGTGGCGTCAAAGAAAAAGGAACCGTCATTGTTACTCCTTATGGGCTGCCAGGTGGGCCAGGTGGGCCCGGCGCATCACGCCCCGGTCGTCACCGATCACAAAAAGCGACACGCGCTTCTCGCGCCAGCGCTTCATATCGTCCAGTTCTCGCGGTATGGCACAAAAGGCCTTGCCGGCGGACTGGGTAGCCACACACACCTGTTCGACAGCCGCCTGGACCTGTGGATGACTGCTCTGCCAGGTCAGGTCCAGGGACTGGGACAGGTCGGCGGCGCCCTCGAGCACAACGTCGACCCCCTCAGTTGCAGCGATAGATTCGATGTTGTCGAGCCCTTGCCTGCTTTCGACCATGACCACGACAAGGGTCTCGGTGGCGGCACGCCGGGTGGCCTCGGTCAGGCTGTCCATGCCGTAGCGGCTGGCTCGCGTGGCATTTAGCCCTCGCTGGCCAAGGGGCGCGTAGTGGCAAAGTTCCACCGCCTGCCGGGCCTGTTCCGCATCGTCAATGCGCGCAAACACGATGCCTGCGACACCGGCATCCAGTAGCTGTACCACCAGGTGCGGCGTTTGTGGAGGCACCCGTACCAACACCGCCAGCTGTGCGGAGCGCGCCGTCAGGATCATGGTTTCGACCTGCTCGGGGCTGATCAGGGTATGCTCCAGGTCGATAATGATAAAGTCATAGCCGGCGGCGGCCACCTGCTCCAGGGCCACCGCTGAGGGGATGGAGCAAAACAGTCCGAAGCACTCGTCCCGGGTGAGAATTCGTGACTTGAGTGATGGCGTTGTCACGTCAGCTGTCCTCCTTCAATGGGTTGGCGACCGTCATTGTCCTTAGCCTGATTTCCGGCAGGAAGCGGCGACAGGCCAACTGCTCGACATCGATGCCGGCGGCAAAGAAGTCGAACAGCTTGAAACGCTCAGCTAGGCTCGGACGGTCGGCCTGATACCGCTGGATGATCCGCCGGGCCAGGGCCCAGAAGTTTCGCTCCGAAAGACCGTAGTGCTCACTCAGGAACCACGCCAGCTCCGCCAGGTTGACGAAACACAGGGCGTCCTGGGTAAAGTCGCGCAGCTCATCGGCGTTGTCGGTTTCAAGGAACGAGTTCGGATTGACCCGGGCGTGGGCCTGGGGAGCGTCGGTGAGGTCGGGCAAGGCCTCGATATTGGCCAGCAGCGCTCGGCTGTAACGCACGCCATCGTGGAAATCCTTAAGCGCCACCTTGACGGGCAATCCGTCTTCATGGACCAGCAACATATTCTGGGCATGGGATTCCAGGGCGGTGCCGTTGTGCCACAGCATGTGCATGACTGGCAGGTAGACGCGCTCAATCAATGCCGTCACCCAATCGTCAACACCGTGCTTGCCGATCCACGGGTCGATGACCGGGCGCTGGTCAACGTCCAGTTGCATCAGGGCGGTGATGGGTGTGGCCGACTGCCCCGGGGACAGGTAGCGGTACACACTCTCGCGCCAGATGCAGGCCAGGGCGCCGTATTGCGCCTGGACCTGTTGCGGTGGGGTCACGCTTACGCCGGCGATTTCCCGCAGGATAATGGGTTTGTGTTCCTCCGGCAGCAGCTCATCGTCCTGGACCAGTTGCCACAGCCAGTCACTGATGGGGGCGGCGTTCTGGACGGTATGGGGCGCCAGTACCCGGGAGGTCGATGTATTGACCAGGCTCATGGCGAGCTTGACCGAGGGTGCCTCCAGGTCGCTCATGTTGGACAGGGTACGGATCGATTGCTGTGGCAGGTAATCCGGCCCCTTCACTTCCAGTTCGATGATCTGGTTGCTGGCCAACTGAGCCTGATAGTAGACGCGGATAACCTTTTGCCACTGCCATGGATGTACCGGCATCAGGGCCATTCGGTCCGGCTGGCCACCGGCGGTGCGAATTTGCTGCTCAATGGCCTGGTATTCCCCAACTGTGAACTGCTCGCGATGGATGGCCTCCAGGCTGGCCGTCCCACTGACCCCCACTCGGGTCAGGGCCTGGTCCACCGCAATCCAGACCAGGGTGTGTCCGTTGGACAGTTCGGGTCCGTAGCGCTGGTTTTCGGTCAGGTCAAAGCCAATCCGGGACTTGAAGCTGGGGTGGTACAGGTGGCCATTGCTTACCCGGGCTTCCTGCTCAAAATACGACACCTCACGGATGGGGCGGGCCGGCGGACTCTGCAGCGCCTGGGCGTGCTTGACCAGGGTGTGTGCGAGCTCGTCGTGGAACTGCTGCCAGCGCACGGGGTCCGCTTCCATGACTTGCGAGAGATCCTGCATGACCTGCCCGAGGGAAGGGATATTGGTTTTTCCGGCCTCGATCCGTTGCAGCGACCCTGGCCGGATGCGGATACGGCCAAAACTGAAGCTGGTCGTCGCCTGGCACTGGTAGCTCAAGGTTGCTGTGATCGGTATCCCGAGGCCATTGGGTGCCTGCTGGTGCGGCAGCACCCCTTCAAACAGCAAGGCCTCCAACAACTGGGTGATGACCCGTTGTTCGGCGTGCTGGTAGGCAGCCTCGAAGCCGGTATCAGACAGCGGGGTAAGGCCGGTGGGCCGGTGGTCACAAAGTGGGTTCGGAATGTCCACCCAAGACGGTTGTTCGCCGCTTTTGGCGAAGGTGCTCAGCATGTTGGCCTTCGCCGGCAGATGGCTGGTTTCGAGCAACTGGCGGGCGTAATGCCGCGCCCGCTCCGAGAGCCCGGCGTCGGACAGAACCTGCCCCGCCACCTGCCACAACGCGGTCTCGGTCACCGGGCACATCCGGGCGAGGGCCCCGGTGACGTGGGCAATGTGATTGACGACCACGTAGTACTTGAAGCGGAACCAGGCGTCGTCCGCGGAATACCAGACCGGGCTATCCGGCAGTACCTCGGTACTGCGATCGGCCAGCAGGGAATCCGCCGCCACACTGACACCTTCCATGTCACGAACGACCAGTTGCACCGGAATGCCCTGGTCGAATCGCATCAGGCAGTTCTGCAGGTGGGCCTCGAGGCTGATCCCGATTCTTGCGAACAACTCCAGTACGGGAAGCAGCGACACCTTGAGGTACTGCTGCCACCAGTCACAGACAAACCCGCGCGTTATCGGGGTGCCCGCAACCTGGGCGGCTTGCTGGAGGTAATGGCGCAGTGGCAGCGCTCCGGTCACCGGGCATTCTTCCACCAGGCTGCCCAGGACTCGGGTTTGCGCCAGGGTCTCGGGGGCCAGTCCAGCCCGGTAAATGATGCCAAAAGAGGCTTCGAGCCCCGGCAGCTTCAGGGTCTGAGCCGCCAGTTCCGGCAACAGGCAGAGGGATTCGCTGCGTTCGTCCGGGGTCATCAGGTTGATCAGGCGGCTGGCGTCAATGGCGCGCTTGGCCTGATCAAGGGGGTTGTTGCGAATGAAATTGGTGATCCGGACATCCAGCGACAGTTTCAGGAACAGTCCGCTCTGCGGCAACCATACGGTGCGGACCGAGGACGTCGGCCAGGCCACCTGACCCAAGGGGCCGAGGGACATAATGTCGCCCTCCTCGAGTTTGCGGCGAACCTCGGCCTGGTCCAGCAAGAAGCTGGCCTGCCAGGGGTGACAGGGTACCAGTTGGTATTGACCGGCCAGTTCCTCCAGCTGTTGCCGGGCTTCCCGTTGGGTGGCCGGGTCAATCAGTTGGGCGACCTCGGCCCCAGCCGACAGGGTTTGAACCAGTGCCGGTGCCACCGCGAAGTAATGGAGCTTGAAGGAGGCACCCAGTTCAGGGCTGTAATGCCTCATATCCTGTTCCGAAAGGCCGGTACTGGCTTTCGAGGTGACGTGAAACGGGTGCCCGAGCACCATGCCCTGCTCCGCCGCGGTAAAATCATCCACGACGGACGGTCCGTCGGCCTGGAGGCGTCGCGCGTCGAGAAAGAAGCGTGACTTATCAACACTGTTGCACATGCTCTCGTATAGTGTCGCCGCGGCCGCCACCCGTTCAGTTTCGCCACCGGCATCGTGGGCCAGTTGCTCACAGATCAGTCGCAGCAGCGGGCGGATGTCCGTCAGTTCGCTGGCAGCACTCGCGGAGCCTTGTTGCAGCCAGAACCTGTGACCGTATCGGTGGTAGCCGGTCAGGGAAAGGTGCTTGAGGCTGCCGTACAGGACGGTGTCCGGGGCCGTAAACCGGTAACGGAAATAGAGGTCACTGTCGGTGGCCTGTTGCCCTTCCCAGGTCAGGTCTTCCGGGCGGGAAAGCAGGTTCTCGCGAACATCCACGCCAGTCTCCCTGAAAAAGGTATTGAGATACTGTTCGAAGAGTTTGTAATGCCAATGGTGGGCATGGGCCGACGTCATGAGTGGGTTACCTCTGGGTAGGTTGAATATCTGAAGGTCGTCATCAGGAGGCTGGCAGCCAGGAAGAATCCGGCGGTAACTGTCATGGCGCCTGCGGCCTGGAACAGTGAATAGGTAGCGGCGGCCACCAGTGGACCGATCAACTGGCCGGTGACCAGGGCACTCTTTGCGGTCCCTATGGCCTGCCCTTGCTGGCCCGGTGCCACTTGGTCGCTCACGCTGTACATGACCGACTGGATCAGAGCGGCGAAGAAGAACCCCTGTGCAAGGCGCAGCAGCGCAACCAGCCAAAGGCTGTCCACCCAGATCAGTGCCAGGATGGCGGCGCCGCACCCGGCCGACGCAAGGATGAAGCTGTCGCTGGCCTGGCCCTGGTCATTGCGCCTGCCCCAGTAGCTGCCGGCAAGGAAGGTGGAGGCCCAGGCCAGGGCGTGCAGCACGCCGGTTGTGGTTGCGGTGGGGAACGCCTGGGGGCCGAGCTCACGAATATAAAGCGCAAAACAGGTGACCAGGGCAAAGGCCCCGCCCTGTGCCAGGGTGCCAGCGGCGAGCCAGGAGAGGTGGCGCCGTTGCCAGTACCACCGCTTGGGCAATGGCGTGCCGTGGTCGCTGCCAGTTGTCCCGGGCACTTCACGGAGCAGCGTCGCCGCCACGACCAGGGCAACGCAGGTCACGGCTGCTGTCAGGTTTAGCAGCAGCTCCATCCCCCACAGGTCCATGAAGAGCCCGCCAAGCAGGGGGCCACTGAGACAGGCAGCCGCCTGGGCACTTTGCAGTTTTCCCAGGGCCACGCCCCTGGACAGCCCGGCCCCTGGCAAACCCGTGGTATGGCTGGTGTAAGCCATGATGGCCACTGAGATACCACACAGCCCCAGTAACACTCGGGCAAACAGGAAGAGCACCAGGTTACCGGCTGTCGACATCAGCACCAGTGAAAGGCAAAAGCCGGCCAGGGCGAGAAACAGCACCGTCCGGTAACCCCAGCGGTCCGCTAGGCGTCCGACCACTGGCGCTGTCAGCAGCCCGCCTATGGCGGGAGCCGCCAGGGCGACGCTCGCCCAGGCCGCCGATGCGTTGGTGCTGGTGGTCAGCTTCTCCAGGTACAGGGGCATGACCGGCACCAGCACCATAAAGCCGAAGGTGGCCAGGAACTGGCAGCAAAACAGCAGTGTGAAAACGTTAGGTTGTGGTTTCATGGTCCCGAGCTTGCGTTAAGTCCTGTTCGGCTGGGAGAGCGTTTGGCCGGGAGGTAAGCAGCGGGTTGTGGATGTGTCCCATGGCGCTTGGCATCCCTGTTGAAGCAGCCTGTTGATTTAACAGCGGCGTGAGCAATCGCTTGAATGGCCATACCTCGGCGTCCAGCAAGAATTTGCACAGGACCTGTTTCAGTTGCTTATCGGCCAGTGTTGCGGCGTACTCTTCAAGGCACACCCGCACCCAGTTCCAAAAGTCCGTTTCACTGTGGTTGCCGTGATTAACTGTCGCCAGGGCAATGGGGTACAAGGTGACCTGTAGCCCCAGGGTTGTGAAATACGCCAGTAGCCGTTCGTCTGACCCCAGCACCAGCGAGTTGGGCGTGCCCCAGTCGATCTGGTAGTCGGGCAATGGCAGCCCTTGCTGCTTGAGCCGGGTTGGACAAATTCTCAGGGTGTCGTGGTCCCGCAACACGAAGCCGCTAAGCCGTTTGCCCTGATAGCGGGCGAGCAGGTTCTGACCATGACATTCCGGCATAACGCCCTGGCACCACAAGGTCAGGAAGGTCCGGATGAACTGGGCGGTCAGTTCCTTGACCGCCTGCCAGGGCTCGATGTCATCGCCGAGCAGTTGCTGCCACACCGGTGCATGGGCGAAGCCCAGCGCGGACAAGGTGATCAGTTGGTCCGGTTGGGCTCCAGCAGCCCGCGGCAAATAACGCAGCTGGCAGCCGAACAGCCCCGGATTGCTGATCATGTCCTGTTCCCGCCCCACGACCCACCAGTGGCTTTCGTCGCACAGCGCCACGGTTCGCGCCAACTCGGTGTGCTGCGCCAGGATGCGTTTCAGCAGTTGGTGGGCCTGGTCACTGTTGACAAGGTACCGTGGGGGCATCGAACGGATGGCCCCGAGGGTCCGGGCGCTGGTGGAAAGCTTCAGGTGCAAATACTCATCGCTTCCGCTGATCAGGGTTCGCAGGGACGAGGTCGGCTGTCCCGTCGGCGATGAGAACCGCAGGTCTGCGGCATCCACCCCGGCGGCAGTTGACAGCAACGCCGCGTGCTGGCTTGGTAGCATCGGCAGGGCGACGTGCCCCGGCGCCAGGGTTTTAAGCTGGTGGTTGAGGCTGGCCAGTTCGGCACTGGCCAGCAACAACTCCGCGGGCTGCGCTGCCTGCCGGGTCATCAGGTGGTCCGGGTTAAAGGCCCACCAGCGGAGGCGAAGGAGGTGAGGGAGGCAAGGGTCCTGGGCTTCCGTTGGCGACACCAGGGCCGCAAGCTCCCCTTTTGCATGGGCAAAGGGATGGAACGGTCGATCTGCGGCCATCGCCAGGTATTCGCTGGCAGTCAGGGTCGAATGGCCCCGGTTGGTGGCGAGTCGGAGCAGGTGGGGAAGGCCGTCGATGAAATCGAAACACTCCTCCCACCACTGCACCGCTTCCGCCCGATTGGTGGCCGGCCACCACGAGGCCTCGACCAGATGGGCCATGAGGAGCCGAGCGTTCAGCCGGCTGCGTTGTCGGTCACGGTAAAGGAAGACTTCGTCGTCCCAAAGCCGGTAGGGCCTGAGCCCTTCCCGCCTGGAACACGCCAGTTCCAGGCGGGTGGTACGGTCCAGAGTGATGGAAAGGAATGAGCCGGTACAATGCATGTGGCTGCAGGCGCCATTGAAATCCTCCATGAACAGGGCATCGATTAGTTTTTGCAGTTGGTCGGTATAAAGCTGCCGCCGCATTGTCGTCTTCCTAGAACAAGGGGAGTTCAGTGCCCGCGTTGTTGTTTTCGGCGGCCTGGTAGAACCAGCGCGCGCACACGATGTCGTCAATGGCCATGCCCATCGGATTGAGCAGGACGATTTCGTCATCGTTATCGCGGCCCCGGATCGAGCCGCAAACAATCTCGCCCAGTTCGGCGTGCAGCTGCTCACGGCTGAACAGGCCCTCTTCCACCAGCACATTGATTACTTTTTTCTCGCGGTTGGACTGGTCCCAATCGTCGACGATCACTTTGTCGGCTTTCAGGAAGACATCACGCTCGATGTCCATGATCGAGATGTTGGAAATAAAGCAGCCTTTCTTGATCCACTCGAACGGGATATAGGGCTTGTCGGAAACGGTACAGGTCACCAGCACGTCAGCCTGCTCCACCGCTGACTTGGCCGACTCGTGGATGACAAACCGGGTGCTTGCGTAGTCCGCGGCGAATTCGCTGATCAGGTGGTCGGCGGCGGTTGGGTTCAGGTCATACAGGTGCACCGTCTGGATCTGCGGGTATTGCTCGAGCAGGGTTTTCACCTGCATGTGTGCGATGGGCCCACAGCCAATGATCGTGACATCGGTAAAGTTGCTGGCCGCAAGGTATCGGGTCGCCACGCCGGTAATGGCCGCGGTTCGCATTGCACTGATCAGGCCGCCTTCCATCACCGCCACGGGGTAGTTGGTCTGGGCGTCGTTGAGGACGATCAGCGCACTCGCCCGGGGAAGCTGGTGTTTGCTGGGGTTGTGCTGGCGAGAGCCGATCCATTTGATGCCCGCCATGGGGTTCTCGCCACCCAAGTAACAGGGCATGGCAATGATCCGGTCGGCAATATGGTCGGCCCCGGGCCAGCGCAGGTAGGGCTTGAGTGGTTGGACGAAATTGCCCTCGGCGTGAAGCCTTAGACCCTCCTCGACCGCCTCAATGAAAGCATGACTGTGATCTGCGCCCAGCGCTTTCAGGTCGGATTGGCTGAGATAGCGGAGTGTTGCGGTATTGGTCATTGATGAGTTCCCTGGAGTTCGATTAAGCAATTTCTTCGTGGGTATCGGTTGCTTGCTTGAAATGACGCTGCTTTACCATTTCAAGCCATTCTTCGTTATAAATGAGATCAAGGTAGCGATCGCCACGGTCAGGCAACAGCGTCAGGATGCATTTGCCCGCGGGTATCTCGGGCAGGAGTTTCTCGATCGCCGAGATCGAGGAGCCACTGGAGCCGCCGGCAAAAATGCCCTCTTCGGCAATCAGACGACGACAGCCCAGGGCGGATTCGTAATCGTCGACGTAGACCACCTGGTCCACTTCGTTTGCGGACAACAATTCCGGAATCCGGCTGGCACCAATGCCGGGGATTTCGCGGGGAGCCGACTTGCCGCCGAACAGGATGGAGCCGACGATGTCCACCGCGATGATCCGCATGGCCGGAAATACTTCTTTCAGGCAGCGGGACACCCCCATCAGGGTTCCGGAGGTGCTCGCGCCTATAACCAGGTAGTCGATCTGGTGATTGATTTGCCCAAGGATTTCCCGCGCTTCGCCGTAATAGTGGCTGCGCCAGTTGTCCGGGTTGGCGTACTGGTTGATCCAGACCGAGTTGGGTATGGAATGGAGGAGCTGTTTGACGGTGTTGATCCGGGTCAGCAGATAACCGTCGTTCTCATCCTTTTGCGTAACGGATACGACGTTGGCGCCGTACAGCCTTAACATCTTCAGGTTGGCCGGGGAGATTTTCGGATCGACCACGGCGGTGAATTCGAGCCCCTTCAGCTTGCAGATCATGGCCAGGGCAATGGCCAGGTTGCCCGAGGAACTTTCAATGATGTGACTGTCGTGGTTGATCGTGCCGGCCTGGATGCCCATTTCCAGCATATACTTGGCGGGTCTGTCCTTGATGCTTCCGCCGGGGTTCATGAGTTCCATCTTTGCAAGAACGGTAACGTTTTTTTCTGCAAAGACCCGTGAGAGCCTGACGAGCGGTGTATTTCCTATACAGCTGGCAACATTGTCGTAGATCATTTTCGCCTCCTTAGGTGCAGGGGGCAATGCTAAACGCAAATAAGAACCATTTGCAACAGGGTGTGATCAAGTATCGCTGCTTGGTGAGGTTGGAAGCGGAGAACACCCCGACCCGGCGGCTGGAACTTGTTATATTCTTAATGGTATTGATAATCTATTACATTTAGTTTAGATTCCGCATTCTAAATTAAGTCAAACCATTAGGTGCCAATAATGCTCCGACAAACCAACAAACTACGCCTCTCAATGATCCTCGCGCTTGGGTGCGCTACAACTGCCACCGCACAAGAAGGCGCCGAACAGGCTCCAAAGTCGCTTGGTACGCTTGAAGTGACTGCCACACGTGGCCTTGACTCTCTGAATGTAAATCCGGGTGCCGTCACGGTTGTTGACCGAAACGCCATTGAAGAGCAGTCCTCTCTGGGCGGCAACATCGGCGACATCCTGGCCAAAACCGTACCCGGCCTGTCGCCCTCTACTCATGGACTGACTACTGTTGCCCAGACTCTGAGAGGCCGCAATTTGTTCGTGCTGATTGACGGCATTCCCCAAACCATCAGTCTTCGTGATGGGCTGCATTCCCTGAACTCCATTGATCCCTCCTCCATTGAGCGTATCGAGGTGATTCGGGGCTCCAACGGTGTGTACGGTTTCGGCGGCACCGGCGGCATCATCAACATCATCACCCGCAAGAACGAAAAAGGCGCACCCCTTTACCGCACCGAACTGAACGGCGGATTCTCCACCGAACATATCAAGGACAGCGAGCAGTTCGGGCTGTCCCAGAGCGTGACGGGCGGCTCCGGCGACTTTGATTACCAGTTCCGCGGTTCCTATGAACAGCGGGCAAACTTCTTCGACGCCGATGGCGACCGCATTCCTCCGGACCCGAACGGTCAGGGCGGTATTGCCGACTCCCGTGAGTTCGATCTTCTGGCTAAGCTCGGCTTTGACCTCGATGCTGACAAACGGCTGGAACTGACCACCAGTTACTACGACATCAAACAGGACACCAACTATGTCCTAGAGCCTGGCGTGTATGGTGAGCGTAAGACTCGCGCCGTGAAAGGCGACCCGGGCGGCAAGGACCTGGGCACCGAAAACCTGAACGTGAACCTGACCTACAGTGACCGCCAACTGTTCGGCGATACCTCGCTGGGCGCGCAACTCTACTATCGCGACTACATGACCCGTTTCGGCTACTTCGCCACTTTCTACCCCGGTGGCGGCCAGTCGCTGACCGAATCAGAGCGCATTGGCTCACGCCTCGATTTCGAGACGCCGTTTGACGTGATGTCCGGAGCTAAGCTGCTTTGGGGCCTCGATACCCTGCTGGAAACCACCTCTCAGCCGCTGGAAGACGGCCGTACCTTCGTACCGGAGATGGACCAGAACAGTGTAGCGCCGTTCCTGCAGGCGGAGCTCCAACTGGATTCAAAATGGACCGTCAACGCTGGTGTGCGTTATGAAAAATTCTGGTTTGAGATGGACGACTACACCACGGTCTTCGGTGCGGATGTCGAAGGCGGAGAACTGGAATACAGCGAAACCGTGTTCAATACCGGAGCCCGCTATCAGGTGAACGATGTCTGGGCCGCTACCGCTAGCTTCTCCCAAGGCTTTACCGTGCCGGAGATTGGCCGCACCCTGCGCCAGCCCCAGCAAGGTACCTCTCTTGACCAGATCCGCCCGGAGCCACAAGTTGTCGACAACTATGAGCTTGGTACCGAGGCGGTATGGGATCGCGCCGATCTTGCTCTGTCGCTGTTTTATAGCGAATCCGAGCTGGGCACCAGCCTTGCGGCGGCTAACGCCAACGAACCCATCCCGGTGCTCAGGAGCCCTGAACGCATCTACGGTTTCGAGGCGGAATTCAATGTCTATCCCACGAGCGACCTGAGCACCGGTGGTACCTTCACCTGGCTTGAAGGCAAGGTGGACTCCGACGATAACGGCAGTTACGACACCTACCTGGCAGGCAACCGTATTCCGCCGCTCAAGGTAACTGGCTACGTGGAACACGACACCACGGCACGCTGGACCAACCGCCTGCAGGCCATGGTGGTGGGTGACCGGGACCGTTTCAGCGGCAGCGGATTCGGGGCAGGTGAAGTGGAGTCCTTTACCGTGCTGGACCTAACCAGTCGGTGGCGGACCGGTAATGGCGACGTTACCCTTGCTATCAGCAACCTGCTGAACGAAGACTACTTCCCGGTGATCTCTCAGATCTACAACTTCGACACTCAATACACCACCGCCCCAGGCCGCACGGTTATGCTGACCTACGGGATAGACTGGTAAACGAAATAGAAGAATGGGAGAAACCACACAACAGGCCGCTAAAGAAGCGGCTTGTTGCTTTTTACCACTTGGCAATCGAACGCGCGCGGCCGCACACGCGCAGTCGAATCCTACGATAACCGCCACTCTGGCGCTGATATTTCGGTGAATTGCTAGACGAGCGTCAGCAGAGACTAATCCCGATAGCAAGGTGGAGGAAAATGCCGTCCGTCTCATGTTGCAGCGGGGGCCCGCCTGCACACTCTCAACGGGACAGGATTCCCTATACCGTTGCTACCGACGGTTTGACAGCTTCAACCTTTCCCGGCGCGCGCTTGACCGGCACACAAACCGGGCGACCCGCCAAGGGCTCACGGATAACCTGGGCATTGAGATCGAATACCTGCTTGAGGTTGTCGGCCGTGAAAACCGCTTCCGGTGTGCCATCGTGCAGAATCCTACCCGCTTTCATCATCACCAGCCGGTCGGCATAGGCGGCGGCCAGGTTCAGGTCGTGGAGCACCACCAGCAGGGTGCGCCCCTGTTGGTGGGCCAGGGAAACCAGCAGCTCGAGAAGATCCACCTGCACTTTCAGGTCGAGGAAGGTGGTGGGCTCGTCCAGCAACAGCAGCTCCGTTTCCTGGGCCAGCACCATGGCAATCCAGCAACGCTGGCGCTGCCCGCCACTGAGGGCATCCACCGGCCGGTCCGCGAAGGCGGCCACATCGGCCACGGCCATGGCCTCTTCAACGGCGGCTTCGTCATGCCTGGACCACTGGCGCATCAGGCTCTGGTAGGGGAAACGACCGAGCCCCACCAGCTCCCTCACGGTCAGGCCGTCCGGCGCTGAGGGACTCTGTGGCAATATACCCAGGCGTTGCGCCACGGTCCTGGTGGATTGCCGATGGATATCGGTGCCATCCAGAATCACCTTGCCGGCATCGGGAGCCAGGGTTCTCGCCAGGGTTTTGAGCAGGGTGGATTTGCCAGAACCATTCGGCCCAAGCAGAACTGTGACGCTGCCGTCCTGCACCGTGAAGTGCACATCTGCCAGCACCTGCCGGCCGTTGTATCCGGCGAACAGGGCTTCTCCTCGCAACCGGGGCAGTTCGGCAGAGTCCGGAGTTGAAGAATCTCGGTTTAAGGGCATGTTGGCGTCGCTTTCGAATATGGTCAGATGATATTATCTCCCATTCTGATTATCAAATCGGCACGTCGTACCGACCATCAATCACCCGGATTTGCCATGCTCCGCTATGCCGGCTTCTTTCTAGTCGCCACCTGTCTGGCCTGGGCGCCGACAGCCAGCGCCAACAATTCCGCTACCGTGGTAGAGCATGCCTTCGGCAAGGCAACCATCCACGGCAATCCTGCGCGTGTTGTTTCCCTCTACCAGGGTGCCACCGATACCGCCGTGGCACTGGGCATCGAGCCGGTGGGCGTGGTGGAGTCCTGGACCGAAAAGCCCATGTACCGGTACCTGCGGCAGGACCTTCAGGAGGTCACCTACCTCGGGCTTGAAACCCAGCCGAACCTGGAACGTATTGCCTGGCTGATGCCGGACCTGATCGTCGGGGCCAGCAACCGCCACCGCACCATCTACCCGTTGTTGGACCGAATCGCCCCCACGGTCATTCCGGGCAACGTCTACGACTTCAAGGCACTGCTTGCGCTGATGGCAAAGGCCACTGGTCGCGTGGCGCGCGGTGAGGCACTGCTAGCACAGTGGCAGGCACGGGTGGAGGATTTCAGGACCCGGATCCAGCGCAAACTGGGTGATCAGTGGCCCCAGGAAGTGGCCATCCTGAGTTTTCGCGCCGACCATGCCCGTATTTACTACGATGGTTTTGCCCGTACCGTTCTGGACGAATTGGGGTTTGCCGCTCCGGTTGACCATCGCAAGGAAGGTTGGGGCATAAAACTCACCAGCCAGGAAAGCATCCCGGCGATGGATGCGGAGGCGATCTTTGTCTTCATGGACGACGACCCGGCGGTGCGGCGCACCTACGAGACCTGGTCCAGCCATCTCCTCTGGAAGAACCTGCAGGCGGTGCGGCAGAATGACGTCTACCGGGTGGACCCGGTGACCTGGAACATGGGTGCCGGCATAATTGCCGCCAACCGGATGCTTGATGAACTTTACCGGCATTACAACCTGGAGCAGCAGGACCGCCAGGAGTGTGCACAATGCTGACCTCACTGTTGGCAAGAGCGTCGGGAACCCTGTTCTGCCTGGGCTTGCTGCTGGTGGCAACAGTTTCCAGCCTGGTGTTTGGCCACATACCTGTCTCGCTGGATATGCTGACCGCAAGCCTGATTGATTACGATCCTGGTTCCCTGGAGCACTTGGTGGTTCGCACCGAGCGTTTCTCACGCACCATCACCGCGCTGATCGTAGGCGCCGGCCTGGCCATTGCCGGCGTGCTGATGCAGACACTCACCCGCAATCCGCTAGCCTCACCCGGTATTCTGGGCATTAATGCCGGCGCGATGTTCTTTGTGGTGATTGGCGCCACGCTTTTCTCCCTGACCTCTCCTTCCGAATTGGTCTGGATGGCCTTCATCGGGGCAGCCACTGCCGCCTTTTTGGTTTACTTCCTGGGCCAGGAAGCCGGGCGCGGCATTTCTCCGGTACGGACGGTGCTCGCCGGTGTCACCGTTACCGCTCTGTTTGTGTCGTTTGCCCAGGGACTACTGATCTTCAACCAGGACCGTTTTGAAAGCATCCTGTTCTGGCTGGCAGGGTCCGTCTCAGGACGCGAACTGAATGCCATACTTCCTCTCTTGCCAATGTTCGGCCTGGCCCTTCTGGTTGCACTGCTGTTATCTCGACAACTGAACCTGCTGGGACTGGACGATGAGGTTACTCGCGGCCTGGGCCTGAGGGTGGGCCAAGTACGGTTGCTGACCGGCCTCGTGGTCATAGTACTGGCAGGCACATCCATTGCCGTGGCCGGGCTGATCGGTTTTGTGGGCCTGATTGTGCCGCATATAGCGCGGGGGATTTTCGGCACCGATCATCGCTGGCTGTTACCCATGTCCGCCATACTCGGCGCCACACTTATGCTGGCCGCCGATACCGTGGCGCGGATGATCATCCCGCCCCAGGAGGTTCCGGTAGGGGTAATGACCGCCCTGCTGGGCACGCCGCTGTTCCTCCATCTTGCCCGCCATGTGAGGAAAGTATCATGACCCGCTCCCTCGTCCTGCGAACGCCCGGTGACCGCTGGTCGGTAAAGCTGAATGTCAGAGTTCTGGTGGTCACCCTGACGCTGGCAGTGCTGCTGGCCATCAGCAGTGTCTTGGCCCTGGCCTCCGGCAGTCATCCGACGTCGTTTGTAGACGTGCTCGGCACGCTGGCCAACCCGGCCCAGTCGGAGCTAACACTGATCATTCTGGAAATCCGTCTGCCGAGGGTGATCATGGCCATCCTGGTGGGCGGCGCACTGGGTTCCGCCGGCCTGATCCTGCAGGGCCTGGTAAGAAACCCGCTGGCCTCTCCGGATGTTATCGGCATCACCAGCGGGGCGTCTGCGGCGGCAGTGCTGTTTCTCTGGCTGGGTGGCGCCACCGGCACCTCATTGCTACTGGCGCCGGTTGCCATGGTCGGTGCTTTCGCCGTGGCCCTGTTTATTACGGCCCTAACCTGGCACCAGGGTATCAGTCCCGCCAGACTGGTGCTGGTGGGGGTCGGGCTGGCCGCCGCACTGACTGCGGTTACCACCCTCCTGCTGGTATTAAGCCCCGACTCCACCGCCATGAACGCCTATATCTGGCTGACGGGAAGCCTCTACGCCTCGCAATGGCACGACGTAACAGCCCTGGCACCCTGGCTGATGGTTTGCTGGCCCCTCGCACTGATCAAACTGCGACACCTCGACGCCCAGTCCATGGGGGAAGACATGGCTCTGGGCCTGGGCAGCGCATTGCAGGGTCATCGACTGCTGTTCCTGGTGTTGGCAGTCGCACTGGCCGGTTCCGCGGTGGCCTATGCCGGGGCGGTCGGTTTCATTGGCCTGATTGCACCCCATATGGCAAGGCGGCTGGTTACTAGCGGGCACACGGGTCTGCTACCGATAGCGACGCTAATCGGTGCACTGATTCTGCTGTATGCGGACTGGATCGGGCGGGTGGCCTTTATACCCAGGGACCTGCCTGCGGGTATCTTTGTGGCCGGTATTGGCGCACCTTTTTTCGTATACCTGCTTTACCGGCTCAGGCGTGATCTGGGATGAACATTACTAAGCTGAAAACGGTTAAGCCAGAGGGGAGCAGGCCAGCCGACAGACCCATTTTCCGCTGCCGATCCGAGGTGGCTGAGCCCAAGCCTTGTTGCACAAACTGAACATTCGCTTTGCGACCGAACTATGGACTGGGTTGGGCAGTTGAGATGTAAAGGTTCTGCCCCGTTGCTGCGGATCTTTCGAAAAAGAGGCGGAATTTCTCCCGGGGGAAAGTGTTGGTCTATCCGCCTGAATGTTCGCTTTGCGACCTTAACGTAACGCCGATTATGCGCAGTAGCTTGTGAGCGCTGACACATCACCTTTCCCATCGAAGCGGGGCGTGTTGCCTCGGCTCGATGGTCGGAGCACTCATACATCTGAAAACGCTATATTCCATAGACTTCGCGGGCAAAATGAACTGCATCATCGACTGTCGGGAAAATAGTAGGGCTATCTGTCGGCGGGAGCCCGACCGGTGTGACGATATAGCCAGCTGAAGCATAAAAATTAGAGGATACCTCCCTAATCTCACAAATCCGTTGGCCATTAACGTCATCAGTTCCGGTGGCAATTAGAGTTCCAAGTAAACCATCCCAGAGTTGATCCGGGATACACTTAAAGCACCTGCCCCCAACCACGCTTTTGAAAACACTAAGATATCCAGTGCCTCCGCATTTCGAACAATTCGGATTTGCATAAAATGAAAGAACAGATTTAAAGCTTTCATTTGGAGCCGAATATCTGGGCGGGGCATTATCATTTCCTTCTCTATAGTCCACTCTCTGTCCGGTCACTTGATTAATTTTTGCCATATCACCATGAACCTTTTACACGTATGAATTATAGATAATCTAGGATTCCATAAACCCGGGTTATTCACCAGGCGGGCCTGAAAAAGAAGATGGAGAATGGTATTCTCTAACGGAATCAGTCTGTTCCGGCAAGAACACGGGTCTTCGTCACTTCATGTGGATATGCTGTGATCCAGCAACCGCCCCACGGGGCTGCAAATCAGGTAGATCATGGCGATGAAGTTGGCCTCGTTCTGGTAGCCGCGTGCACGTGACCTAGCCGCCTGGCCCAGCGCAGCGCCTTGGGATGCACTTGTTGGCGGCGTTCCCGCTTGCGGACCTCGTCCAGCGCCTTGGTGAAGGTCTGGACGATGTGGAACCAATCGACGGTGACCTCGGCGTTGGGCAGATACTCGGTCACGCCGCTCAGGAAGGCATGGGACATGTCGCAGACCACTTCTACCACGTTGTCCGGGGCGCCGCCATGCTCGGCCAGGAAGGCGCCGAAGACCACGATGGCGGCCTTGCCATGACCGGGCACGGCGAAGATCACCGGGTCGTGCCGGCGCTGCATGTCGAGGAACACCGTGACATAGTGCTGTCCGCGTCGTGAGGCCGTTTCATCCAGGCCGACGGCCTCGACCGTGGACAGCTCCAGCTGACCCAGCATCCGTCCCACGTAGTGGTGCACGATGAGCCACAGGCGCTTGCCGGAGATCTCCAGCTGCCGGGAGACGGCTAGCACCTGTGGCGCATCACCAACGACGTCAAGGTGATTCAAGGTGATGCGAGAGGCCGTCACCGGCCAGACACTGCTCAAGCAGATGGCGAAGGCCCTGACGACACTGGAACGGCATGCCGAACTGGTGGTAAGGCGCTGGATATCAGGGTTGGCCAATGCCACACACGCAAAGTGCAGTTCCTATGCGACGGCAATGAACCAGCGAAGGTGGCGCAGTTCCACGGTCTTTCCTCCCATCGCTATCTCAATTGCAGGATGCAGCCTGCACGTCGACCGTCAGGTTCGGCTAGCGACGCAGGTTGACGATCTGCAGGAGGGCACCCAAGGCGGCTACACCGCCGGCGCTGGCGGCAAGCGTCCAGGTAGGCATCTGTAACAGCAGCACGAAACCACCCGCCGCGGCGCCGATGGCGCTGCCCAGGTAGAGCGCCGACTCATTAAGCGCGACAGCCAGATTGCCATCGCCCTGGGCCTGGCGCGCAAGGATCAGTTCGTTGTTCTGAGGCACCTGCAAGGCCCAGCCAACGGCACCCCACAGGGCAATGGGCAGCATGACCAGCCAAGTGCTGAGCGCAGCCGCAAGGGGCAGCACGATTAAGGATGCAGCGAGGATCAGCATTATGCCAAAGGTCAGGACAGGACCTTTGACACGATCCACCAGCGGGCCGACCAGGAAGCTGCCCAATATGCCGCCGACGCCCCAGACCCAGAGGTAGGGTGTAACCGAACGCACCGCGCCGTAGGCCGGGTCGGCCAGCAGCGGGGCGATGAAGGTATACATACCCAGACTAGCGATGGCCGCGAGCAGGGACACCAGCAGGATAACCAGCACATGTCTGTCGCCGAGAATCGCCAGCTTCTGCCCTAGCGAGCTGGCCGCCGCTGCCGGCATCGCGGGGAGTTTGATCAACAAGCCTAAGAAGGCCACCAGACCGAGCAAGGTCACCAGCCATAAGGCCGCTTGCCAGCCCATCTGTTCAGCGACCAGCAGGCTGAGCGGTACGCCTAGCACCACGCCACTAGCCATGCCTCCCATGATGATGGCGATAGACTTGCCGCGGCGTTCCGGAGTGGAAATTGCGGCCGAGGCACTGATGCCCATGGCCAGGTAGACGCCAGCACCGATCCCGGCGATGGCACGCCAGACCATCAATGCGGTGAAGTCATCGGCCAGCGCACTGGCGGCGTTGGCGATGACGAATAGCCCCAAGGTCACTAGCAAGCCGGTGCGTTGTCGATGTGCCGGGGTCAGGGCGACGAAAATTGGCGACCCCAGCCCATAGGCTAGGGTGAAGGCGGTGACCAACTGGGCGGCAACCGATACGGATACCGCAAAAGAGGCCTCGATCATCGGGATCAGGCCGGCGGTGACGTAGGAGGCCATGCCGAGGGCGAAGGCTCCCAGCGCTATGAGGTAGATCGGGGATTGGCTGGATGTGTGCATGCTCATGCTGCTTGCGCTCCTAGTGAGATGCTTCGGTGGGAGAGCTGATAGATGCGTCCCCTACTCGGGGGCGCATCCGGTTGGGGACTAGAGCTCGAGGCTGACGTCGTACTCGCTCAGCCAGGTATTGAGGCCGACCGCCAGCTCCATACCCATGCGGTCGTACATGGGCGAAACGCTGCCGAGAGGCTTGTCCAAGGTCTGCTTGATTCGGCCGCTATCGAGCAGTGGTGCTACCGGCGCATTGCGATCCGCCTGGATGGCGGCCAATGCGTCACGTAGTGCCTGCTCGTAGGCTGGATCCTGGGTCGAGGGGTAAGGACTCTTGACCCGCTCGCTGATCGACTCAGGCAGCAAGTCGCGGGTCGCCGCGCGCAGGATGCTCTTCTCCCGCCCGTCGAAGGACTTCAGAGCCCAGGGGATGTTGAAGGCATACTCCACCAAGCGGTGGTCGCAGAAGGGCACCCTCACCTCGAGGCCAACAGCCATGCTCATGCGGTCCTTGCGATCCAACAGGGTCTGCACGAAGCGAGTCAGGTTGACGTAGCTCATCTGGCGCATACGCTGATCTACCGCGCTTTCGCCTGGTAGTACCGGCGCCTCGGCGATGGCCTGGGAGTAGCTATCGCGCAGAAAGACCTGCATGTCGAGCTGAGCCAACAGGCCCTGGTTAAACAGGGTCTTGCCGTCGAAGTACTTGCCGGTGACCGAGGTCAGCCAGGGGAAGGTGTCGGCTTGGATCGCCTCCGGGTCGTGGAACCAGCGGTAGCCGCCGAATACCTCATCCGCGCTCTCGCCGGACAGTGCCACCGTGGAGTGCTTGCGCACCTCCTGGAACAGGCGGTAGAGCGATGGCCACATGTCACCCCAGAACGCTGGTGGCAGGTCGAGGGCTCGTACGACCTGTATGCGCAGTGCCGGGTCGGCCAGCTCGCTGCTGTCTAGGACGATTTCCCGGTGGCTGGAGTGGATCTTCTCCACCAGGTCGCGGACGAAGGGCGCATCGGGTGTGCCGCGTACCGCATCGCTGGTAAAGCCGCTGCCATGGTCGCTGAAATCGACGGAGAAGGAGCGGATATTCTCCTTGCCAGTGGCCAGCAGCTTCTTTGAGGCCAGCGCGGTGATGATCGAGGAGTCGAGGCCGCCCGACAGCAGACTGCACAGAGGCACGTCTGCGACAATCTGGCGGTCGACAATGTCCTCCAGCAGGTCGCGGGTATGGCGGATGGTCTCGTCCAGCGAATGGCTGTGTTCGTGTGCCCCCAGCTTCCAGTAATGGCGGCGGCTCAAGCCCTGCCGGTTGATCCGCACGATCTCGCCGGGCATCACCTCGTGCATGCCGGCGAACACAGCGTGTCCCGGCGTCTTCACCATCTCCAGGATTTCGCGCAACCCGTCGGCGCGCACCTTGCGCGGCACCAGAGGATTGGCCAACAGAGCCTTGGGTTCGGAGCCGAAGATCACGCCGTCCGCGGTGGGAAAATAGTAGAGCGGCTTAACGCCCATGCGGTCACGGATTAGCAGAAGCTCCTGCGAGCGCAGGTCCCACAGGGCAAAGGCATACATGCCGTTGAGCCGCTCGACGAAGGCCTCGCCCCATTCGACATAGGCGCGCAGCACCACTTCGGTGTCGCTGCGGGTCTCGAACTGATGCCCGCGCCGATGCAACTCGGTACGCAGCTCAAGGAAATTGTAGACCTCACCACTATAGGTGATAGCGGCGACCTCACGCAGACCGCCATGGCGTGCCGTCATCGGTTGGCGCCCGCCTTCCAGATCGATGATCGACAACCGTCGATGGCCCAGGCCGACCGGACCGTCGATCCACACGCCTCCGGCATCCGGCCCGCGCCGGGCCATAGTGTCGGTCATCTGCTGCAGGGTATTGCGTTGCGCTTCCATGTTCTGGCTGTAGGACAGCCATCCAGCGATTCCACACATAGTCTTCTCCTTTGATCTTGGGTTATCCGAGGCTTTCCAGGTCGCTGTCTTCGGCCAGCAGGACGCGTGATTCGCCATGGAGGTAGCTCGCGGGCAGAGGGGTTTGCGCCTGGGTGTCGAGGTCATTGAGCAGTTGCTGCAGAGCCACGGCGGTGTCGAGGTCGGCAAAGGCCTGACGCGGTGGCTCCTTGAGCGCGACCGCACGCACCACCTCCAGGCACAGCCGCGACAGCTTGTGCAGGGTGTCCAGCCCGGGCTCGTCGGGCTCGGTGGTGTGCTCGTGCAGAACCTCTAGGGTGCCGTTGGCCGCACGCGTCCAGATCCGCAACTGGTCGTGGTCCCAGCGTGGTGTGTCAAACACCAGGCGCGCGTGGATCAACCGAGCGTCACGGTCTACGAAAGTGAAGTCGACCGTACGCTGACGAACGATGTTGACGAAGCTGCTGTAGCCGGTGACCGGCGCATCGCCGAGACTCGCCATCAGTTGCACGGTGTCGAGTACCTCGTCCCCGGAGATCGAGAAGTCCGAGCGCACACCAAGCACGCCATGTAGCTTGAATTCACCCGCATGCGGGCAGATCCAACTGAGCAGGTCCAGCGCATGGATCACCTCGCTGGTCACACCGCAGGTGGGGCGGTAGTCATTGATGCGGTCCTTGCCCCAGTGGAAGTTGGCGCGCACCAGTTTCCAGTCTTGCCGCTCAACCCATTCACGCAATTGCCGGCTGGCATCCGAGTAGCGCTCTACCAGATCCAGAGCGAAGCCGCTGATCTGCTCCAGCCCGGCGCAGAGACTGGTCAGATTGTCCTGCGGCGTGACCAACGGCTTCTCGCAGATCACGAAGCCTTGGTAGCCTGCAAGTTGTTGCAGGACGGACGCATGGCTGTGGTCGTTGGCGCTAACCACAACGATCTCGGGCGCGAACTCGTCCAGTGCCTGGCTGACGCTGTCGAAGTAAGGCAGTTCGGTTGGTTTCCGCCGGCGGCCGACATAGGCCAGCGACAACGGCAGACTGGTGCTAACGGCAATGTGCTCGAAGGCCCGACGGTAGCGAATGCCGGCGTAGCCCAGGCCAATGATGAGGATCTTCATGACGGGGTCTCCTGACGAATCAGTAGGCGCTCGTCGCTGACCGCGAAACCCAATCCTTGGTACAGCGTCCCGGCGGCCTCGGTGCTCTGCAGCACCACGGAGCCGACGCCTCGGTGGGCGAACCAGCGCAGGAGGTGCTGCACCATCTGTCGGGCAATTCCATGGTTGCGCCACTGCGGCTCCACCACCACTGATTGGACCCATCCGGACAGGCCGTTGAGGCACCCGGGGGAGGGGGCACGCTGGTCGATGATGGCGGTTGCGCAACCCAGTACCTGGCCGGACTCCTTATGCTCGGCGGCAAGGATCTGTACGTAGTCGCCCTTGTTCAGGCGGTTGCTTAGCCAGGAGCGGTAGGCCGCACGCCAGCTCGCGGAGTCATCCGGTGTCTTGCTGGAATAGCTGGCCGAAGTGCCATCCAGCAGGTGAGCACGTAATTCGATCAGGCTGGCCAGGTCGGCCACTGTCGCGGTGCGCACAGTGAGGAAGGATTGATCCATATCAGGCCACCTCAGCGCTGAAGACCTGGGAGGCCAGGGGAATGGCGAAGTGCTCGAAAGTCTCGCGCAGCGCCGCCGCTAAGTGCTCGATCTGGGCATCGCAGTGGTTTGGCGTGGCATTGACCCGGAAGCGCTCGGTGCCGACCGGGACCGACGGGTAGTTGATCGGCTGTAGGTACACGCCATGGGTATGCAGCAGACGCTCGGCCGCCGCCTTACAGCGTTGCGCCTCGCCCACCAGCACTGGCAGCACGTGGGTCTGTGAGCAGGGCATGACAGGGATATCGTGGTGTCGCAGCCGTTCGCGCAGCGTGGCGGTCTGGGCGTGCAGACGGTCGCGCTCCACGCTGCTGGCCTTGAGGTGTGCAACGCTGGCCAGGCATCCGGCGGTGATGGCCGGCGGCAGTGAGGTAGTGAAGATGAAGCCGGTGGCGAAGGAGCGCACCGTGTCGACGATCACCTGGGTCGAGGCAATATAGCCGCCGATCACGCCGATGGCCTTGGCCATGGTGCCCTGGATGATGTCCACCTGCTCGGCCACACCACGCTTGGCGGCGATACCCGCGCCTCGCGGCCCGTACATGCCCACGGCATGCACCTCGTCGAGGTAGGTGAGAGCGTTGTAGCGCTTGGCGAGCGCAACGATCTCGGCGATAGGCGCGATGTCCCCATCCATTGAGTAGACCGATTCGAACACCACGATCTTCGGCTGGCCCAGCGGGTAGCTGGAAAGGATCTGCTCCAAGTGGTCGACGTCGTTGTGGCGGAAGATCTGGCGCTCGTTCGGTGTCGAGCGGATGCCGTTGACGATGGAAGCGTGGTTCAGCTCATCACTGATCACCACGCAATCGGGGATGCGCCGCAGCAGGCACTGGATCGTGGCGTCGTTGGAGCCGAAACCGGTGGGGAACACCAGCGCCGCTTCCTTACCGTGCCAGTCGGCTAGACTTGCCTCCAGTCGGGCATAAACCTCGTGGGAGCCGCCGATGTTGCGTGAGCCGCCGGAGCCGGCGCCATAGGTCTCCAGCGCGTCGTGCATCTCCTCGCGGACGATGTGGTGTTGGGACATGCCGAGATAGTCGTTACTACACCAGATGACTATCGGCTCCTGGTTGCGGTCGTTCAGTTTGGCTAGCGGATACTGGCCACAGATCCGGCTGATGGTGGTGAAAGTGCGGTACTGGTTGGAGGCCTTCAATGTCTCCAGTTGTTCGCGAAGAAGTGCTTGGTACATCCGTTTGACCCCTTTGCAAATTGATGACATGTCAATGTGTACTTCCTTATCAAGCAAGAGCCCTGGCTCGGGAACTTGCAGCCAGGTCGGGGTATTCTTCTTCGGATTTATAGGGGATACAATTTGATTGTTTATGCTATTACAGGAGGTAATCGGATGAGCGCGCCTCGCACACTCCAACGCACCCAGACAGAGCTGGCCGAATTCCTGCGTAGCCGCCGCGAACGGATCTTGCCGGAGGAGGTGGGGTTGCCCACCAGCAGCCGGCGCCGCACGCCGGGGCTGCGCCGTGAAGAAGTGGCAGCCCTCGCTGGGGTTGGTTTGTCTTGGTACACCTGGCTGGAGCAGGGGCGGGACATCAGGGTGTCTTCCACCTTCCTCGACAACCTTTCACGGGTGCTCAAGCTGGATGCGACCGAACGCCGTCACCTATTCCTGCTGGCCCACCAGCGTTTGCCACCGGAGCCAGGCCATACCTGGTGCGTGGTGCCGCCGCTGATCCATCGCCTAATGGGTGATATTCCTATGCGCCCAGCCTACGTGCTTAACCTGCGCTGGGATGTGTTGGCCTGGAATGTGGCTGCGGATCGAGTGTTCGGTTTTTCCGCGCTTCCTTCGGATCACCGCAACCTGCTGTGGATGTTATTTACTGGCGCGGCCATGCGCGAGCTGTTCAACCCTTGGGACGAGCAAGCGCTGCAGATCCTCTCGAGCTTTCGCCGCGACTACGTGCGTGCCACTCAGGATCCCGAAATCGCCAACTTGGTGAAAGAATTAGAGAAAGTCTCATCTGACTTCAAGGCTTGGTGGCGGCAGCAGGATATCCATGGCCCATGCCAAGGCATTCGCCATCTGCAGATTCAGACGGTCGGCCAAGTGGTGTTCGAGCACACTACCCTGACCATCGACGAGGAGCGCCATCTTCGCCTAGTTTACTATGCGGCAAAAGAGGACAGACCGGAAAGCCGATCCTTTGAGCAGTGGTTGCAACAGGAACCGGAGCAGGTGAAGGGAAGTGAAGAAGTGAATAAAGGACATCCATTTTCTGATCACTGATCTTGCCCAGGAGCAGTGGACACGCCTGGAAGGCGTGAACGGCCTGTTTCAGGCCGCCCGGTCATACGCACGTGGCTACCAGAACGAGACCAATTTCGTTGCCATGATCTACCTGATCGGCAGCCCGGTGGGACGCATGCGGGATCAGGCCAAATCCACATGAAACGACGAAGAACCTCTTAAATCGTGTTCTGCCAGGAACATCCTGATTCTACATGAGAAAACCACTCGGCAGCTTCGTTTTCAGGTCGGGCTCATGAATAAGCCGGGATAAACCAAGCGTTGGACACTAAATCGAAGGCCTAACAGCGTCCCCGGAGCTGGCTTCTATTTTTCAGTTAACAATATTTCGATATCCTCGGCAGCCTCTTCCATGCGCTCTAACAATGCTAAATCTGGCTCTCTAAATTCGTACCTCATCTTACGATTCTGTTTCAGCTCTGCTTCTATATCTCGTATGACACGTTTAAAATCCTCAATATCGACTTGAACAAGCATTTTAAGCTCTAATATGTTCGGCGACAATTAGGATGACCGGTTAACGACAATTATCTTGGCCGGTTGGGTGTAACAATTGGCCCCTTGTTTTCCATGGTGGAGCAAAGGGTGCCAGGCCAACACATAACCAACCGACAAGAGGAGCTGTTCATGCAGCACCGACAAAATGGCGCAAGCCAGGAAGTGGCTGCCGCCAAGGCGGGTATTTCCGTTCGATCCGGACGACGTATCGAGACCTCAACACAAAAGCCCCGCATTAACACCGAGCGGCAGTGGCGCACCCGGGAGGATCCGCTGGAAGCGGTGTGGGATACAGAGCTGCTCCCTTTGCTAGAAGCCAAGCCTGATTTGACCGGAACAACCCTGCTTGATTACTTGCAGGAGCAGTATCCTGAGCATTACGACCAGACCATCTTGCGCACACTGCAACGCCGGGTGAAGCAATGGCGAGCACTGCATGGGCCGGAGCGTGAGGTCATTTTTCGCCAGCAGGCCGTTGTCGCACAGCAGGGGTTCTCTGATTTTACCCACCCCGATAACCCCGTTACGATTCAGTCCAAGGCCTTTCCACATCTGCTCTATCAGTTTCGACTGGCCTACAGCGGCTGGCGCTCGGTCACCGTGGTTC
>Ga0208029_1000159_pt1 | contig 49486 bp, 26 predicted proteins | sample MalvireepMed_s12_FD_184242 | JGI IMG/M metagenome (GOLD analysis project Ga0208029, IMG submission 184242) | Marine viral communities from the Global Malaspina Expedition - Malaspina viral metaG DeepMed_s12 (SPAdes) (version 2) | ecosystem: Environmental > Aquatic > Marine > Oceanic | place... | reverse complement strand
ACAAGTCCTCTAATTCATAGGTATTTTCCGATAACCCCCATAGAGAAATGATATCTTGAGGAATTCTAAGTTCAAACTGATGCGAAACTTCTGTATCAAAATTAGTAACCACAATTAGCTTTTCTTCCTTAGAGAATCTAACAAAAGAAAAAACACGGTGGTTATAATTTTTGGTATGTTCTTTATTATAATAATGAATTTCTCGACTCTCCCCAGTAAGGGCATCATTACTTATGGCAATATTCAATAAGCGTTTGTAAAAGTTACGCAACGATTTTTCTTCTTCGGTTGATTGTCCGCCATCAAATTTTCCTTTATTCATCCATCTTTGGTGGGCTGGAACTCCAATATAGTCAAAAATGGAAGTCCTACTTGGATCGCCAAAACCAGCATCCTCAGCGCCAGGCTCCCCCAATTCTTGTCCAAAATAAATCATTAACGGAGACGTTCCAATTGTTGCTAAAACCGTCATTGCAGGTTTTGCAGTATTAGCATTTCCAACAAACTCAGGACTCGCAATACGCTGTTCGTCATGGTTTTCAAGGAAATATAGCATATGAGATTCGATATCATTATACTTATTCCGAACAACTGGAATATGGTCTGTCCAGCCATAGCCTTTCATAATATGCTTCAACGAATCGTACATATCAACCTTATCATACAGATAATCCATTTTCCCTAAACGAATGTAATCTCGATATAAATCAGGATTGTACACTTCCGCCATTAAAAAGGCATCTGGATTTTTCATTTTGATTGCAGAATTCATATAACTCCAAAACTCTACGGGCACCATTTCTGCCATATCATAACGGAATCCATCAACCCCAAAATCAAGCCAATACAAGGCAATATCTTTAAACTTTACCCAAGAGGAGGGCACCTCTTTTCCTTGCCAGAATTCAAAGTGTTTTTTATAGGACTCGCTATCAAAATTTTCTGGTAACGTATCAAATTCTCTATGTCCTTCTGGAGATACTCCATAATTTACTTTTACCGTTTCATACCAATCGTTTTGATCTGGCTTAGAAGCTCTAGACCCATTTCCTGTCCATTTAGCAGGATTTTCATCAAATTCTCCATCAATTAAAGCATTTGCTTCTCCTCCAAGTGGCAAATATCCATCTCTCCAATCTGGAAGAGAAAAAGCTTCGTTTGGCGAATAATAAAAGTTATTATTTTTATGATAAACAACCGAGGTATCATCAGAAGCTCCAAAACTTTCTACACCTTCTGGATTGCTAATTCCCTCGTAATCTCGAGCCACATGATTGGGAACAATATCAATAATTACTTTTAAATTCTTGTGGTGAGTACGATCAATAAGCTCCTTAAATTCTGTTAACCTATTTGCGGGATTGGTTGCTAAATCAGGATTTACATTGTAATAATCTTTTACCGCATAAGGAGAGCCTGCACGCCCTTTTACCACCTCTGGGTCGTCATTAGAAATTCCATACTCCGTATAATCATTCACTAAAGCATGATGCGGAACTCCAGTATACCAAATATGCGTTATTCCTAAATCTTTAATTTCCTGCAAAGCTTTATCGGTAAAATCGGCAAATTTACCAACTCCGTTTTCCTCAATAGTCCCCCATGGTTTATTGTTGGTATTAGTATTTCCAAACAAGCGTGTAAACACTTGATAAATTACAATTTTTGAAGGTTTTACCTCCTTAGTTTCTTCCATTGTTTTTGTATTAGAACAAGCAACAACTAAAGATACTAAGATTATAAAAAGGAAGGTGCTTTTTAGTTTTATCATTTTACAAAACTTCAATAATATAACTCGTTTTCCCAGCTATTTCCAGTTTTTCTTCTAAAGAAAAATTCTTTTCAGAAATAATATCTTTCCCTTGTTTAGCCTCTTTTAAATTTTCTTTAAAGCGACTCAAATCTAAGCTACGGTTTTCACTACTATTATTAACAACTACCATTACCGTTTGGTTTTCATTACTTCGAAAATATACATACACTTCATTCTCTGGGAGGTATTGTGTTGTTTTTCCTGAATGAATTACCTCCTTATTTTTTCTCCAATTAAAAAGCTTCGAAGTAAAATTAAAATACTCATTTTGCGTTGCGGTTCGTCCGGAGGATAAAAATGCATTGTTAGAATCTCCTTCCCATCCGCCAGGAAAATCTCTTCGGATATCGCCATCCCCTTTTCCTTTGTCGCCTTTCATTCCTATTTCCGAACCATAATATAATTGTGGAATCCCTCGAACGGTAGCCATTAAGGTCATAACCAATTTATAATCTTCTATATTTTCATAAATTTGATTGATACGTCCTGTGTCGTGATTTTCAGCAAAAACAAGAATATTATCAATATCAGGATATAAAAAATCGTTTACAAAATTTTCATATAACTGAATCGTTCCTTTATCCCACGACGGATTTTCCTCATTAAAAACGCTAGTAACAGCGTCGTGCAACGTAAAATCCATTACACTCGGTAAATGCGTGTTATAATTTTGAATAGCTCCTACTTTACTATCCTTTTGCCAATAGGCAATTTGAGCTTGATCGTGCAGCCAAATTTCTCCTACAATATTAAAATTTGGATACTCATCCATAATAGCTTTAGTCCAAGTTGCAACTCCCTCTTTATCGTTATAAGAATACGTATCCACTCTAAAACCGTCTAAATTGGCATACTCAATCCACCAAATAGCATTTTGAATTAAGTAATTTAACACCAACGGATTTTGCTGATTTAAATCGGGCATCGTTTTTACAAACCACCCATCCATGCACATTTTATAATCAATTTCCGAAGCATTTGGATCCATTTGCGTACTCATTCGGTAATTTGTTTGCGCATACCCAGGAAATTGATGAATCCAATCGTAAGTAGGTAAATCTTTAATCATCCAATGCTCCACTCCCCAATGATTCACCACATAATCCATAATAAGTTTCATTTCTCTTTTATGCAGTTCACTCCCCAATTTTTTATAATCTTCGTTAGTTCCGTAACGGGCATCAATTTTGTAAACATCGCTTTGTGCATAGGTATGATATGAGTATTTGGCATCGTTATCCTCACAAAGTGGCGTACTCCAAATTGCAGTTGCTCCAAGATTTTCTATATAATCTAGGTGTTGAATAATTCCATCAATATCGCCTCCATGACGACCACCTTGCTCTTCTCGGTTTGCTTTTTCTGTTAATGCTGAATTGCTATCGTTAGTAGGGTCTCCATTAGCAAAACGGTCTGGCATTACTAAATAAATCATATCAGAGGAGTCGAAACCTTTTCGGTTGGCTGAATTTTCACGTCTCGACTTTAATGCGTACTCCTTACTATCAACAATTTTTTTTCCTTTTTTAAAATTGATCGTATAATTTTTTGCTGAAGCATTTTCAGTTTCAATAGTAACAAACAGATAGTTTGGATTCTCGGTTTTTTTAACCTCTTTGATTTCTAATCCGTCAATTTCTGGCGTTAAAGAAGAAATATTATCTCCATATACCATTAATTGAAGTTCTGTTTTCTGCATTCCACTCCACCAAAATGGTGGCTCAATTTTTTTTATTTGTGCTTGCAGTGAAACACTTAAAAAAACAAATACTATTGTGATAATAAAAGAATTTTGATTTTTCATCTGTTACTATTTATTGTTTTTGAATGGTCCGATGGAATGCCCTTGATTATCATATTGGTTGGTTTCCAAATTTGTTAATGGGCAATTCACAAGACTATCTTTAAGTTAATTATTTTATTTACAGTATTTTACATACCCCATAAAGAACACTACCTCTCAAAACCTTTGCTTTACTCATCTCCTTTTGTAGAGGTAACTATTTTGTTTATTACAAATCCCTAAAATCAGGTGCTCTCTATTTTTCTATAATACTAATAGCAAAACCTCCTCCTGGTGCTGAAGTAAGCGTTAACTTTGACGTATTAGTTACTGTTTGTTTTGTAATTTTATATGCCTGCGGATTGGTTTTATAATGAGCATCTTTAGCATCAGCATAAATAATAGCTTCGTATTTTTTTCCTTCCTCTAAAAAATCCAAAGAAATTTTTGTGGTACGAGACTCCAAGCCATTTACATTTCCTACAAACCAATTATTAGTTCCTTTGGCTTTACGCGCAACGGTAACATATTTTCCAGGCGCTGCTTCTAAGTATTCACTCTCATCCCAATCTACAGCTACGTCTTTTATAAACTGAAAAGCATCTAGAAAACGGTTGTAATTTTCTGGAATATCGGCAGCCATTTGCAACGGACTATACATGGTTACGTACAATGCCAATTGATTGGCAATAGTTGCATTTAAATGCGAGTTGTTATTCGGATTCATTTTACTGATATCCATTTCGAAAATTCCTGGTGTATAATCCATCGGACCACCAATTAAACGTGTAAAAGGCAATACCGTTACATGGTTTGGTTTTGAACCTCCAAAAGCTTGGTATTCGGTTCCTCTAGCAGATTCGTTTCCTATTAAATTTGGATACGTACGTGCAATTCCTGTTGGACGAACTGCCTCATGCGCATTTATCATAATCTTATAATTGGCTGCTTTTTCTAATGCGTATTGATAATGATTTACAATCCACTGATTGTAATGATTTTCGCCTCTTGGCAAAATATCTCCTACATATCCAGTTTTTACAGAGGTATATCCGTGGTCATTCATAAATTTATAAGCTGCATCCATATGGCGCTCATAGTTTCTAACAGAGCTTGACGTTTCATGGTGCATCATCATTTTAATTCCTTTTGATTTGGCGTATGCATGTATTTCTTCCACATCAAAATCTGGATAGGGCGTTACAAAATCAAACACATAATCTTTAGATTTTCCAAACCAATCTTCCCAACCTACATTCCATCCTTCCACTAAAACAGCATCAAACCCATGCTTTGCAGCAAAGTCGATATATTTTTTTACATTTTCAGTATTGGCGCCATGGGTTCCATTGGGAGTAGCTTTAGAATAATCTGTTTCTCCTAATTTAATAGAAGGAAAATCGTTGGTATATGCCCAAGAACTTTTTCCTGTAATCATTTCCCACCAAACCCCAACATATTTAACTGGCTTAATCCACGAAGTATCATCTATTTTAGAAGGCTCGTTTAGGTTATAAGTCATTTTAGAATTCAGAATATCACGCGCATCGTCACTAGCAATTATGGTTCTCCAAGGCGTATTAAATGGCGCTTGCAAATATCCTTTATCTCCATTTGCATCTGGAGTTAACCACGATTCAAAAACCATGTTTTTATCATCCAAATTAAGATGCATTGTAGAATAATTAATCAGAGCCGCCTCGTGTAAATTAATGTACAATCCGTTATCGGTTTTCATCATTAAAGCGGTTTGTACGCCTGTTGGAGAAAATGGTTGTTGAGAAGCATTTGGAGTAATAGCATCTTCCATTTCTTCACGAATTTCAGACAACTTAGATTCGGTATAATCATACTCCTGCGTATCATAATCTCCAGGAATCCAAAAAGCAGTATGATCTCCAGCCATTGCAAACTGGGTGTGCTCCTCCTTAATAACAAAGTACACTAAGTTTTCTTGCTGAGGAAACTCATAACGGAAACCTAGTCCGTCATTAAATAAACGAAAACGAATCCTCATTTTTCTAGCAGTTTCTGCTTGTTTTAAGGTTACCGCTAGCTCATTATAATGATTTGTAATTTCTGAAACTTCTCCCCAAACTGGTTTCCAAGTCTCATTAAATGTATTGGTTTGAGTGTCTTGAATAGAAAAATTATTAACCAACGATTTTTCATCATTTTTCAACTCAAAACCAAGTTTACTTTCCTTTATTATTGCTTGTCCTTTATAGGTTAATTTATAAGTTGGCGTTCCGTCTTTCAGCAAAGAAAAATCCATAACGAAATTTCCGTCAGGCGATTTTAATTCTTGCGCAGAGAGACTACTTATCACCATCAAACAAGCGCATATATTTATTAGTATTTTTTTCATATTGTGTTTTTTTAACGTCATGCTGGATTGTGTTAACTAAACTTCGACAAGCTCAGTTTGACAAGCTCAGTTTGACAAGCTCAGTTCGACAATAATTCAACAGAATCAATTTAACAATAACCCGCCAAGCATTGTACACCAATATCTCGACGAGTTCAGTTTGACATTAATTTATATGGTTGTTGAAGTTGCTTTTACCTCAACTTCTTTTCCGTTCAATTCAATTTTTAAATCCTCTTCTCCTACAACTGTAAATGTAGTTTCTTGATGACTCACATCTACTTTTACAATACTTCCTCTAAAATTAACTTTAAAAGAAAAAGCTTTCCATTGTTTTGGAATCCGAGTTTCAAAAGTTAGGTTTCCATCTTTAATTCTCATTCCTCCAAAACCTTCAACAATACTCATCCAAGTACCCGCCATAGAAGTAATGTGTAACCCTTCATGAACCTCTTTATTATAATCGTCTAAATCCAATCTAGAGGTACGTAAATAAAAGTTATAAGCCTGTTCCATTTTATTTAAAACAGCAGCTTGAATACTGTGAACGCAAGGCGATAACGAAGATTCATGCACCGTAAAAGGCTCATAAAAATCGAAATGACGTGCCAATTCTTCTTTACTAAAATGGGCTTCAAAAAAGTAAAATCCTTGTAAGGTATCTGCTTGTTTTATGTAAGGCGAACGCAAAATTCTATCCCAAGACCATTTTTGATTTATTGGTCGCTCGTCTTTTGAAAGATTTGCTACGGTAATTAATTCTTTATCCAAAAATCCATCCTGTTGTAAAAATACTTGATGCTCTTCACTGTAAGGAAAATACATATTTTGAGCAACTTCCAACCATTGTTTTATTTCTTCAGAAGAAAGCTTTGCTTTTGAAATAACTCGTTCGTAATCTGAAGCATATTCCAACTTTACTTTCTCAATATTTTCGGTAGCATATTCAATACACCACTTTGCAATATAATTTGTAAACCAATTGTTGTTTACGTTGTTTTCGTATTCATTAGGCCCCGTAACTCCAAGAATTACATATTTATTTTTAGCTGTTGAAAAGTTAGCTCTTTGGTGCCAAAAACGAGCAATTGCTATCATTACCTCCAAGCCCATTTCTGGAATGTAACTGTAATCTCCCGAATAGCGAACGTAATTATAAATAGCATACACCATGGAACCATTACGGTGAATTTCTTCAAAGGTAATTTCCCATTCGTTATGACTCTCTTCTCCATTCATTGTTACCATTGGATACAAAGCAGCTCCATTTTTAAAGCCTAATTTCTCTGCATTTTCTATAGCTTTTGATAAATGGTTGTAACGATATTTTAAAAGATTTCTAGCTACTTTATCGTCTTTGGTAGCCATATAAAAAGGAATGCAATAAGCCTCGGTATCCCAATAAGTACTCCCTCCATATTTCTCTCCTGTAAATCCTTTTGGACCAATATTTAAACGAGCATCTTTTCCAGAATAGGTTTGATTTAAATGAAAAATATTAAATCGGATTCCTTGTTGCGCTTTTACATCGCCATCAATAGTAACATCTGCCATTTCCCAAATAGAAGCCCAAGCCTCTTTTTGCTTTTCTAGCAAGGCATCAAAACCAATTTTTGAAGCATTGCTTAGCACTTTTAATGAAGCTTCTACAAGATTTTCTGCTTTATAATTTAAAGAAGTAACATAGCCTCCCATTTTTTCAATTGCAGCAGTTTCTCCTTTTTTTGCTTCAATAGTATATGAAAAAGCAGCTTTTAGCGCTTCAATATTTTCTTGTGGAGCAATGGTTAGCTTCTCATTATTCAAGAATAATGTACTAATCATTCCAGTACACACATGGTATTCTGTTTTATTGGTTTTAGAAACTACATACCCAAAATCATTTTGGGCTTCCGTTTTATAAACATCCCAGAAAGCATCGTCCCAATTAGTATCTTCATTAGTAATTCCACCATCTACGTATGGTAAAAAAGTAATTTCTGCTGAAGTATTTAGCGGTGTTACCTCATATTTTATAGCTCCTACTTCGTCTATTTCTAAACTTAAAAAACGAGTAGCAGTAACTTTTATCTGCACATTGTTTGGCAAAGTAGCTTTAAAACTACGTTGATGCCATCCTTCTTTCATATTTAATTCTCTACGGAAATCTTCAACCGATTTACACGTATTTAAATCTAACATTTCACCATTAACTAGCACGTTAATTCCTATCCAATTTGGCGCATTAAGTACTTTAGCAAAATACTCTGGATATCCATTTTTCCACCAACCAACACGAGTTTTATCAGGATAATAAACCCCTGCTATATAACTCCCTTGGAAAGTAGCACCAGAATAATGCTCTTCAAAAGTTGCACGTTGCCCCATAGCACCGTTTCCAATACTAAATAAACTTTCAGACGACTTTACTTTTGCTGGCTGAAATCCTTCTTCTATTAATGACCATTCGTTTGGTACAATATAATCCTGATTCATTTTTATTTAGGTTGAAGTGTTTTTAAAAAATTAAATGTTATTTCTGTGAAGCTCGAAAAATTATAATCGGCTTCTCTTAAGTTTTGTTCGTTTCCTAATCCTATTGAGATCATTCCTGCTGTATTTGCTGCTTCTATTCCTGCTTCGGCATCTTCAAAAACAATACAGTTATTTGGAGCTACATTAATTTTTTCTGCAGCAATTAAAAACACCTCTGGATTAGGTTTTGCTTTGGTAACGCTATTTCCATCAACTATAACGTCAAACAGATCCATTATACCTACCTTTTGTAAGATTTTAGGAGCATTTTTACTAGCCGATCCCAATGCAATTGGATACCCTTCTTTTTTAATCTCTGCGAGGATCTCTTTTATGCCAGGCAAAATATCTGCTGCTGTCATTTTATCAACATACGTTAGATAATCGGCATTTTTATTGGCTGCTAACTCATCAAATTTCTCTTGAGAAACTTCTGCATTAGCCCAGTTCAATATTTTCTTTAAGGAGTCTACTCTACTTACCCCTTTAAGTTGTTCGTTTTGTTGGTGTGTAAGTTCAAAGTTAAATTCGGCAGCCGCTTTTTTCCACGCTAAAAAATGGAACTTAGCAGTATCTACAATAACGCCGTCTAAATCAAATATAAATCCTTTTTCTTCCTTCATTTTAATTTCTTTTAAAACAAAGACTAATATTTTAGAAATACTAATCTATGGTATATGCAATAGCTTTTTTATTAACGATAAGTAGGTTTGCCAATCCGGCTAAAATCAAGCAAATTCCAGCAACAATCATGGAATAAATAGTTTCTTCTCCTATTAATTTATAGGCATAATTTATACCTCCTATTGCAGCTATTATCTGCGGAAGCACAATAAACATATTAAAGAGTCCCATGTAAACGCCCATCTTATTAGCATCGATAGAACTGGATAACATAGCATAAGGCATTGAAAGTATACTTCCCCATGCAATTCCAATTAATATAAAACTGATATATAAATAAGAAGGATCAGGAACATAATACATAGATATAAATCCAATCCCTCCTAAAATCAAGGAAGCCATATGGGTATATTTACGGTTTACACGCTTTCTGGAGGCATAAAAAGTTAGCAACAAAGCAAAAACCATGGAAGAAAGTCCGTAAACCCCCATTGCAGAACCTACATTATCTGAGGCATCTTGATATTTTTTATTGGCAACATTAAAGGCTGTTTGCTGTGCTACCTCTTGAAAATTAAAAGCTGTTTCTACGGGAGCTGGTGCGTTATAAACATGCTCGGTAAGAGCTGGCATTGCAAGGCTCCACATGGTAAAAAATGCAAACCAGCTAAAAAACTGAATCACTCCTAACTTAATCATGGTAGGAGGCATATTCCCAATATTTTCAATAATATCTCTTACAAAATGTCCTTTTGTTTCAGCTTTCATTTTGTTAAAAGCCTCCATGTCTTCCGGCGGATATTCGTCCGTAGTAAAAATGGTATAAAGAATACTGGTTATAAAAACAAGAGCTCCAATAGCAAAGGCTATTTTAACCGACATAGGGACTATTCCTGGTGCGGCTTCATTGCTTACTCCTAAGTAATTAACCAACCATGGCAAATTACTAGCCACCCAAGTACCAATACCTATAATAAGTGTTTGCACAACAAAACCATATGAACGTTGCGACTCATGTAATTTATCGGCAACGAGCGCTCTAAAAGGTTCCATACTTACATTAATGGAAGCATCTAAAACCCATAGGAGACCTGCTGCAACCCATAATGCTGGAGAATGAGGTACTATAAATAAGGCTATAGAACTTAAAATAGCTCCAATAAGAAAATAGGGTCGGCGTCTACCTAGTTTGGAATGCCAAGTTTTATCACTTAAATACCCTATAATGGGTTGAATTAACAAACCTGTGAGGGGAGCTGCAATCCATAGAAGAGGAATATTGTCTTTTTCAGCACCGAGTGTCTGAAAAATACGAGACATAAACCCTCCTTGAAGAGCAAAACCAAATTGAATTCCTAGAAAACCGAAACTCATGTTCCAGATTTCCCAGAAACCTAAAATACGCTTTTTCATTATCGTAATGTGTTAGTTTATTATACGATAAGCGCTATGACTTATCAAAGCTTAATTTAAATTGAGAAGTAAAAATATAAACTTTGACGGCTGCAAGATAGTATTTTAGCAGATAAGAAACTAATAGTCTTACTATTAAACTTTAACAACTACGAAAACTACTAGATAGGTTTCGTAGATTCTCGTTCTAGAATAGAGGTTTTTATAACCTCTGTTTTAAAACTCGATTCATCATCATTTGTTTCAAGTCGGTCGATTAACATTTTAGCTGCTTTTTCTCCCATTTCAAAACCATGCTGAATAACAGTGGTAAGAGTTGGGTAAGAATATTTAGATAAAATTCCGTCGCTAAAACCTATAAAACTCATTTCTTGAGGGATCTTAAATCCGCGGTTATGCGCTTCTCTCATTGCTACCACGGCATATAATTCGTTCACCCCAAATACAGCATCAAATTTTTCAGTATCAAAAAGATGCTTCACTTTTTCGTCTAATTCTTCTACTTTATCAACCTTTACAATTAAATTTTCATCTAATTCAATTCCAGCATCATAAAGTGCATTTACATAGCCTTGCGTACGGAGTTTCCCTATAGAAATATAATCGGCTGTAGTAATTAAAGCAATACGTTGACAACCCGAATAAATTAAATGTTGAATGGCATTATAAGAAGCTCGGGCATCGTCTATTATAATTTTATCACAATAAATTTCGTCGGAAGTTCTATCAAACATCACTAAAGGCATTCCTTGATTAATTACTTCCCGTAAGTGATGAAAATCCTTCTTTAAGAGCGTTTCTTTTGAAAGTGATAATAAAAACCCATCTATTTGTCCATTAGCCATCGTTTCCATATTAATCACTTCTTTATCAAAAGATTCGTTGGACAAACAAACAATTACATTATAACCGAGCTCATTTGCCTTCTTTTCGATTCCACTAATAATTAACGTAAAAAAATGATGGACAATTTCAGGAATAATTACTGCTATATTCTTAGTTTTTTTGTTCTTAAGACTCAGCGCAATATTGTTAGGTTTGTAATTATAGAGTTTGGCAAAAGCTTGTACTTTCTCAATAGTATCTTTACTAATTTCAGAGCTATTACTCATTGCTTTAGACACTGTAGAAATAGAAACATCTAGCTCTCTAGCTATCTCTTTAATTGTAATTTTTTTCTTCATTATATAGCAGAAATTAGATTTTAATATATGCAAAAATACATACAATAATTGCTCTTTTCCAATTTAAGCACAGAATTCTGCTTTTATGAAAAATTAAACTATTCACAATAATCCACTTCATTTATTATGAATAGTAAAATTAAAGTCTATGAATAGAGCTTTCTGTTAAAAAATAAAAAGTTCTCAACACTAAAACGTTTTCGTGACCCTCCAAACGAACTCCAACGTTTTCTTTACTCAAATTTTACATAGTTTTAACGCCGAGAAGTAAAAATATAAGCTAACAATTATCAAAACTATTTTACAATTTCTTATGAAAATAATTAAAAAAATAAGCCTACTAATGTTCCTAATACCGGTATGCATTTTTGCGCAACAATCGGTTAGTGGAGTTGTTACAGACGCTTCAACAAATACCCCAATTCCAGGTGTAAATGTTGTAATAAAAGGAACAACTACAGGAACAACTACAGATTTTGATGGTCAGTTTACCATTAATGCTGAAAATGGCACAGTTATTCAATTTTCTTATATCGGTTTTAATACACAAGAAAAGCCTGTAACGGGAGCAACTATGAATGTTGTACTAACAGAAGATACCCAACAACTAGACGAAGTTGTAGTTATTGGGTATGGTTCCGTAAAGAAAAAAGATGCTACTGGAGCTGTAGACCAAGTTTCTACGGAAGATTTTAACCAAGGACCTGTTTTAAATGCAGGGCAATTAATTACAGGTAAAATTGCCGGGGTATCTGTTACTTCTGGTGGTGGAGCCCCTGGTGAAGGTCAGAATATTGTAATTCGTGGACAAGGATCTTTATCGCTCAACAGTTCGCCTTTATACGTAATAGATGGGGTTCCAATTGCAGATAGTGGCGTTGGAGGTGCTAGAAGTCCGCTAAACTTTATCAACCCTAATGATATTGAAAGTATGACGGTTCTTAAAGATGCATCGTCTACGGCAATTTATGGAGCTAGAGCTGCCAATGGAGTAATTATGATTACTACCAAAAAAGGAAAAGGCAACGATTTTAAATTTAGCTATTCTGGTTCTACAACCCTTTATACCCCTACAAATTATGTAGATGTTATGGATGCCAATGAGTTTAGAACTCTCGTAAATGAAGTAGGAAGTGCAGATGCAATTAGTCGTTTAGGAGCTAGCAACACAAACTGGCAAGATCAAATCTATGGCGATGCTTTTGGATTTGAACACAACCTTAGTACCACAGGAAATATTGCTGGCTTTATGCCCGTAAGAGCTTCTATTGGGTATACCGACCAAGATGGTGTTTTACAAGGGGATAACTTTGCTAGAACTACAGCATCTATTAATCTACGTCCATCTTTTTTAGATAATCATTTAAAAGTTGAGTTAAATGGACGCGGTTCGTATACCGAAAACAAGTTTGCCAATAGGGATGCTATTGGGACGTCTGTAGATTTTGACCCAACACAAGCTATTTATGACGAAAACTCTCCTTTTGGCGGTTACTTTACTTGGCTAAACAACGATAATGTTCAAAATAGTTTAGCGCCAACAAACCCTGTTGCCTTAGTTAATTTAAAAGATGATACTGCGGAAGTAAGAAGATTTATTGGAAATGCTAAAGTTGACTATAAACTTCATTTCTTTCCAGATTTAACAGCTACTGTAAATGTAGGATTGGACAAAAGTAATAGTCACGGAAGAACAATAGTTTCAGATCAAATGCCTTCTTCTCAATTAGACTGGAACGGATCTTTTTCTAATTACACAAACGAAGCTACCAATAAATTATTCGACGCTTACGCTACTTATTCAAAAGAAATTGATGTTCATTCCATAACTGCTGTAGCTGGATATTCTTATCAGAGTTTTGAAAATGATAATTACAGTTTCGATAGTGAGGCAGAAGAAGAAGGAAACAACCCTATTAGAATTGATAAATGGAGAAGTGTTTTACTTTCTTACTTTGGAAGATTTAATTACAACTTCGATAACAGATATTTAGTTACTGCAACTTTAAGAGCAGATGCTTCTTCTAAATTAAATCCAAACGACCGTTGGGGATATTTTCCTTCTGTAGCAGTAGCTTGGAATTTAAACAACGAAAGTTTCTTAGAAGATTCAGAAGTAATAAACCAATTAAAATTAAGAGTTGGATATGGTGAAATTGGAAATGTAAATGGTTTAGGAGATTATAATTTCCTAACTAAATATACAGCCAGTAGAACCAATGCAAATTACCAATTAGGAGATGGCTTTTACCAAACCTATAGACCAGAAGAATACAATGAAAACTTACGATGGGAAGTTGGTAAAACGCTCAATGTTGGAGTAGATTACGGATTTTTTAACAATAGAATCTCTGGTTCTGTAAATGCTTATTTAAAGAAAACAGAAGACTTAATAAGTTTTGTAACTGTAGACCCATTTACAAATTTCTCTAACGGTATCGACAAAAATATTGGAGATATGGAGAACAAAGGAATTGAGTTTGAACTAAATGTTGTCCCAGTACAAACCGATACTTTTAATTGGAGTATTGGTTACAATATTTCTGTTAATAGCAATGAAATTACCAATCTTCCAGATCAAGTAGAAGTAGGAGGAATTAATGGTGGAACTGGTAATAATATTCAGCTACATAAAGAAGGATACTCTCCTTTTAGCTACTGGGTATACAAACAAGTCTATAATGAAGCTGGAGCTCCAATTGAAGGCGCTTATGTAGATAGAAATGGTGATAACCAAATAAACGACGACGACCGTTATTTATACAAAGACCCTTATGCAGATGTTATTATGGGTTTAAACACCAATTTAAACTACAAAAATTGGGATTTAGCGGTGGTTACAAGAGCAAATATTGGAAACTATGCCTATAACAATATGGCCTCTAGTAAAAGCTATGAATTAAGGGCTACTGAAAATAGCATTCTTACTAATTTACATAGAGATTACTTTAATTCTAGATTCCAATCAATTACGGAAACTAATTTACAAAGCGATTATTACATCCAAGATGCTTCCTTTATTAAAATTGACAATATCACTTTAGGATACACTTTACAAGATGCTATTCCAAACACAAGTTTACGTTTTTACGGTTCCGTACAAAATGTAGCCACTTTTACAGATTATGACGGACTAGACCCTGAAATTGGTGGAGGTATCGACAACAACTTCTACCCAAGACCTAGATCTTTTGTATTTGGTGTTAATCTTAATTTTTAATCAGAATTTACAATGAAAAACACATATAAATTACTCATCGCATTATTGGCAACTGGAACCATTATGGTTTCTTGTCACGACGACCTTGATCAAACTCCTATCGATCCAGATAGTTTTACAGAGCAAGATGTTTTTGCTAATGCAGACGAAGCAAAAGGGGCACTAGCCAAACTATATGCTAGTTTAGCCCTAACTGGGCAAGAAGGTCCTGCTGGAGATGCAGATATTACAGGTATAGACGAAGGTACTTCTCAGTACACAAGAATGCTTTTTAGTTTAAACGAATTAACTACAGACAATGCCGTTGTAGGTTGGGGAGATCCTGGTTTACCAAATTTACACGCCATGAGCTGGAATGCAAGCAACGACTTTGCTACGGCAATGTACTATCGTTTGGCGCAAGAGGTTTCTTTTTGTAATTCTTTTATTGAAAAAGCTACTCCGCTAAACGATACTCCAGAAGTTGCTTCTTTTATTGCTGAAGCAAGATTTCTTAGAGCTTTTGCCTATTACAATTTAATAGATTTTTATAGTGATGTTCCGCTGGTTACAGTTGTTTCTACCGATTTACCAGAACAAAACACAAGAGCTGAGATTTTCAGTTTTATTGAATCAGAATTAACAGAAATAGAAACTTCTCTTAAAGAAAGTGGCGCTAATGAATATGGACGTGTAGATCGAGTTGCTGCTTGGGCTTTATTGTCAAAACTTTATTTAAATGCCGAAACTTGGATTGGAGAAGCTAAATATACAGAAGCAATTACTTATTCAAACAAAGCTATAAATTCTACTTATGCTTTAAACACAACAGATGCCAATGGAAATGGTTCTGCCTATGATGAACTTTTCTTAGCCGACAACGATTCTAATGGAGCACAAAATGAATTTATTTTTGCACTGAATTTCGACGGAAATCAATCAAGAACCTATGGAGGTACTACCTTTTTAGTACACGCAGCTGTTGGAGGTTCTATGGAGCCTGCAGAGTTTGGTGTTAATGGCGGGTGGGCTGGCCTACGTACTACAAAATCTTTAGTTGAAAAATTTCAAACCTCAATTACAAATTCTGACGACGATGGAAATCCAATTGAGTGGGCAGACTCTAGAGCAATGTTCTACACCGATGGACAGTCGTACGAAATTAACACTATTGCTAATACTTTCACAGACGGTTATGCAATTACTAAATTCAAAAATATCGACTCTCAAGGAAATGCTGGGAGTGATGAAGGAGGAGATTTTGTAGACACCGACCTCCCAATTATTAGAGTTGCCGAAATCTATTTAAACTACGCAGAGGCTGTTGTTAGAGGCGGATCTGGAGGCGATTTAAATACGGCTACAAATTATATCAATCAAATTAGAGCACGTGCTTTTGGAAATAATTCTAACAATGTTTCTAGCAGCAATTTAACCCTTGATTTTCTTCTAGATGAAAGAGCTAGAGAATTATACTGGGAAGGTCAACGTAGAACCGATTTAGTTCGCTTTGGATATTTTACTTCAGGAAGCTACCTATGGCCATTTAAAGGTGGTGCAAAGAATGGAACTGGTGTAGAAGACTACAGAAACTTATTCCCATTACCTAGTAATATTGTTTTAATCAATACAAACCTAACTCAAAACCCTGGTTACTAACCTAAACTAATTAAGATGAAACATTTATGATTAATTCTATACACACCGCAAAATGATTTTATAAATGTTCCATTTGACCGTTAAAAACAATAAATATAAACAGATGAAAAAAATATCACTTTTACTACTTGCTTTTATAGCTACTTTAAGTTTTAATGCTTGTTCTGATGATGACGAATTCACTTTCGTGGCAAAGCCTGACCCAGAAGGTATTGCATTTGAAAATACGGTATTAGACTCCTACCCTCTTGAAGCTTCAAATGGTGACAATCTAGCGGAAAGATTTGTATGGAATGCTGTTGATTTTGGAGTCTCAACTCCAGTTTTTTATGAACTACAAGCTTCTACAACTACAGGTTTTGAAGGAATTACTGTATTGGGAAGTAACCTAAGCGAAACAAATTACGGGGTTACAGTAACTAATATGTTAAGCTTGGCAGAAGAAGCAGGACTAGATAATGATCCTGAAACGGAAGCTCCTAATACAGGAACCCTATACTTTAAAGTTAGAGCGTATGTTGGGAGTAATGGCGGGAATACTGTTGAGCAATTTTCCGATTCTCTACCTATTAATGTTGAATTAGTAGAAAATACAGAGGAAGTAGAAAGCATTGTTACCACCTGGGGATTAGTAGGAGATGCAACGCCAAATGGATGGGATGGTCCAGACGTCTCTTTTGTTAAAACCGAGGATCCAGATGTAATTATTGCGTATGCTAACCTTATAGAAGGTGAAATTAAAATAAGAGAAAACAACGATTGGGCTCTTAATTATGGAGATACAGGAGCAGATGGAACACTAGAAGAAGGAGGAGATAATATCCAAGTAGAAGCTGGTTCTTACAAAGTGACCTTCAACACAAAAGAACTTACCTACACAATAGAACCTTTTACATGGGGATTAGTAGGTTCTGCAACTCCAAATGGCTGGGATGGTCCAGATGCTGCATTGACTTACGACCCAGCTACCGATTCTTGGTCTGCAACAGTTACACTTGTAGACGGCGAAATGAAATTCCGTCAAAACAACGAATGGGTGGTTGATTACGGAGACACAGGTGCAGATGGAATGCTAGAACAAGGTGGAGATAACATTGCAGTTAGCGGAGGAAACTATAATGTAACTGTAAGTTTTACAAAGTTAACCTATACTTTGGAAGCTCAATAACCTATCTATAAAATTAAAGAAAGTCGGAAAACTAGATTCGTTTTCCGACTTAACTTCCATTACTAAAACTAAACCATGAAAACTAAACTCCTATACTTTTTTGTAACCAGTTTTTTAATCTTATCGTCATGCTCAAACAATGATGATAGTTCTACTACCCTCCCAGAACCTACCACTACAGAAGCTGGAGAAGTAACCCCTTTAGATCTCACAAAATATGAGAGCGGAAACAATGTAATGATGCAAACCTTCTATTGGGATGTAGAACCAAGAGGAGATTGGTGGGATATTTTGAGCGAAAAAGTAGCTGGTTGGGCAGATGCAGGAGTAGATCGCCTTTGGTTACCAGTTGCCACTAAAGGTCAGTCTGGAGGTTACTCTATGGGGTACGACCCTTCAGATTATTTTGATTTTGGGGAATATGAACAACATGGAACTACAGAAACACGATTTGGAAGTAGAACCGAATTAGAAAATTTAATCAAAAAAGCGCACGAAAATAATCTTGAAGTTATTGCAGACATTGTAATAAATCATAATTCTGGTGGTGGCGAAGAATACAATCCGTATAGAGATAAAAACACCTATACTTTATTTGATGAAACTCATGGAAATGCATCAGGTTTATTCAATAGAAATTACGAAAATTTTTATCCTAACAGTACTAGTAATTATGACGAAGGAAGTCTTTTTTATGCTGAACAGAACTTGGATCATAACCAAGATTATGTTCAAAATTGGCTTTGGAAACAAGATAATTCTGTAGCAAAATACTATAAAAACACTATGGGATTTGATGGCTGGCGTTTTGATTATGTTTTAGGGTATGAGCCATGGATTGTAAAAGCCTGGCTTGATGAAGTAGGCGGATTTTCTGTAGCCGAATTATGGGATGGTAATCCCGTAGTTTTAAAAAAATACATTGAAGAAACAGGAAGTAATGTATTCGATTTTTCTACTTTCTATAAACTCGAAGAAGCTTTAGACCGATATGAAGATCTGACTTATTTAGACAAAGAAATGCTTTGGCAAACCTACCCTGAAAAAGCAGTCACTTTTACCGCTAATCACGATACCGAAAAAGATAGCAATGAAGATAACTTTATAATGGCCGAAAATAAATTAATAGCCTATGCTTACATTTTAACACACCCTGGCTATCCTACAATTTTTTATTCTGATTATGAAAATGAAGCTTTTCAAGAAGAAATAAAACAACTTATAACAATTCATAACAGTTTGGCAATTGGGGAAACGGAAATTTTATATGTTGATGCAGACGAATATATTATGAAAAGAAAAGGAACATCCGAAAATCCAGGTCTTATTATTTATATAAATACTTCTGACACTACTAAAAGACGTACCGTTAAAAGCAATTGGACAAGCAGTACATTAATAGATTACTCTTTAAATTCCACATATGCTCCTTACACTAAAGAAGATGGAGAAGTGAATTTAGAAGCACCTGGAAAAGGTTATGCTGTATGGTCTACCACTACTCCACAGGAGTAAGAAATTTTTTTTTAAAATACACATTTTTCAAAATGCTTAAACGCTTTTGAAGTTAGCAACGGAGAACTATTAGGTTCTCCGTTTTATTTTTCTTCAACTTAAATTTTAACAGTATTTACTACATTTAATAATATAACAAAATACTAAGATAAAAAATATCAATGTTAAAATTATATGCATTTTTTTTACTATATTCACACTATATTATTATAATTTAACAATTATCTGATGATCCTTTTTCAACACAAGCTAACTGGAAAAAAGATTACTCATTGTTAAATAAAGCTAACTATTTGAACTTTAAAATTTAATTGTATGAAGAACAATTTAATCAAAGGCTTAGCCTTGGTTGGAGCATTTCTGTGTTTCAGCATGGCTAAAGCCCAGACTGTGAGTGGAACAGTCTCTGACGCTACTGGCCCTCTCCCAGGGGCAAACGTTCTAGTAAAAGGAACATCCAATGGAACACAAACAGATTTTGACGGAAATTACACTTTAGACAATGTGGATGCCACAGCTACTTTAGTGTTTAGCTATGTTGGATTTACATCTAAAGAAGTAGCTGTTAATGGGCAATCTACTATTAACGCAACACTTACTGAAGACGCGCAGGCTTTAGATGAAGTAGTAGTTATTGGATACGGTACTACTACTAAAAAAGATGCAACAGGAGCAGTTGCGGTAGTTAATTCTGAAGATTTTAACCAAGGGGTTATTGCCTCTCCAGAGCAACTTATTCAAGGTAAAACCGCTGGGGTTCAAATTACTCAAACAAGTGGGGAGCCTGGTGCTGGGGTTCAAGTTAGAATTAGAGGTACGGCCTCTGTTCGTTCTAACAACAACCCTCTATTTGTTGTTGATGGAGTACCGCTTGCAGGAGGAAATACTGCAGCAGACGGTGCAGATTTAGGAGCGGGAACTAGCTCTGCTAAAAACCCACTTAACTTCTTAAATCCTAATGACATTGAAAGCATGACCGTTTTAAAAGACGCTTCGGCAACTGCTATTTACGGTTCTCGTGCTGCAAATGGAGTAATTATTATTACTACTAAAACAGGAAAAGCAGGTCAAGGAGGGAAATTTGAATTCTCTTCAAACACCAGTGTTTCAGTAGCTGCAAAAAAATATGATTTACTTGACAGAGAACAATATTTAGGCGCTATTACCCAATATGGTGGTGACGCTAATTCATTAGATTTTGGTGCAGATACAGATTGGCAAGACTATTTATTAAGAACTGCCTTTTCTACAGATCAAAATATTGCTTACTCAAACAACTATGGCTCTGGATTTGTAAGAGCTTCTTTTAGTTATGGTGATCAAAATGGAATAATTAAAAACTCCTCGCAGGAAAGAATTACTGGTAGGTTAAATTTATCTCAACGTTTTTTAGACGATAAATTGAAACTTGATTTTAATGGAACCATCTCAAGAATAAATGATGATGCTCCTATGATTACTAATACTGCTGGTTCCACTGGAGATTTATTAGGAGCCACTTATTTTGCTAATCCAACTTGGCCTACAGATCCTTCTTTTTCAACTGGTAGTGATTTAATTCCTTCTCAGGCCTTAAACTATTTTAAAGACCAGACCAATACAAACAGATATTTAGCAAATATTTCTGCAGAATATGAAATTATTGATGGGTTAAAAGCAAAAGTAAACCTTGGATATGATGAATCTTCTGCTGATAAAAATCAAGCACTTTCTGGAAATATTTCTGGATTAAGTAATGGTGCTCCTGTTAACGGTAGAGGTTTTTTTGCTGAAAACTATAATAAAAACACTCTTTTAGATGCAACCTTGAATTATGTAACGGAATTTGAAAACTCTAAACTTGAAGTATTAGTTGGATATTCCTTTCAGAGCTTTAAAGCCGCTGGTAAAACAATTCAAGGATTTGGATATTCTTCTACAAATATGGATGAAATGTTTGATGAGCTAGAAATATCAAGAAATATAATAGAAAATTCTATTACAGGTTCATATCAACAGTATGGTTTTGATTCAGATGGATTATTTGTTAATAGACTATTTCCTGAAGTTTCAAGTAACGAACAACTTACTCCTCCATCAAACGTGCCGTTGGCAGCTGTAACTGGCGACACATATAATAACACAGATGAATTACAATCGTATTTTGGAAGACTTAATTATACACTATTCCAAAAATTCATTTTCACCTTCACTTTAAGAGCCGATGGTTCTTCAAGGTTTGGTCCAGATAACAGCTATGGATACTTCCCTTCCGGTGCTTTTGCATGGAGACTAGATGAAGAAGATTTTATTGGAGAATCTTTTTCAACACTTAAACTTCGTCTAGGATACGGTATCACTGGTAATCAAGATGGCATAGGATATGGTAACTTTACATACAGACAACGTTTTGGAGGTATTGGTATAGGAAATGGTGGAGATGTAAACCCACCTACTCTAGGACTAGTTGCATTTCCTCAATCGGGTCTTAAGTGGGAAGAAACAGCGCAAGCTAATATAGGTTTTGATTTTGGATTTATGGATGAACGCCTAAATGGTAGTATTGATCTTTATCATAAAACCACAAACGATTTACTACTAAAACAAGAAGCAGCACAACCTTCTCCGCAACCTTTTTACTTTGATAATGTAGATGCTGACGTTATTAATAAAGGAATTGAATTTGCTATTAATTACGATTTTATTCAAACCGATAACCTAAACTGGAATGTGGGCTTTAACATAGCTTATAATGACAATATGGTGAAAAATTTTGATGGCCAAATTCAAACAGGAGCTATTAGCGGTAATGGACTAACTGGAGCATATGCTCAGTTATTAACCGGTGGTCATCCTTTATTCTCCTACTATTTAAGAGAATTTGGAGGATATGATCAAAACGGAATTTCTATTTACCCAAATGGAGATATTCAAGAATTTGTAGGGAAAAGTGCTTTGCCAAAAGTAACTTCTGGTCTCTCTACCAGTTTATCATATAAGAATTGGGATTTCAATGCATTCTTTACGGGTCAGTTTGGTCAATATCTATATAACAATAATGCTAATGCATTCTTTACTGCTGGTATTATTGGGGGTGGAAAAAATGTTACAGAAGATGTATTAACTAATGGAGAGTCTGCTGCAAATGCACCTGATGTTTCTACAAGATTTTTAGAAAAAGGAGATTTTGTTAGACTTCAAAATGCTTCTATTGGATACAGCTTCCCTATTAAAAAAGATTGGTTCCTTGATGCATTAAGATTTAACGTAACTGGACAAAATTTATTTGTAATTACAGATTACTCTGGCTTAGATCCAGAAGTAAATACGCCAAAGCCTTTAAACGACATTCCTTCTCTAGGAATAGACTACACAAGTTTTCCAAGGCCAAGAACGATTACGTTTGGTATTAATGCAACATTTTAAAAAATTGATTTATGAAAACATATAAAATATATAATCTATTAATAGCTGCTCTCCTCCTTGGGATAACTGGATGTACAGATCTGGAGATTGAAGAGACGGATTCTCGGTTTCCAAATTTATCTGGAGAATTTACGGGAGTTGATGCAGCTGGAAGTTTGGAAAACTTGTATAACTCTGTAAGAAGTCAAGTTCAAACACAAGAAAACATGTATGGTATCACCGAAGTATCATCAGATGAATTTTTGGTTCCTACAAGAGGAACAGATTGGGGAGATAATGGAGTATGGAGAACATTACATAGCCATACTTGGAGCACAACTCACAATCTTATCAAAAATACATGGAATGAATTAAATTCAAATGTATATAATGCATCTACTATTATTGATCCTTTAAGTGAACCTACACCTCAACAAGCAGCTGAAGCTAAATTTATTAGAGCTTATAGCATGTTTTGGTTAATCGACCTTTTTGGGCAAGTGCCTTTTAGAAGTCCTCAAGATGGTCCTGATGTAACTCCTTCAGTAATGACAAGAGTAGAAGCTTTTGATTTTGCTGTTAAGGACTTAACGGAAGCTATTCCTGCTCTACCTAGCACTGGTCCTGGAGATGGTTTAGTAAAGGCATCTAAAGCATCAGCTCGTTATTTACTTGCTAAACTAATGCTAAATAAACACATTTACACTGGAGCAGGTTCTCCAAATGCAGCTGATATGACACAAGTTGTTGATTTGGTAAACGCAATTCAAGGAGATGGTTTTGCACTTCAACAGGGATATTTTGAACTTTTCACAAGCGATACTGATAACGAAACAATATTTTTTACTACTTCCGACATAGGGTCTCGTATTTGGAATGGATTACATTACAACCAAGGAGCTCCAGATAACACTGGTGGTGGATGGAATGGATTTACAACTCTTGCTGAATTTTACGATTTATTCGAAGGCGATCCTAATGTAAACACCCCTGGATCTGGACAAGAGGAACGAAGAGGTTTTGTTCCTACTGGAGGTGTAGCAGCAACTGGAGATGATATAGATGCTGATGGAGATGGAATAAAAGATGGTTCTAATATTGGTTATGGTTTCCTTATCGGACAACAATACGGTCCTAAAGGAGAACAGCTTAAAAACCGACAAGGGAACCCTCTTTCTTATACTAAAGACTTACCAGGACTTTTAGGTAACAATGAAGTAACTGGAATTAGAGTTCTTAAATACAGTCCAGAAAATGGTTCTTTTGCTAACCATATGGTGCTATTTAGATATGCCGATGCACATTTAATGAAGGCTGAAGCTATTATGCGTGGAGGTACTTCTTCTGGAGAAGATGCACTTACTTTAGTAAATGATTTAAGAACACTTAGAGGCGCAACCCCTTTTGGCTCATTAACAGAAGAAAACTTGTTGGATGAAAGAGGTAGAGAATTGTATGGCGAATATTGGAGAAGAAACGATTTAATTCGCTTCGGAAAATTTAATGACACATGGGAGTTTAAAGATAATACTGAAGCGTTTAGAGTATTATTCCCTATTCCTGAAACTGCTATTATTACTAATCCTAACCTAACTCAAAACGAAGGTTACTAAATAGAGTTTTTAACTATTTTTGAACATGCAAAACGCCTCTTCACAGAGGCGTTTTCTATTCTGTTAACTTTAATAAAAATCCTTTATTATGGATATTTTCAATAGCTATTGTAGCATCTTTACTTAAATATTTTCGAAGATGAGAAATAAATACATTTAAACTCTTTCGGTTAAAATAATCATTTTCTCCCCATATACTTGTTAGAATATCTTTATGCGGCGCTAATTCATTTTTACGCCTCCATAAAAACAGTAACAATTCACTTTCCCTTGAGGTTAGTGAAATAATCTCTTCCTCAAATTTTAACTGCTGAAGCTTAGGATTAAAAATATACCGTCCAATTTGAATTTCATTAAAATTTTCTTCATTACTAGTAACTTGTAACCTTGATAACAACGTCTGTATTCTAACTACCAATTCTTCTTCATCAATCGGTTTCTTTAAATAATCTACTGCTCCTAAAGAAAATCCTTTTAAAACATCAATTTTTAAAGAACGTGCTGTTAAAAATATAAAAGGAACAGATGGGTATAAATCTCTAATTTTTTCTGCCAATGTAAATCCGTCCATTTCTGGCATCATTACATCTAAAATTAGTAAATCGAAATTCTCTTTTTCCAGAATTGCCAAAGCCTTGACTCCATTGGTAACCCAATGCAATTGAAAATTCTTCATTTTTAAATATTCACTCAGTAAATACCCAAGGGAATTATCATCTTCTACTAATAATATTTTATTCATTTCCTTTTTGTTTCATTTTAACACTTCTTAGGCTTTTACCGAGGTAATTGATGGGGTACTTTAATTGTAACTACAGTTCCTTCGTTAATTTTACTTTTCAAAAACACCTTCCCTTTATGCAAGCGTATTACTTGCTTTACATAACTTAGTCCAAGACCGTAGCCTCGCACTTTATGGAGATCGCCAGAGATTATTCTATGATACTTTTTAAAAACATTCTTCAATTCATTTTCTGCAATTCCAATTCCATTATCCTTCACTTCAACATACATTTGATTGCCCTTTGTAACCGCTGTTAATCTTATTACTGGTTTACCTTCAGAATATTTCTTGGCATTATCTAATAAATTATTAATGGCATTCTCTAAATGATTTGGTTCACACAAAATCCAATACGCTCCATCTTGAAGTTCATATTCAAAATCTATATTTTCCAAATTGGATAATTTAGAAAAAGAAGTTGCCAAGGAAAGCAAATTAGGTCTAAAATCTGTTAATTGTAAATCCATCACACTTTTTCTACTCTCCAAACCTGCCAAGTCCAAAACCTTTTCAATTTGAACTTTCAATTTATTATTTTGCTCTCTAATAATAGCTACAATTGGCTTTGTTTCGTCAGTAGCTTTTTCAGACAACAATTTGGTAGCAAGCCCTATTGAAAAAACAGGAGTTTTTAATTCGTGTGTAAGGTTATTTATAAAATCATTGGTAGTAGTTATAACACTCCGCTGCCAATAAAGCGATCGTAACACCCATATTACAACGAGAATAATAGCTATTATAAAAATTAAACTCGGAATAGTTAAGCCATTTAATTGTGAAAGAAAATAATTATTCAAATCTTCAAACTGAAGCTCTAAAATTAATCGTTCATTTATTTTATCAGGTAAATATCCACTAAGAACTATCGGAAATTTAAGCTGCTCTTCATCGGAAACTTTATAATTAGGAGATGTTAAATATACAGTGGAATCGTTTTTAAAAAGACGGTAATTAAATTCAGATTTAATTCCACTTTGCATCAATCGGTCTACTAAAAAATCATTCAAAAAATAACGAGAAGCATCTTGAATGCTATCTACACTCATCTTAAAATAGGAACTGTCTTTGGTAATAGCCTGTTCCATTAAAAAAGTTAGTTCATTTTGGTGATTCAAATCTTGCTTAATAGCTTGTACCGCCTGCCCTGCTTTAGAATTAAATTGAACCTTTGCTAAATTCAATCCAACTTTTAAGTATTGATATTGAATAAAAGCCAACCCAATTACCGAAATAATGAAAATTATAATATATCCTTTTTTGAAATTGAGCATACTTACTAACTTAACAATCTGCCACAGCAGAAATTTATAGGCATTATTACCTCAGAAAGGGTTTAATACCTCAAGGCTTCCCTCGAAGTTCTTGATTTAAACAAATCTAAAAAATAAATCGACTTATGGCCTCTCTCATTTTAAATATCACTTTATGAGAACTATAATTTATAAAAATCTGTAACTCATTAAGCAATTATTAATCTAATTAACCTTTCATTAATCTTTTTCGTTTATCATTAACCTCAACATATATAAAACCTTACTATTTTAGTAGTGTTCAAAATAGTTTAAATAATTCTTCAACAATTAACTATGAAAAAAGCTAGCTTTCAAGTTAGCTTTTTTTAATGTAAAACTTTCTCGGAGCTTGTCTAATCAAAGTTAGATGGACTAGTCAACGAGATAGTATAAAAAAGTTAGAACATTTCAAAGCAAATTCTCTGGCAAAATCAGGACAGCCTTTGAAATATTTAAATCTCGATTATTGAGTAAGGCAATAACTAAAAACAAATTAACTACCTTGGGATAAACCCACGAAGGATTTAAAAAACGACTATAGAATTATGATAAAAAAGTTTTTACTATTTCTAATTGCATCTATTTTATTTTCTTGCAATAAGGAAGAGAAACTTTTTACGTTTATAAATCCTTCAAAAACTACCATTAATTTTAATAACCAATTAACAAATACACCAGATCTTAACATTCTTAACTACCTCTATTTTTACAATGGCGCTGGGGTTGCAACTGGAGATTTTAATAACGATGGTTGGCTTGACCTTTATTTTACAGCCAATCAAACTAATGATAAACTGTATCTCAATAAACAAAATTTTCAATTTGAAGATATTACAGAACTAGCGAGAATTGATAATGCAAAAAATTGGACAACCGGTGTTACAACGGTAGACATAAATAACGATGGTTGGCTAGATATTTACATTTCTAAAGTAGGGGAACTCTCCAATAAAAGTCATAATCTCCTATACATTAATCAAGGGGTTGATAAAAATGGCGTTCCAACTTTTAAAGAGGAAGCTAAAAAATACGGCTTGGCAATTTCTTCTTATGCAACTCAGACAACTTTCTTTGATTATGATTTGGATGGCGATTTAGATATGTACTTACTTAACCATTCGGTGCATCCAAACAGAACGTATGGAAGTGGCAAAAAAAGAAATACGGTGGACTCTTTATCGGGAGACAGGCTTTACAAAAACGAAAATGGATTTTATAAAGACGTTTCTAAAGAAGCTGGTATTTACCAAGGAAGTATAGGTTACGGGCTGGGCATTTCTATTTCAGATATAAATAATGACGGTTATCCAGATATATATGTGGGGAATGATTTTTTTGAAAACGATTATTTATATCTCAATCAAAAAAATGGAACTTTTAAAGATTTGATTGCTGAAGATGAAACAAAATTAGGGCATACGAGTCATTTTTCCATGGGAAATGATATTGCCGATATCAATAATGATGGAAATGCGGATATTATTTCTGTAGATATGCTTCCAGAAGAATTGAAGAGTTTTAAAACCTCTGGAACCGAATATAATTTCCAAACTTATAGTGGATATCTTAAAAATGGATATGCACCTCAATTTATGCAAAATGCGCTTCATCTAAATAATGGAAATGAAAATTTCACAGAAACTGCCTATGCAAGCGGATTATCAGCTACAGAATGGTCTTGGGCTCCACTTATTGCCGACTTTGATAATGATGGAAATAAAGACGTTTATATTACCAATGGAATTTTAGGAGCTACTAACGATATGGATTTTATCAGTTTTATAGCAAATGAAAATATCCAAAAACGACTTAGTAAAGGCATGGAAAAAGAAGACATGACTTTTATAAATGAAATTCCAAAAAAGCATGTTCCTAATTATTTCTTTAAGAATAACGGAAATCAAACTTTTAAAAACACAACCAAGGATTGGCTTTCCGAAACCCCTTCTTATAGTAATGGTGGCGTGTATGCCGATTTAGATAATGATGGCGATTTAGACCTTGTGGTAAACAATACCAACGAAAAAGCCTTTATTATAAAAAACAACACGAAAGAACATTTTGACACTAGAAATTATTTGAAAATTAAATTTAAAGGATCTGATAAAAACACATTTGGAATTGGAGCCAAAGCAACTGTTTATTCAGATTCTTTAAAACTATCAGCAGAAAATTTCAATACAAGAGGATTTATGTCGGCAGTAGCTCCAGAACTTCACTTTGGATTAGGAACACATTCAGAAATAGATTCAATACGTATTATATGGGCGGATGGAAAGTCGGAAAAAATAACGCATCCTAAAGTAAACGTTACTATTACGGCCTCTCATAAAAATGCACAAGAGAATTATTCCTACAAATCAACAAACACAAATTCTTATTTAAAAAATGTAAGTGCACCGCTTACATTCAAACATAAAGATTTTACTTCTATTGAATTTAATAGAGATCCTCTTGTTCCTTTTGCAAATACCAATCAAGGTCCTAAAACTACTATTGCAGATATTAATAACGATGGTTTAGATGATGTTTTTATTGGAGGAGCTAAAACACAAAGTTCTACTTTGCTTTTGCAAACAAAAGATGGCTCTTTTGAAGAAGTTCAAAAAAATATTTTTGAAGAAAATGCCATCAATGAAGATGTTGACAATTTATTTTTTGATGCCGATAATGACGGCGATAAAGACTTAATTGTTGTAAGTGGAGGAAACGAATTTATTACTGGAAACCCTCTTTCTCCTAGACTCTATTTTAATCAAAATGGATTGATGATGAAAGACACACTTCAGTTTAAAAATATTTTTATAAATGCCTCAACTGTTAACGCAGTTGATATTGATAATGACAACGATTTAGATATCTGTATTACCTCCAACGGTATTCCAAGAGCGTTCGGAAAAACACCAAAGCAATATATTTTTCAAAATGATGGAAATGGAAGCTTTAAAGATATCTCCTCCTCCTATGCAAAAGCTTTTCAAAATATAGGAAATGTTCAAGATGCTATTTGGATTGATATTAATAAAGACAATTTCTTAGATCTTATAACGGTTGGACACTGGATGCCGATTTCTATTTTTATTAATGATGGAAAACAACTAAAACTTCAAAAAAATAATCTTGGAGAGAGCAATGGTTGGTGGAATACTTTAGAGGTAGCCGATTTTGATAAAGACGGAGACTTGGATCTAATTGCTGGAAATTGGGGACTTAATACTCGCCTAAAAGCTTCAAAAGAAGAACCTATTACACTATATAGTAACGATTTTGACGATAACGGAAACATTGAACCTATAGTTACTTATTTCTATAAAGGGGAAGAAACTACCTTTTCTTCAAAAGACGAAATTGTAAAGCAAATCCCAATGTTAAATAAAAAATTCCTCTCCTATACCGATTTTGCAAACGCTTCTTTTTCTGAATTGTTTCCAGAGGAAAAACTAGAAGCAGCGTATAAAAAAACAGTTTTTGAACTCGCCTCTTGCTATTTTGAAAACGATGGAAATGGAAATTACACCAAACATATTTTACCATTTATGGCGCAGAGTTCTGCTATTTTCGATCTTCAAAAAGATGATTTTAATAATGATGGATATGAAGATATTTTACTAGTTGGAAACAATTATGAAATAAGCACACAATTAGGAAGATTAGACGCTTTACACGGCTTGTTATTAATAAACAACAAAAATGGTTTTTTTAAGGTTTTAGAAAATCCAACGTTTGACATTCCAGGGCCTGCAAGGAACATCAACAAAATAAATATACAAGACAAAACTTATTATATAGTTACTATAAATAATGGTAATCCGATTTTTTTAGAAAAGATAATAACTCCATGAAAAAGATAATTTTTACATACTGCATTTTTAGTTTATTTATTTCTTGTAACTCCAAGAATAAAAATAAAGAGCGTATTGAACCTGATAAAGAAACGCTGTTTACACTTGTATCTCATGAAGAAAGCGGTATTGATTTTATAAATGAAATTGAAAACCAGAAGGATTTTAACATCTTTAAATACCGAAACTTTTACAATGGCGGAGGTGTTGCCATTGGAGATATTAATAACGATAATCTCCCCGATATCTACTTAACAGCTAACATGGGGAAAAACAAACTTTTTCTTAATAAAGGAGATTTTAAATTTGAAGATATTACAGACAAAGCAGGTGTAGGTGGTGATAAACCTTGGTCTACTGGAGTTACTATGGTGGATATAAATAGCGATGGATTATTGGATATTTATGTTGCAAATGCTGGAAACATGGAAGGAAACAACCATGATAATGACCTCTACATTAATAATGGCGACTTAACTTTTACTGAGAAAGCAAACGATTATAATTTAGCAAGAAGCGGCTTTACCACCCATGCTGCTTTTTTTGACTACGATAAAGATGGCGACCTTGATGCGTATATCTTAAATAATAGTAATATTCCAGTAAGTAGTCTCGGGTACGCTGCACAAAGAAAAGTAAGGGCTCAAGATTGGGAAGGAGTCCCTGATATTTTTAAAGGCGTTGGAGATATGCTTCTTAGAAATGACGACGGAAAATTTGTAGATGTAAGTGAGGAAGCTGGTATTTATGGAAGTCTTATTGGTTTTGGTTTAGGTGTTATGGTTAGTGATATTAATCAAGATTCATATCCTGATATTTATGTCTCTAACGATTTTTATGAACGAGATTATCTATATATCAACAATCAAGATGGTACTTTTAGGGAAGAAATAAAAAACTGGACTTCTCATTTAAGTCTTTCTTCCATGGGAGTGGATATGTCGGATATTAATAACGACGGACTTGCAGATATTTTTATTACCGATATGCTCCCAGAAGGAGATGAGCGAACAAAAACTGTAACCGAATTTGAGGGATATGATATTTTTAAACTGAAACAAAGTAAAGATTTCTCTCAACAATTCATGCAAAACACCCTACAGGTAAATAATGGAAATGAAACTTTTTCCGAAACCGCTTATTTCAGTGGTATTGCAAAAACAGATTGGAGTTGGGGTGGTGTATTATTTGACATGGATAACGATGGATATCGAGATATTTATGTAGCAAACGGAATTAATCATGACTTAACAGATATCGATTTTGTAAACTTCTTTGCTAATGAAATCATCCAAAAAATGGCGTTAACTGGCAAAAAACAAGCTATCGATTCAATTATCGACAAAATGCCTGTTAAACCAGTACCCAATTATGCTTTTAAAAACAATCAAGATTTAACTTTTAAAGACGACACAAAAGAATGGGGACTCTACCGCCCGAGTATGTCAAACGGAGTGGCGTATGGAGATTTGGATAATGATGGAGATTTAGACCTCATTGTTAATAATGTAAATATGCAGGCTTTTGTATATAAAAACAACAGTGATAAACTCACAAACAACAACTTCATAAGAATCAAATTAGTTGGTGAGAGTCCGAATGTTTTTGCTATCGGAGCAACTGTAAAAATGTACATAAAAGGAAAAACACAACTTTATGAACAAATTCCTTACAGAGGTTTTCAATCTTCTATGGACTATATCATGACGATTGGAATTGGAAATGCTGAAAAAATAGATTCTATAAGAGTTATATGGCCAAATAATACAACTAAGAAATTGGAGCTTGTAGATGCAAACCAAACACTTACTCTAAAACAAGCAGAGGCAGTCGATATTTATAAAATTCCGAAGAGAAAAGAACTCAAAACTTTCTTTACAGAAATAGAAAATAATGTTGTTAAACCTCATAAAGAAAATAATTTTGTAGACTTTGATTATGAAGGATTAATTTCTAAAATGACATCACAAGAAGGCCCTGCTGTGGCAAGTGGCGATATAAATGGAGATGGTAATGAAGATTTGTATGTTGGTGGAGCAAAAAATCAATTAGGAAACTTATACCTCAATTTAGGAAACGGAAAACTTCGTAAAGCAGAACAAAAAGTATTTGAAGAGGATAGTTTTTTAGAAGATACCTATGCTTCTTTCTTTGATGTAGATGGAGATGGCGATCTTGATTTAATGATAGGATCTGGTGGAAATGAAGAAAGAGATGCTACTAATTACAAAGCACGACTGTATCTAAATGACGGAAAAGGTAAGTTTACAAAAGACAAAAACACACTCCCTTCTACTTTTCATAATATTTCTGTAATTGCTCCCTACGATTTTGACAATGATAATGACATTGATGTATTTATTGGGTCTAGAAGTGTTCCAGGAACTTATGGCGTAAATCCGAAGCATTTATTTTTAGAAAATCAAGGAGATGGCACTTTTAAAGATGTAACAGAGAGTAAAGCATACGACCTAAAAGATGCAGGTATGATTACCAATGCTAAATGGGTTGATATTGATGGAGATGCTATAAAAGATTTAATTCTAGTTGGCGATTGGTTAGCTCCAAAGATTTTGAAAAATTCTGGTCGAAGATTAACGCTAGAAAAATCTAATTTAGATAATTACAGCGGTTGGTGGAACACCATAGAAAATGTAGATCTTGATAAAGATGGCGACCAAGATTTAATCCTTGGAAATCAAGGATCCAATATTGCATATAAAGCCACAAAAGATGCTCCAATGCGAATGTTTATAAACGATTACGACAATAATGGTACTATAGAGCAGATTGTAACACATTCTATTAATGGAAAAGATATGCCTATTCATATGAAGAAAGAATTAACAGCACAATTATCATCATTAAAAAAGCAAAATCTAAAGGCTTCTGAGTATTCTAAAAAATCCATTCAAGAGTTATTTTCAAAAGAAATTTTTGATCGCTCCATTAAAAAAGAGGTAAATATTACAGAATCTGTTGTTGCTATAAATAATGGAAATGGAAACTTTACAGTTAAAAAACTTCCAAACCAAGTACAACTTTCTTGTGTTTGTGATATCAGTACTACAGATCTCAATGGCGATGGAAATCTAGACCTCATTATGGCTGGGAATAATTATGAATTTAAACCTCAGTTTTCAAGGTTAGATGCCAATTATGGAAGTGTCCTTCTAGGCAATGGAAAAGGCGATTTTGAATGGCAAGATTATAATAAATCTGGCTTTTTTGTAAAAGGAGAAGTAAAAAAAATAGAGCAATTTAAAGATGCTGCTGGTAATTCATTCCTTTTTGTTGCAATTAATAATGAACAACCCAAAATTTTCAAAATCAATGAATAGGTGCTATCTGTACATAGTAACGATTTTTATAATTGCTTCTTGTAAAAAAGAAGACGAGTTGTTTATGAATCCTTCTGAAAAAGAAACGGGTATTAATTTTACAAATACACTCACCGAAACAAACGATTTAAACATCCTAGATTACCTATATTTTTATAACGGCGGTGGTGTTGCGGTTGGAGATATTAACAATGATAATTTACCCGATATTTTCTTCTCTGGAAACCAAGTAAAGAACAAACTTTATCTCAATAAAGGTAATTTAAAATTTAAAGACATTTCGGTTGCTGCTGGTGTGGAAGGAAACAGCACGTGGAATACCGGAGCCGTTATGGGCGATGTTAATGGCGATGGTTTTTTAGACATTTATGTGTGTGCAGTAGTGGGAATTAATGGATTTAGAGGCTATAATGAACTGTACATAAATAATGGCGACACTACTTTTACTGAAAGTGCTAAAGAATATGGTTTAGACTTTGAATCTTATAGCTCCTCTGCAGCGTTTCTAGATTACGATTTGGATGGCGATTTAGATATTTATTTATTGAATCATGCTGTTCATACTCAAGAATCTTTTGGTAAAGCAGCGCTTAGAAATCAAAGAAATTATGAAACAGGCGATAAATTATTGAGAAACGACAACGGAAAATTTACCGATGTAAGTGAGCAAGCCAATATCTTTGGCGGTGTAAATGGATATGGATTAGGAATTGCTATCTCCGATTTTAATCAAGATGGCTATCCAGATATTTATGTTGGAAACGACTTTCATGAAGACGACTATTATTATCTTAATAATGGTGATGGTACTTTTACTGAAAGCTTAAAAAAGCATTTTGGGCATACAAGTCGGTTTTCTATGGGAAATGATGTTGCAGATATTAATCACGATGGTCTCCCAGATATTTTGTCTTTAGATATGCTCCCAGAAGATGAAGCTGTTTTAAAATCTTCAGCAGGGGATGAAAATGTGCAAATGTTACAAATGCGTACCGAAAAACTAGGATACCATTATCAATATACTAGGAATATGCTTCAGTTAAATAATCAAGACGGAAATTATACTGAAACAGCTTTGATGAGCGGGATTGCGGCAACCGATTGGAGTTGGAGTGCCCTTTTTGCTGATTATAATGAGGATGGAGAGCAGGATCTTTTTATAGCTAACGGAATTCCAAAACGCCCTAACAACTTAGATTTTATAAAGTTTACCTCTAATGAACAGATTCGTAAAAAACTAGATAACACAAAACTTGTAGACCAAAAAGCATTGGAATTAATGCCTTCTGGAGCCTACCATAATTATATTTTTGAAGGGAAAAAAGAAACTCAGTTTTCAGACCAATCTGGGAAATGGATTATAAAAGATAGCTTAATTTCTGGCGCAACTGCCATGGCAGATTTTGATAATGATGGCGATATTGATTTAGTAACAAATAACATCAATCAACCAGCAACGCTTTACATCAATAAATCAACAAACAAAAGAAACTATTTAAAACTGAAGTTCAATTACACAAAACCAAATAGCCTTGCCATAGGAACCAAAGTTTTTGCCTACCAAAAAGGAATTTTACAATTTCGTGAATTATATACCGTTCGTGGATTTCAAGCTTCTTCTGAGCCTTTTATCCACTTCGGATTTCCTACAAATTCTAAAATAGATTCGTTGGTTATTGTATGGCCAGATAAAACATATCAAACCTTAAAAAACATTAATCCGAATCAATCAGTAACAATTTCAGCTGAAAAAAATAGAAATCAATTTGCCTACAACTCTCTAAAGAACAAACAACAACCCCTTTTTACAAAAGTAGAAGGAAATTTAGGAATTAACTACAAGCACAAAGAAGATGATTATATAGATTTTCTAAGACAAAAATTAATTCCTTATCAAATTTCCGATCGTGGACCTGCAACCGCAATTGGCGATTTAAATGGGGATGGGAAAGATGATATTTTTTTCGGAAGCTCAAAGTTTAAACGTTCTCAAGTATATTTTCAAAATGATACTGGTTTTATAAAACAAACAGATAATTTTATAAGAAATGATTCTATTAACGAAACTGTGGTTGCCTTAATTTCAGATTTTAATAAGGATGGTAAGAATGATATTTTTACAGGCAATGCTGGCGGTGATTTCTACGGGGAATCTAAACCCTTAAATGATGTGGTGTATTATAAAAAAGACAGTTTCTTTATTAAAAGTATCCTCGAAAATGAGTTTGAAAACACCTCTGTAATTAAACCTTTTGATTTTGATACCGATGGAGATCTAGATGTTTTTGTAGGTAGTAATACTGTTTCTTACGACTTTGGAGCCATTCCAAACTCTTTTATTCTAAAAAATGAAAATGGAAAATTTGAGGCTCTTAAAAATTTAGAATTGCAAAAAGCAGGAATGGTTACCGATGCTATTTGGACGGACTTTACAAATGATGGCACAAAAGATTTAATTGTGGTAGGAGAATGGATGTCGCCAAAATTCTTCAGCAATCAAAATGGTAATTTTAAAGAAGTATTTCCTTCCGAAGAAAAACTAAACGGACTTTGGAGGAGTATTACTGAATTTGATATGGATGGTGATGGTGACAATGATTACCTATTAGGAAATTGGGGAACTAATTCTAAATTTAAGGCTTCCAAGGAATACCCAATGCGGATGTATTATGCCGATTTTGATAACAACAAACGCACAGAAACAATTTTGGCGACCGAAAAAGATGGAGCTTACTATACCGTAGCAAATTTTGATGAACTTTCAGAACAATTAGTTTCTATAATGCGAAAAAAGTTTACTGACTATAAATCTTTTGCAGGAAAAAATATAGAAGAAGTTTTTGGTGAGAAATTGCTTAACAATGCCACCCTCTTAGAGGTTCACACCTTGACATCTGGTTGGCTAGAGAATGAAAATGGAAAATTTAAATTTCATGCTTTCGAAAGGAAATTACAAACGGCTCCCATTACTAATTTTTTAAAACACGACTTTAATAATGACGGAAAAGAAGAAGTTTTAGCTGCTGGAAATTATTTTGGAGTAAAACCGTATCATGGAAAATTTGATGCTTTTCCTGGGGCACTCATAAGCAACAAAAAGAATATTCAGCTAACCTCAAATATTGGATTGGATTTATCAAACAAAGCTATTACACAGTTAAATACTATTAGAATTAACAATCAAAATTACCTTTTGGTAACAGTAAATAATAACGGTGCAGAACTGTACCAAATCAAAAATCTCGGGGGAAATCCATGAGGTTTTCAAACAAAATAACCTTAACTCATTTCGACAAAAAGCGTCGAGGAACTAAACCCTCTGTGAGAAATTAAAAAACAATTAAAATGAAACGTATTTCCCTCTTATTATTTAGCGCTTCCCTTTTATGCATTATTGCTTGCAATAAGGAAGAACAGCCTATTGAAGTAACTTCAGAAAACATGCATCGGGCAATTGATAAAGTTGTTGAAGTTATGATTCATGATATTTTTTCGCCAGTGGTAGCGAGTAGGATTTTTGTATATCCAGATATTGCTGCTTATGAAATTATTGCAAAGAATGACCCAAATTACAATTCGCTTGCAGGTACTATAAATGGATTAAAACCCATTCCAAATCCTATTGATACTGTAAATGTAAACTACAAGGTTTCTGCATTGATTGCTCATTTGGAATTAAGTAAGAGTCTTATTTTTTCTGAAGATAGAATAACTGCTTATCAAGATAGCTTATACAATACTTGGAAAAAAACCAACGAAAAAGAGTTTGAAAAATCTAAAGAATATGCCATGCAAGTGGTAACACATATGAAAAAATGGATGGATACGGACAATTATAAACAAACCCGAACCATGCCAAAATTTACAGTAAACACAGACGACCCTTCTCGTTGGCAACCAACTCCTCCTGCATATATGGACGGAATTGAACCCCATTGGATGAAAATAAGAACCCTTGCAATAGACTCTGCTGCTCAATTTAAACCGATTCCACCTCCTGAGTTTTCAATGGAAGAAGATAGTCAGTTTTACAAAGAAACTATGGAAGTTTATAATGTGAGAAATAAAATGACCGAGGAAGGCGATGATTCTGAAGAAATTGCTATTGCTAAGTTTTGGGATTGTAACCCATATGTTTCTGTTACCAAAGGACATTTAATGTTTGCAACCAAAAAAATTACTCCAGGCGCACATTGGATTGGTATTACTAAAATAGCCTGTAGGAAAACAAATACAGATTTCAATAAAACAGTTTTTGCTTATACTAAAACTGCCATTTCTATATTTGATGGTTTTATAAGCTGTTGGGATGAAAAATACAGAAGCAACCTTATCCGTCCGGAAACTGTAATTAATCAATATATAGACGAGAATTGGAAGCCTGTTTTACAAACCCCTCCTTTCCCTGAATATACGAGTGGGCATTCGGTAGTTTCTGGAGCTGCAGCAAAAACACTGACTTCTATTTTTGGAGATGATTTTGCTTTTGATGACGATACTGAAACTCCATATGGAATTCCTGTTCGTTCCTTCTCTTCCTTTAACAATGCTTCTACTGAAGCTGCTTTAAGTAGAATGTATGGTGGAATTCACTACCGTGCAGCTATAGATGTTGGTTTGAGTCAAGGTCGATCTTTGGGAGAGTATGTAATTAATAAATTATCGGTAATGACTAATAAAGAAGTAGCAAGTACTTCCGTAAAGTAATAAAAATCAAATGAAAAAAATTATAAGCGTTTTAATCCTTATTGTTTTATGTATTCTTGGCTGGTATTTATTCATTAAAAAAAGTGATTATATCTATAGATTTGAAACCAAAACTAGTCAGGCTACAGTATTTTATAGTATCTCAAATTGGAAAAAAACTAACGATTCTATTCACACAGAAACCATAGATAGCACCCTATATAAATCCATCACCCAAAAGCTAAATTATTTGGATAAAAACTATACATTATTTTGGGATATTAAAGCTGAAAATGATTCCGTTACAAAAGTAGCGCTTGGCATTAAAGGAGCTAAAAACAATGCCATTAATAGAATTACAGCGCCTTTTTTAAATACTGAATTTAAAAGTATGTCAAAGGATATTGTAATGAACTTTATCCGTAAATTAAAAATGAATCTATCTACTTTTAGAGTAAAAATTACAGGAAAAACAGATTCTCCAGCTAAAAAATGTGCTTGTGTAAATGCAAAAACAAAACTAGAAAACAAGGCTAAACACATGATGCGAAATTACAATTACATAGCCGATTTTGTTGATGAAAACAATTTGCAACCAGATGGCAGACCAATGGTGGTTATTAATAACTTTAATAAAGAGGAAAATACTATTGATATGGATTTTTGTTTCCCTGTAACAAGAATTGATAAACTCCCTGAAAACCCTGATATTTTCTTTAGGGAATTAAAGGCTGTCCCATCTCTTAAGGCTGTTTTTAATGGGAATTATATGTATTCTCATCATGCTTGGTTTCAAATTTTTGATTATGCTGAAAATAATGCTATTGATTTAAAAAACAATATAATAGAGAAGTTTCATAACAACCCTAATTTTGGGGGAGATGCATTGCAATGGACCACAGAGGTATATATTCCAATTAAATAATCCTCTATGCGCCTTTTAATGGAGAGATTTATAACTAAATTTTATAGAAACTAAAAAGAATCATTAATGGTCTCGTATAAGAATAGTAGCGGATTTACGCCCTGATTTTCGGTTAAACACAGACCTTTTTTATATTTACTTACTTTCGTTTTAGCGATAAAACCGCTATTATTTTTATACATTGTAAGGGTTGCTCAAGCCATTAATTTTATAAAAAAAGAGGATTATGCTAATTTTTAATAATAGGTAAATTGTTGTTTTCTAAGCATATGTCATTTTCAAGAACTGGTTTTAATTAGAAATTTGGTTAAAAAAAGCTTGTGCAACAGCCACCATTGTTAGCCACTGGTTTTTCCTTTCAAATAAGTTTCTGGTGTCAATATTGCCAAATCACTTTTTTTGAAATCCTTTATATTTCTTGTCAGGATAATATTTATTTTTCCAATTTGAACCGCAGAAAAATTTTGTAAAGCATCTTCGAAATCTTTAAATTCTGAATTAAGAGCATCCAAAACAACATCTCTGTCCATTTCTATGATTTCTATTATACTTAATAGCTGTTTGATTTTTTCTATTATCAGTTGATGTTTTGCTGTTTTTCTCAATAAATAATAAACATTACAGATTATGACTGGTGTTGTAAAACCATTTAGTCTTTTTTCTTCACAGCGATTTAAAATTTCAGTCGAAAATTGAGCAAAAGGTTCACGGTCAAAAAAGAAATCCATTAATACATCAGTGTCGATTAAAATGTTGTCCATTATAAATATTTTTCTTCTAATCGATTTCTAAGCTCTTTTTTATAATCCATATTTTTAGGCATTTTAAAAGAACCTTTTAAAGACTTCACAACTGGATTTAATTTTGTTGATTTATTGGCTTTTTCTTCTTTTGTTAGAATTTTTAAATAATTTTCTATAATATCAGATAAGCTCCTGTTTTTATCTTTGGCATATTTTTTAGCTTTTTGGATAATTTCCTTCTCTATTGTCAAAGTGAGTTTTGTGTTCATTTTGATTGACTTAATTTATTATTGAATCAAAGATAAGAATTTAATTTATTGCACGTGCTGTTTTGTATTTATTTACACGTTTTCTGGCTTGTGATTATTGTCCGAGTAAAAATACAAGACCGCTTCGCTGTAAGAGAAAAGAACAAAGACTAAATATTAACTATTATAAAATGAGTAGTTTAAAGAAATAACATTACTAAACTCCTCTTTTTATTCATTTTTATTAATAACAAGAGGTTATTTTAAAAACCTCTATTAACCCTTGATATATGTGGAATGAAATAAACGCTGTCTGCTTTTATCAGACAACAATAAAAAAGAATCAAACCTGAATGTTTTTACACAGTCAATTAGGATAGTTTATAAATCATTAATGTCCGAGTAAAAATACAAGACCGCTTTGCTGTAAGAGAAAAGAACAAAGACTAAATATTAACTATTATAAAATGAGTAGTTTAAAGAAATAACATTACTAAACTCCTCTTTTTATTCATTTTTCTTAATAGCAAGGGGGCTATTTTAAAAACCTCTATTAACCCTTGATATATGTGGAATGAAATAAACGCGGTCTGCTTTTATCGGACAACAATATTTATAAATAAAACATAATTCCCTTGACATAAAAAGCTTTCCTGCACCATAAAAAGGCTTTCCCCGCATGGTAAGTACCTATCCCGACGAACTTTTATAGCTTCCTGCAGGTATAGTTACCCTTCCCGCCAGCTTAGTATGCTTTCCCCGCATACTTGGAATGCTTCCCCGCAGCGGGGAAACAATTATTTACCCAATAACCCAACAAAAGTAGGATGTGCAAACATAAAAAGGGCTCAAAAGGAAACAAAATCAACTACCTCTAGGCAAGCCTACGAGGTATTCAAAATAAAAATATTTTAATTCATTTCGACGTAAAGCCCTTCGGGAAACTCAGACAAGCTTTGGGAGATAAACTCTTCCAGAGGGATTAATTTTCAGGAATCCTTTTACATTTACAGTGTAGATTCTCTTTTTACAAGACTGGATTTAATAATTTCGGTTTCGTAAGGACGCGATTCAAAATCTTCTTCTTCCAAACGTTTTATAAGTAAGTCTACTGCCTTCTCTCCTATCTCTTCTCCGTGTTGACTTACGGTGGTTAATGACGGACTGCTACTAATAGATATAATCCCGTCTGTAAAACCAATTACCGAAACATCTTTTGGTGCTGATTTCCCCATTTTCTGAGCAATTTTCATTGCAGAAACAGCAAAAAATTCTGTAACTCCAAAAACAGCATCTACTTCATTATTTTTAAAAAGCTCTTCAACAGGTTCAAAACCACCATAAAAATCTTCTACTTTCACTATTAGGTTTTCATCAACCTCAATTCCAGCATCTGCAAGTGCTTTTTTATAACCTTCGGTACGTAACTTTCCAACACTCATATAATCGGGCATCGTAATTAATGCAATGCGCTTACGCCCACTTTCTATTAAATATTGAACAGCACTGTAAGCCCCATGAAAATCGTCTATAATTACCTTATCACAATTTACTTGATCGGTTATTCTATCAATCATAACCACAGGCATTCCTTGGTTAATTACTTCATTTATATGATGAAAATCTTGCTTTTTTTCGGTGTCTTTAGAAAGCGACATAATAAACCCATCAATACTTCCATTTGCCAACATTTGCATATTGATAACCTCTTTATCAAAAGATTCATTTGAGATACATACAATTACATTATAACCTTTGGCAGTTGCCAAACGCTCTACACCAGTAATTACGGAAGAGAAAAAATAATGAACAATTTCTGGAAGGATTATTCCAATATTTTTTGTTTTCTGATTCTTTAAACTTAAAGCAATATTATTGGGTTTATAGTGATGTTCTTTAGCAAAAGCTTGAATAATTTCTTTTGTTTTTTCACTAATTTCCGGACTATCTTTTAATGCTTTTGAAACTGTAGAAATAGAAACATTAAATCTTCTTGAAATCTCTTTAAGCGTTATTTTTTGCTTCATAGTGTAATCTTCCTTTTATAGCTAAGTTCAAAATTACGCTTTTTCAATTAAATGGAAGTTTTTATTTCGCTAAGTAACTCTTAAATTAATACAATCTACTTGTATTAAATAACTTTCGTAGAATGAAAGTAAATGCTCAATAATAAGCTCATTAAATAGAAAAGAGAATCATAAAATGTTTTTCTCTAAGTATTAAAACTTTAAAACTTAAGTAGCCTATGCAAATTGGGTTATTTGTATTTTATAGATTCCCAGTATTTATCTGCTCTTTCTGCTAATCTATCTGCACCTTCTTCTGTCCATAAAGTCAATGTATTGGTTTTTCCAGCATTATAAAACAGATACAATTTCCCATTTCTAATTTCATAGGTTTCTGGGTTTATTCTGACCTTTTCTCCACTTGCAATTGCATAAGCGCAATAACCTCCATATTGTGGAATGTATTTTTTAGGTGAATTTTTAAATGCTTTTAAATGTGCTTCGGAAGCAAATAAAAATTTAGCCTTATCATAAACAACAGCTAAGTTCTCTATCCCCTTAGTGGGTTTTCCTTCAAAATAAGAAACAACATCATAGCCTTGGGCAACAGCTCCCTTTTTGGTATTGTAATCTATAGAACTTTGTGCAGTGATGGTACTAAAAGTAAGAAGAAGAAATAGAGAAATAAGTGTCTTCATAATAAATACAAAATATATTAATTACTAGCTTAGTAGCCATTATAATAGAAACATTACAGAAGACTTTATAAAACCATTAAATTACAACCACGGATGTCGGAATTATCAAAGCGACCAATAACCTCAAATTCTTTTCCGTTTTTCCTCCCTAAATCTTGAGTAGCAATAAAAGAACAGGAATTTATATTTGCCAAATCAATTACATTGATTCCTCCAGACTTTCCGTCATCAAAAATAGTAAGTGCATCTTCTGGATCTCGAATTATAATATCCATCCACGGAGGACATTCAAAAACTCCATTCCCTTTAGAATACCCTTGTGAAAGCAACTCGGTCATTCCATATTCAGAATGGATTTTATCAACATTAAAACCTGCTGCTAAAACCGAATGAAGTTCGGTGCGAATCATTTCCTTTCTACGACCTTTCATACCGCCAGTTTCCATAACAATGGTATGCTGTAAATTAAAATTGAAGGTTTCTATTAAATCCAATAACGCAAAAGAAACCCCAATAAGCAATACTTTTTTGCCAGCTGCGTCCAATTTTTTGAGATGCTGCGCTAATTCTTCTAAATTGTGAAGGTAAAAGCCACTTTCGGGAGCCTCAGACTGCTCAATCATATCGTTTACCATATAAATAAGCGAAGAACCTGTACGCTCTAAATATGCAGGTAAAAGTGCTAAAACAGTATACTCTTTAATATTTCCATAGAAATAAGAAAACCCTTTTCTAAAGCTTTCTTCATAAACACTTATATCTGTAACCAAATGTTTACTTGTTAAATTTCCTGTGGTTCCGCTACTGGTAAAGATAGTTTGTGGAGGTTTTGAAGAACTTAGAATTTCGCGAGATTTAAAAAACTCAATCGGCAAAAAAGGGATTTCTTCTTTTGTTTTTACATTTTGCGGATTGCGCTTAAGATAGTTGCAAAACTCACGGTAAACAGGATTGTTTTCATACTGAAATCCAAAAACATTTAATGCTGTTTTATTAAAATCGGCATTCGTTTTAATTTCAAAAACACTTTCTGGACTCATACACCTCTTATTATGTTGCAAAAATAAGTTTTAGTTATAAGGTAAAGAAACATAAAAGGCATAAAAAAACCACCCCGCAATGAAGCGGGGTGGTTTGAAAAAATATTTTTATAAATCTGTTAATTTTAATCCTTTTTTATTTTATAGGTTTCATCATTCGCTTTAATAATATAATTTCCTTTGGGCAACGATTGAATAACTTGTTCTTCTTCCTTGCTCATCACTTCTTTTGACAATACTTCATTTCCCGAAAAATCGAAACCTTGGAGTTTATAGGATGTTAATATTGATTTCGAAGCTGTATTTGTAGAATAGATAAATCCTACACGATTTTCATATTCAGACTGGCTATTATCTTCATTTTTATAAACTATTGAAAAAATAAAGTAATATCCTTGATTATTCGAAACACTTGCATTTCCAATATAACCATAATCTGGATTAACATAGGTTCTAAGTGTGGCTTCACCTCCGGGTAAGATAGAACTTATCTCATCATCGGCTATAAAATAATCGTTGTATCTATCAAACGAACTATTATATGAAAAGAACTTAGAGAGGGTTACATCAATAGCATCCCCTCCATTATTTTTTAAGGTATAAATAAATTCATAACTATTATTATAACTTAAAGTAGGTGTACTATTAGTATTCGAATTAAATATTTCGCTGCTGCCGTTACGTAAAATTCTTAGATTGGTAATTTCAATATCAGCTAATTCTACATCTGAACAATCAACATAAAACGATGTACCAACATTATTAGCTCCAATTGTTGTTGGAGCACTTGTTTGTGGAGTATCTTGTGCAGAAGTTACTTCATAATATCTATATCCAATACCGGAGCCTCTATCAATATTGTATATTTTACCAATAGTAAGCTTTTGAGAAATATTAATATTAACTCCTACTGAATTTTCGGAGTCGTTGTTACATTTAGACAAATTCGCTTCATCCTTAGTCTTACCTCGATACTTAATCGTATGATATTTAGCATTTTCTCCTCCCATTGTATAAACATACTGCGTGGTCAAGCCTGCATATTTTACAACTAAAATGAATTTCGTCCCTGGAATAGTCGTGATATTTCTATTATATATAGTTACCCACATTTCTTTTTTAGTATAATCATCAAATTTTAACTGATAATCACCTTCCCTATTCCAATATATCCTATTAATTTCATTACTCGATGAGACACTTCCTTCGTATAATATCAAGTCAATTTGTCTATATCCATGTGTCTTATATGTATAGTCGCCCTTTATCTCAAAACTATAATGAAACCGATCTCCCATAGTAAAGGTTTTGTTTGAACTTTCGTCTATTTTGAAGTTTCTAATATCTATGGTTTGAGCAAAGCCAATAGAGACAATAAATAGAAAGGATAATAATAAAGTAATTTTTTTCATGATTAAAAGATTTAAGGTTAATAGTCTAAATTTAGAAAATAAATCACCTCCCTAATTAACCACTATGTTATGTTTAGTTAAAAAATTTAAAAAAACCACCCCGCAATGAAGCGGGGTGGTTTGAAAAAATATTTTTATAAACTTTATATTAAAAACTCAAACTATACCCTAATGAAAGAGCCATTCCTGGTTCTCTATAGGAGAAATTTTGATCAGCTGCTCCGTATGACTCATAGAAGCTTTGTCTTTTTTCATCTAAAATGTTTTCCATTTTAAAGCTAATTTTGGAATTCTTTTCTTTTCCAAAAGCTTTTGCTAGATTAAAGTTTAAACTATTAAATGGCTGTGTAAATACATCTGGATTTTGACCAAAACCTACAACCTCCAATGTTTTTCCTTGAACATTGAAAAAGACTCCAGTTTCTAAACCTAAATCTCTGTTATTATAACTTAATCCAGCATTAATTAAAAATGGGGATTGACCTTGAAGTGTTCTAGTGTCTTTAATAGTTTCTCCATCTCTAGCGAAAATTACTCTAGAATCATATTCTTGACCTTCTCCTTTTGCCATTTCTATTTCTGAATCAATAATTGAAACATTTAAATTGACACTCAAGTCTGATAATCCTTCAGAAATAAATCCAAAATTCTTTCTAGCCTCTAGTTCAATTCCTAAAACCTCAGCTTCAGGAGAGTTACGAGGTGTAAATTGATTAGGCGCAGTAATATCGTATGCAACAATTTCAATCGGCTTTTTAAACTTCTTATAAAAACTACTAATAGCAAACATTTGTGCTCTATCTCCAAAAATTTCAAATCGGAAATCAAAATTATCAATGTAAGTAGGCTCTAAATTAATATTTCCTAAAAATATAACACCTGTTAACAAATCTGGAATTTGCACCACAGAAAGCTCTTTAAAGCTAGGTCTTGCAGTAGTTCTAGAATAAGAAGCTCTAAAGTTTTTACCTTCTTGAAACTCATAAATTAAATTAGCAGATGGGAAAAAATCTAATTCATCAATAGTTTTTTCATTATCATACACCTCTGAACCTGTATTATTTTGACCGGTAAAGAAAGTAGTAAAATACTCAGCTCTAAGTCCTAAAATAGCCCTGAATTTTTCTGCGAATTTAAACTCATTTGACACATATGCTGCTGCTGTATTTTGATTAGAATCAAAAGTATTTGCTGGTTGATAATTTCCTCTTATATAAGACCCTGAATTATTTTCTGGCGTCCATATATTATCAGGTTCCAGAATAGCATCTGGGTTTCCGTTTAAACTACTTGTATCAAAATCAAAAAAGGCAATATTATAATTATTAATTGAATAATCACGTTGTTTATAACTATATAGTCCTCCAAATTTCAATACTGCTTTATTACTAAACAAATTATAATTTTTTGTAAGATCTAACTTTCCTACGGCATTTACCTCTTCTAAGTTTCTCCATAATCTGTTTGGGAAACCAGCATCAGAACTAATACTATATCCATCTGGTTGAATAATGAAAGTAGTTAATCTTACATCTTTATCTTCTACTTTACTCAGCGTTGGAGAGACACTCCATTCTGTAATAAAAGAAGCATCTTTAGAAGTATGCTTTCCAGAGAGTAAAAGGTTACTAACAGATCTTTGTGTATACTCTAAATTATCTTTAACTACATCTATAGCATTCGAAATCTCTGTTCTTTGATCAAAAATGGCAGCTCTTTTCTCTCCATTCTGTATATGAAGTAAATTTAAACGATATTTAGATCTATTTGTTTTGAATGATAACCCAGCTAATGCAGAAGCTAACACATTATTTTTTCCTAAATCTCCTTGCTGTCTTCTATCAAATCGTAGTTCGTTAATATCACTTTCAGGATTTTTTTGGTAAATACCATTTTCAAAACCTTCATAAAATTCAGTTTCATTTTTATAATCTAAAGAAGCAATTACTCCTAATTTATTTTCTCCTATATCAAATTGATTCCCATAACTAAATCCTAAGCTAAAATCTGGCATTGAAGTCTGCTCCTGCGCTGCCATATTTGGTTCTAATCTACGAGTGAAATCATCTAAAATACTGTTATTAACTTGATCTGAAGGACTAGGTATATTAGCATTTTCAGAAAAAGGCAATTCTCTTGTACCATCATCAAAACCTAAAAAATCTGTAGCACCACCATCGTATGACAAGTAATTGCTTTTAAAATGCATACTAGGTGTATATCCTACAGAGGCTGAAAATGACATCTGCTTTTGCGTAGGAAAATCTTTTGTAATAATGTCTACTACTCCCCCCGTAAAATCGGCAGGTAAGTCGGCAGAAGCAGATTTTAATACAATTATATTTTCAAGGATATTGGTTGGGAAAATATCCATTTGTAACGTATTCTTATCTGGATCTAAACCTGGAACATCCATTCCATTCAAAATAGATTTAGTATATCTATCTCCCAAACCTCTTACATACACATACTTTCCTTCTTGAACCGATACACCTGGCACTCTTTTAATAGCAGAAGCAATATTACTTGCTCCAGTTTTCTTTATCCCTTCAAGAGACAATCCATCCATAAGCGTTACCGAGTTCTTTTGTAAGTTCAATACAGAAGCTTCGGTATTTTTTCTTACAGTAGTTGTAACAACTACCTCATCTAATACTGCTGAAGACGGCTGTAAAGTAACATTCACTTCTACAGTTTTACCTGCTTCAACAACAACATCAGTAATTTCTTGAGATGTATATCCAATAAATGAAAACACAATAGTATAAGTCCCCGCATTTACATCTAAGGAATATGCCCCTTCAAAGTCCGTAGTAGTTCCTTTACTTTCGCCTTTTATTGCAATATTAGCAAAAGGTAATACGTCATTAAATTCTCCATCCATAACCTTACCTTTTACAACTCCTTGCTGAGAAAAAGCAAATTGTGAGAAGATTAATATGAGACCTAATGTTGATATAAAATTTTTAAACATTATTACTTATTTATGTATTTAGTTTTAATTCCGTAAAATGTCCAAAACCTTAAATTAATAAGACTTTGGACATTTGATATTATAGTTTTAATTGTATAAGATTAGATTGCATCTGCAGAAGAAGCACTAGTCCATGTGAAAACCGATACATCAGCTCCAACTGTTCCTTCCGTAACTACAGTTGTATTGTCGATAAATTTAACTTCATCACCTGCTGTATAATCTCCAGCAAAAACATCTGTTAAAACAGTTCCTGTTGGTAAAATAATTTGCCAGTTAGCAAATGTAATTCTATCGTTAGCTAATTCTGTAGCAGAGTCTGCACCGTTTACATTAACTGTAGCGTCTGCTCCAAATCCGTATGCAAATACATTTTCTAAATTTGCTATAAGTCCGTCTCTTAAATCAGCATACTTACTAGAAGTACCAGCTCCGATTAGTGTAAGGTTTTTCATAGTATATCCACCCTCAGTAGTAGCGGATCCTTCTGGTCCATCTAATTCTAAAGCAGTACCAGATTCTGTACCCATAATAGCAACTCCATTATCTAAAGTACCTGTCCAAGCTTGATCTGCATCAAAAGCATCATCTCCTTGAGACCAAACTAAAGCATTTGTTACATTTACACTTCCACCAAACCACTCGATACCATCATCTTGGTTGGCAACAACTTCAATGTTTTCAACTACAGTTCCAGTTCCAACACCTCCTAAAGTAAGACCATTGATTTCGTTGTCTTGTCCTATAGTTATACCTCCATGACGAATAGATACATATTTAATAACTCCAGAGTTATCTGCAGCATCTGTTCCACCGTATTGTCCGTAAGGTTCAGAAGCAGGAATTCCTTCTATCTGAGCTGTTTCAACGTCTCCGTTTACAGAAATAGGTGCTTTACCTAATACAATTACACCACCCCAAAGACCTACGTCTGAGGTTGACAATGTTCCTTCTGTTTGCCCTGGCTCTATTCCATCTAATACAGATGTAAATATAATTGGACTATCTGCTGTTCCTTCAGCCATTAACTTACCTCCTTGATCTACTACTAAAGCAGACGCTAAAGACTCTTGTCCTTCTGCTCCTTTAATAATTGTACCAGGCTCGATTGTTAAAGTAACTCCTTCGTTAACTACTACTTTACCATCTAAAACATATACATTTTGAGATGTCCAAGTTTCATTGCTTAAAAGAATTCCAGATTTAGTAATTGTAGTTCCTATTGGTTCTGTTGGAATTGCTTCTTCAATAGCTGCTA
>Ga0208029_1000157_pt1 | contig 49640 bp, 48 predicted proteins | sample MalvireepMed_s12_FD_184242 | JGI IMG/M metagenome (GOLD analysis project Ga0208029, IMG submission 184242) | Marine viral communities from the Global Malaspina Expedition - Malaspina viral metaG DeepMed_s12 (SPAdes) (version 2) | ecosystem: Environmental > Aquatic > Marine > Oceanic | place... | reverse complement strand
ACATATTCCTATGTAAAAAACTCTGATCTTAATTCCTCCAAAATAAGAGTCATTAGCAAAATTCGTGTTGACTTGAATGAAAATGATTACTTATAATTTTTTCATATGGCAAAAAAGAAAACTAGAAAAAAGACTACCAGAAAAAAACTTTCTCCACAAGAAAAAGCTACAAGAAAGGAGAAAAGAGATCAAAGAAATGAAATCTCATCTATTCTAAAGAACATTGGATTTCAAAGATTGCCATACATTGATGGAAAGCATTTTGAGTATGATAATCGAAAGACGGAAATGGATGACGTGTTCGTAAGTGAAAATATCATTTTACTTGTTGAGTATACCATTGGCGATCCAAAAGATCATCTATTTGCAAAAAAAATATTTTATGATAAAGTAAATCAAGATAAACGAAATTTTATAGATTTTTTATTAAAAGAAGAAAAACTAAAAAGTTTCAAAAAGTACTATGAGGAAAATATTGAGGGTAATTATTCAAAAAATGAATTAAGACTACAAATTCTTTATTGCTCCAAAAGAAACATATCAGAAGAACATAAAAATGTAATTGAAAATGTAACTTTTTTTGATTACCACATAGTGCAATACTTCAAAAGTCTAACTAAAGTTATCAAAAGATCTAGTAAATATGAATTTCTAGAATTTATCAAAATTCCAATTGAGGATTACGGTACAAATATTAAAAACTCATCTCTTGGATCGTCAAATAAATTTTCAGGACACATTCTTCCAGAAGAAAAAAGCTCTTTTGATGAAGGTTATAAAATAGTATCATTTTATATAGATGCAGAATCATTACTTAAAAGATCATATGTTTTAAGGCAAAATGGTTGGAGAGATATTGAAAATATTGGGCACTACCAACGTATGTTTGAAGCAAAGAAAATATCTAGTATGAGAAGATATTTAACTGATAAGAATAGGGTTTTTATTAATAATATAATTTCTACAATATCAATCGATAAAATCAAACTTTATGACAAAGAAAATAATCTTCTTTCGGTTAATGATAATGGGCAATTTATTGGAAAAAATGCAACTGAAGTAACTCCTGCATTAATCGAAATAAATGATGAATGTAATATAATTGGTTTGATTGATGGACAACATAGGACTTATGCCTATCACGAAGGAGACGATCAATTTGAACCTAAAATCGCTAAATTGAGAACTATTCAAAATTTATTGGTTACAGGAATACTTTTCCCTAAAATCGAAAGCAAGCAAGCAAGATTAAAGTTTGAAGCAAATTTATTCTTGGAAATTAATTCTAATCAAACGAATGTAAGATCACAGCTAAAACAAGAAATAGAATTAATGATTAGTCCATTTTCATCAGTTGCAATTGGCAAAAGAATTTTGGCAGGTTTAAATAAAAGTGGTCCTCTTGGAAATTTAATAGAACAATATTGGTATGAAAAGGGTAAGATTAAAACTGCTTCGATCGTTAGTTTTGGATTGAGACCTCTAATAAAAATTGAGGATGTAAAAGCTACAGATAGTATTTACGTGATTTGGAACCATCCAGAAAAACAAAAACTAAAACAAAAAGACAATAAAGAATTTGATTTACTTGAGGAGTATATAGTATTCTCTGTTGAAAAAATTAGAGATTTATTAATTGCTCTAAAAATGAATTTGGACAATGATCAATGGAAAACTTATAGTCCAGGAAACCCAAAAGGTTTATTAACAGTAACTTTTATAAATGGAGTATTAAATGTTTTGAGATTGCTCATAGAAAATAATAAAGTTTCTTCGATTGATAATTACAAAACAAAATTAAATAACATAGACAAATTTGATTTCAAACAATTTAAATCAAGTCAATATCGAAAAATGGGAGAAACTATTTACAAGAAATATTTCGAATAAAAAACTTTACTTAAATAACTGTGTATAAAAACTGTTACTTTTAGACTTAACCAATGTTGGTTACATATTTACTCGCTTCTGATTTTCCTTCGGGAAGTCCTCACAGAGAAACACGCAACTTTCCATACACATACCGTTGGTTGTAATTTAAAACTCCATGATAGAAAAAAACATAAACGAAAACTTAGTAAAGAAAGATTCTTCTGCAAAGGCTCTTTTGACATACTTGTATCAAATAGACGAAGAATTACAATTTGAAAATGCAGCTATTTATCATAATTTCCCTATTTATCCTAATTTGGATTCGGATAATACAATTTCAGCGAATGTCATTTTCGTATCAAAAAATTATGGGTTATTTATATTCCAAACTATTGAATGTTCCAATCAAAAATTAAATTCAATTGAATCCGAAGAAAATTCATTAGATGACATTGATAGATTAATCTTTGCAAAACTTCTTAAGGAGTCTCCTATTCTTATAGAAGATAGAAGAAGAAAGACCCTCAAAATTGATATAACATCAATTATATTTTTGAACAATGTCCTGAATAAACAACACATCGAATCTGAATTTGAAGTCTGCACTACATTTAATGATATTAGAAAACTAATTGTCAAATCTACTGGAAACAATCAGTTATCTAAAACTGAATATAAAGACTTAAAAGCAACAATCGAAGGCTCTAAAGGAATACTAAAACCTAAGAATAGAAAATTAAAGGACATACTAGATTTTGAAAACTCTAAAGGTGCCATATTGTCTGCGATTGAGAGTGAAATTTATAATTTTGATTTAGAGCAAAAAAGAGCAGCTTTATTCATTTTGGATGGTCCTCAACGAATTAGAGGATTAGCTGGTTCTGGAAAAACAGTAATTCTTTCAATGAAAGCTGCTTTAATTCATTTACAAAACCCTGAAGCCAATGTTCTTTATACATATTACACTAAAAGTTTAAATGATGTAGTCAAAAATTTAATAACAAGGTTTTACAGACAATTTGCAGATAGAGACCCTAACTGGAATAAAATTAATATTATGCACGCATGGGGAGGAAAATATTTAGAAGGTGTTTACTACAATGCAAATAAAAATAATGGAATATTGCCCATAAACCTTTCTAAAGCTAGACTAAATAATAAAGAACAACCTTTTAAATATGTTTGTGAAGAGTTAAATAAAAATAGTTTAAAGAAACAATTTGATTACTGTTTAATTGATGAAGCACAAGATTTCCCTAATAGTTTTTATAGGATTTGTAGACAAATAACATACAAGGACAGAGTTGTTTGGGCTTATGATGATTTTCAAAATATTTTAGATATAGAAATTCAAGATGAGAAAGAAACCTTTGGAAAAAATGAAGAAGGAAAATATTTTATAGACTTTTCAAGAGGTGAGGACAAATTACAAGACTTGATATTACATATATGCTATCGTAATCCAAGAAAAATTTTGATAACTGCGTTCGCTCTAGGTCTTGGTATTTACAATAAAAATAAAAAAGATAATCCAAAAATTATTCAACGATTAGAAAGCAATGACCATTGGGAAAGCTTAGGTTTCAAAGTTAATAAAGGAGATTCCGCAGATAATTCTCAAATGGAAATCGAGAGACCAATACATAATAGTGCTTCTATTAAAAATGAGATGTTAAGTGATGACGACATTATTGAAATTTTGAAATTTGATGAGTTCAAAAAAGAACTGGATTACATTGTCGAATCAATATTAGAAGACCTCACCCAAGAATTGAAACCAGAAGACATAAGTGTTGTGTGTATGGACAACATACATGTCAAAAAATATTTCGATTACATTGAGAAAAAATTAGAACTAAAAGGTGTCAGTTGTTTTAACTTATTGAAAGTTTCAAGTAGTAATAAGTATTTTAAAGTACAAGATCATATTACATTAAGTACTATCTATAATGCAAAAGGAAATGAGACTGGAAAAGTATATATTGTCGGAATTGATTCAGTTTTTCAAGAAAAAGACGATATAACTGAAAGAAATAAAATTTTCACTGCCTTAACCAGAAGTTTAGGCTGGGTTACGTTAACAGGAGTAGGAGATTCTATTGACCATTGCATTAATGAAATTAATATGCTGAGAGATAATGACTACAAATTAACCTTCAAACAGCCTAGTGAAAAAGATGTAAGAACTATCAGACAAGGAATTAATAAAAAACAAAAACTACTAAATAAAATAGAACGCCTAGCAGATGATTTAGTTAAAGAAACTGATTTATCAAAAGATGAAATTGTTGAGCAATTAAAAATAAAATTCTTCGATAAAAAATGACAGAATCCAACTTTAATGTTTCATTTTCGAAAATAGAAAAAACTCTGAAATCCTTTAATCTTTTCAAGATGAAAGGAATTAAAAATTTGAAAAATGATGGAGTAACAGACGAATTTAAAAAAGCCTCATTAGGTAATAATTATTACGAAGCTTACAAGACCGGATTAGAAAATTATGATTTTGACTTCTTACTTGATGATGAATCATATTTTCAATTTCAATTTTCCATTAAAGAAGGTATTTTAGAAGTTAGGTATTCATTTTTTCAAAACCCTTTTGAATATCTAACATATGAACAATATTTAGAAAATGAAATTAACCTAGAAGAAATTGAAGAATCTATAGAAAGTGTAGGTAATTTATTTGAGATGGAATACAATCAATTTCTAAATGAACAAGACCTATCATCCAATTATTCTACAATAAGGTATGATTCGGATTTTAAAAACTACAAACCTATACTACATTCTGTATCGCACATTCACATTGGGCATTTAAGTAATATAAGAATTCCTATTGACAAAATATTGTCACCTTTAAGGTTTGTTCTATTTACCATCAAGCATATTTACTATCACAATTGGAAAGAAAAACTAGAAAATGATAAAGAAGAATTAATGTTAATGTTAACTGATTGTGTCAACGGAGAACAGAATTTGGAAAAACAATATTGGCATAAAGAAGAGAAGATTGAATTGCATTTACGTTAAAATACTCTGTAAGCTTCCCCTATAACCGAACTGTTTAAAAGTATAAAACAATTCTTTACTTTAACAGTAATTATTAGAAATAGTAAAGATTTTCATATATCTACAATTAGTAAAATCTATGTAATATTCGACTATATAGAATAAAAAATGACAACACAATCGGTTGACCTTTTTTTTATTATTTCTTCCCTTCTTCTACAGAGACTTTTCTAAACTCTTTTAATAGCTTTGCAAGCTCCAGAGACGATTTACGAGCTCTTGTTCCAGCCGCTTTATTTCCACTTTCTACTTGTGAATTTACATCTTTTTGAAATGCTTCAAATTCAGCTTCAATTTTACTAACTAAATCTTTCATCTAATAATTTTTAAGTTTTAAACCAACGAAGATAAATACTTTTTGGTGAAAAAACATTTTATACCTAAGTGGTAAAAGTAACTTTTGAAAGAAACAAACTCTCCTTTCATTATAAAGTATTAAAAATCAAAGTTATGCTTCGTTTGAGGTTTCGTCCATTAACTCTTTAATAAAGTAAGAAGGTGGCATCCCTAATTTAGCTTTAAAAGATTTTACGAACCGCTGCATACTTGAAAAGCCGACTTCCTCTGATAGGGCTTTAATGGTGTAGTTTCTATATATTTTATCTTCTTTCAGTAAAGCTATAGCATAGTCTACTTTAAGTTCATTCACATAATCCGAAAATTTCTTTCCTTTTTCCTGTTTTATAATTTGAGATAAATAACTTGCATTGGTATTAAAAGAAGCCGCCAAGCTAAATCGAGTTAAATGTTTACCGAGGTACTCATGATTTGTTTCAAATCTCTCTAACTGCTTTATAATGGATTTTTCTACCTTATCACTAATATTAGCCTTTTTATTATACTTCTTTGTATTGATAGTAGGACTATGAGCTTTTTCACTCATTAGCTCCTCATATCTTTTGCGGTAGGCTTTTTTATTATGGTAGTTTTTAAAAGCATACCATAGTAAAAGAATAAATAAAACAGTACCTCCTAAAATAAAAAATAATTCATTTCTTTTTTTAATTTCAAGGAGATTTTCAGCTTTTTGTTTTTCATGTTTTATATTAGCCAAACTATACTCTCTATTAATCTTTGAAAAAAGATGATTATTTCGAGTTATTAAAACACTATCTACTTTAATTAGTCTGTTTATATAATAAAGATATTTGCTAGGATCATTCGTAGCTTTATAATAATCCATTAATAGTAAATATGCTTCCTGCAATTCAGGTTTGATATATCCACTATTTGAAAAACTCTGATCTACCATTTTAAGATAAGGAATAGCTTTCTTTGAATCCCCTAGTACCATATAGCTTTTACCTAGGTAAAATTGCGCTAAGGTAACATTTGCAAAATCGTTTAAATCTGCTATATCTTTAATGACTCCTTTTAACGAGTCAATAGCAGTATTGTAATTCTTTTTAAAGTATTGGTTTATACCTTCAGAATGTCTAAAGTAGACTGCCATACTTTTATTTTCTAACCTCTCCCCTTCTTCGATTCCAAGTAGATTAATTCTACTGCATTGTCCATAATTAAACATTCGATTGTGGCACAATCCTATGTAATGTAATGTATTTAAATAGGCTCTCTTATCATTATGTTTTTTAAAATAATCAAGACATTCGTTTAATAAAGTTAACGCCTCCTTAAACTGCTCAAGATAATATTTTATGTGTCCTATATTATACTTTATTTTATATCTCAGGTATGGTGAATCTGCTGTGCTATTTGATAAATAATCATTCGCTATTAAATAGTAATCCAGCGCTTTTTCGTATTCTTTTCTACTATAGTGCACAATCCCCTTTGTTAAATAAGCCGAAGATATCAAGATTGTGTCTTTTGATTCTATTGCTGTATATATCATGCTATCAGCATACGCAATTCTCTGTTCTATTGGTGCTCGATGAAGATAGTTTTTATACCCCCTAACTATTTGTTTCCAATTTCTCTCTAAGCGAGCTTTTTTTAGAAAGACTTTTAAATATGTTCTTTGTTGAATTGTATCTTGATCTGATGCCTTAATCTTTTTATAAATAGAAATGTAACTATCATCCAAAATACTATCTCCTACATCTTGAGTATAGACAGGGTACAACGCGACTATATACATGACAAATGCTAACTTCTTTATCATAACATGACTAGCTTAATTATATGGCGGTCTTATTCAGGCTTTATATAAAGCAAAAGGCAGGGGGATGGATAATTCCAAGTGTGTCTCAATGTAAATTTATTGTAAACAATTAAAAGTGCATACATTTTTTAAGAAAAAGACTGTATGATTTTCAGAAAAGCATACAGTCTTTTTCTCAAAACACGCTTACTTCTCTTTGCTTTTATCGATAACCAAATATAGATTTGTTTCGAATTCAAGAATAAAGTACTTGGACTTTCCAAGACAATGTTCTACTTATCCGGGTGAGATGAACTGATAAAATAATCAGTAATAAAAATCACCAAAATGAAAAACATAATAAGCGTATACCTACTTGCATTTGTTTCACTAACATCTTGCAGTACTAAAAATGAAACATATAATGATTTATATGGGGAGGAACAAACTTTAATTATCACCCCCGAAAATCATAAGAACCCTTACGATTATATTGGTGCTCAATATTTAAAATTGGATCAGGAAGATTTACAAAAGAATGGTTTAACTAATCGATTTAACAGCATCCAGAATAAATCGACTAATTCGGATTATACCATCTATTCAAATAACACATTAACAAACTTAATTAGTGCATCTCAACTTACATTACCTGCTCGTGAAAGTTTGTTAGGTTTCACATCAACAGTTTTAAATCTTAATCAAGAGAGTTACTCCATTCTATATACTTATATAGTAAACTATGAAAACGAGGTAGTAGATTCCAACATTTACTATACTGAAGACAAACGCATTATTTTAAGTTTCGCTTCCATTGTACGCTATGCAGCCTATCAAAATAGTTTTATACAAACCCAAAGTGAAGGAGATGATGATGAGGAGGAAATAGAGGATGAAGATTGGAATATTTCCGTTGGAAATATGACAGGTTGGTTATCAGACATATTAAATGATGGAAACACAGCAAGCAATTAGTCACTTTCTTCTTGCTTATTACAGAGTAGAGATATAAAAATGAACTTGTGGATTTTATTAAAAAGAACATTGATATTCATATAATTAAAACAAGGGATTGGGCGATAGTTAATTCAATCGTTTCAAACCAAAAGCAAGTTCATATATTATTTATAAAAAAGGGAAAATTAATTTTACAATTTAAAGATACTTCTATGATTTTATCTTCAAATGAATTAATTGTCATACCTCAAAAAACTTTGCTTTATAATATTCAGGGAGAGAGAAACTTGGATGCTCAAGTACTTTCCCTCTCCCTTTCTTATATTTTCAATGAAGTAACTGCATTTCCATCAAACTTTTTCATCCTACAACTTTTTCATACAGAGGGTTATAAATTAAGTTTTGATAAAAAAGAAAGAACGCTGATTTATGGTCTATTTAAATTATTCAATCAAAAAAATATCTCATATAATTTAAATCACAACAATACGCAGTTAAAACTTAAAGGACTTGAACTCTTACTTTGGATTTTATATGCTAAATACATTATAAAATACCCAGCCCCAAATACCCCTAGCTCTAGGGCATTAGAACTAACTCACAATTTTTTTAAAAGTTTGAGTCGTGAATACAAAAATTCACATAAAGTCAAATCGTATGCTGCTCGTCTTTTTATTACCCCAGATCATTTATATAAAACTATCAAACAAACTATGGGTAAGCCTCCCAAGTATTATATAAGACTTAATCTTATAAAAGAAGCTATAAGGCTACTTCAATATGACAATTCAATTGAAAGTATAAGTTATGAACTTGGATATAAAAGTGCTTCATATTTCAGTAAGCATTTTAAAGAATACACCTCTTTATCCCCTACCGAATACAGAAAAGAAATGATATAAATAATTTGATATTTTAAAGTGATGTAGGCTTCCCTTTTTAATTAACTGGAAAATGATTGCGTTATGAATGAAAACTATCCTATAAAATGGCTTGACACATTAATAAGCAGTACCTTAAATCCAAGAATATCTAGTATTGAAAATATTTCTCAAGAGCAATCATCTATAATTATCGCTACGGTACAAAAAGAGTCGCTTACTATAAAATCGAAAATAAAGTATAAGGTTTTCTCTTTAACACGTGAAAAGCATATCTCTCTTTTTATAATAAATCACTACAAATCATTTCAAATTCTACAAGATCAAATAGTCTCTTATGAAAATTATCAAGTTTATAATAAACCTGAGCTAAAACAAATACTAAGAATCATTGAAAAGGAGATTCAAGAGTTACTTTCTTTCATTGAATTATGGTATCCAGATTACTTACAATTAGATAAAAAAACACCACCTACTAAACCTTCATATAAAAGAAAGTTTACTGAAAAGGTTCTTTGTAATCTTTCTACTGACCAAACGGCCATTCTTTTAAGAGCAGCTGATGACAGTAAGATTCTTGTAGCTCGCTCAATGCGAAGTGTTTTTAAAGCTATAATTCCGCATTTATCAACCCCTTACAAAAGGAACATTTCTTATGATTCTGTTCGTGTTAAATCTTATAACATTGAAGAGAAGGATAAAATAATAGCAATTAAACACCTTCAATTAATGATTGATAAAATCAAATCATATTAATCTTCTATTTTAAAATCATTCATATCAATTCTAACCTTTAGATAGCTATCAATCTGGGGTATTTTATGCATTAAATAATACAAGGTACAACTTGGGTACAACAAAATCTTGTACTTGATACACCTTCATTTATACTATTTCTTTGTCTAGAAATTAATTCAAATAATGACAGTTAGTATTTCGAATAATAACTATTGAATGATAAAATCAGAAGCTATGTATACAGAATTTTCATGGAAAGGTTACTTAATAATTACTACACTAATTGTTATTGCATATTATGCGATTATAGGTTTATGGTACTATTCACATAAATTAAGAACCCCTCTTTCAAATAAGGCTTTTATAAAGGCGTCCAAAGCTTCAAACCAAACCAATCCTAAAGTTCCCCCTTTAAAACCAGAATTAATCATCAATAATAATACACAACAAGAAATCGATGAGCTTATAAAAGCTCTAAACAATGTTATTTCCAGAGCTTTCAAAAGGAAATACAATCGAAAAAAACTACTAAAAAGTATTTCGTGGATATTAAAAAAACACGCTTACTTAAAAGATACACCGATACAGGCGAGCATTCATGAAACAATCATCAAAGAATGTGAAAAATATGGTCCGGTTGGGCTCCGAGAAGAAGAATTGATGGGGCTGTGGAGTTCGGATGCCTAATTGGCCATTTTAGGTGAATAGGTCAGTTCCCACTCAACCCCATTACCGTGGTAAGCGGTAAAAAAGGAACGCCATGGGTTTAGAAGTGGTAACTGGTCTTTCACTTTTCACTAAAAAATAATTTTAAAAATAATGTCAGATGGAAAAATGGAGAAGGAAAAGCAAGGATTATTTTTTTAAAGGGCTCAGTCTTTTAACAATAAACCTCTTGCTCATAGCTAGGAGTTATGCACAAGATGGACTAGCAGGTATCAATGAGGCCAACCAACAAGTAAGGGGCTACTTTGATGCAGGTACTAATTTAATGTATGCCATTGGCTCCTTAGTTGGACTTATAGGAGCAGTCAAGGTATATCAAAAATGGAATGCTGGAGATCCTGATACTGGTAAAGTTGCCGCAGCTTGGTTTGGCAGCTGTGTATTTCTAGTAGTGGTTGCAACTGTAATCCAATCCTTCTTTGGAATTTAAATATACAATCATGGAAAATCAATTAAAAGAAATGCTTTGGAAATATGTTTTAGAAAACAATCCTGAGCTTATGTTTTCGCTTCAAGACAATTATGCTGTAGGTCATTATTTAGATAACAAGGTAGCAAGTATAAAAAAAGAAATAGAAGATTGGACAGAGAAAGGATATCCAAAAGGGGTCATTGAAATATTATCCTTAGAACTTCTGACAAAGGATCTAAAACCCTCTCGCTTTCATTATATAAAACAATTGCTTCAAAAGGATTTCTATACCCATTATCTGGTATTTCAAGAAAAGGGAACGCTTACCTATGAAGTTATAGCACTCATTGAACTATGTGCAGAAGCATTTGATGCTATTAAATTCTCTAATACAAGTCAAAATAGTCCTCGCTTATATAAGGTAATAAAATTAATTACTGACAAGTATTTAAGTAAGGAATAAGTCAAAATTTTCATCAGTTTTAAAGCTTTAAAAATGAATAACAGTGTCTATAAAAATCATAAAGGAATTAATCAGAGTATTGAATTTAAGGGTTTAAAAGCCCAATACATTTGGTATTTAGCCGCTGGTATAATTTTACTTTTAATGTTATTCTCTGGTTTGTATTTAATAAGAGTTCCTCTATTCATCTGTGTAAGTATCATTTTAATACTAGGAGCTCTTTTAGTTATTAAAACATATCAAATGAGCCGCAAGTATGGTGAGTTTGGATTAATGAAGCGTATTGCTAAAAAATTTATTCCTAGGGTTATTAAAAGTAAAAATCGGAATGTTTTTCTAGAAAAATCCTCTACAAAAATCAAGTCAAAATAGAAGATCATGCATAAAAATTTAGATGATATATTTCCTATTTTAGATATAGAAAATGACTGTATAGTTTCTAAACAGGGAGATATTACGGTTGGTTATCAGGTAGAATTACCTGAAATTTTCACCTTATCTAACAGAGACTTTGAGGCTTTTCATCAAGCATGGATAAAGGCTATAAAAGCACTACCTACCCATACTGTCTTTCACAAACAAGATTGGTTTTTAGACAGAAAATATACAAGTAATTACTCTAAAGAAAAATTATCTTTTCTATCACACTCCAGTGAACAGTTTTTTAATGAGAGACCTTTTTTAAAACATTACTGTTATATCCTTATCACTAAAAAGCCAGCTAGTAGGAAACCATCTTCTTCTTTATTTTCTAATATTATTCGGCATTCTATAGTCCCTAAAGAAACTATAGACCCATTAGCGCTACAAAACTTCCTAGATCAAGTAAGCCAATTTAAACACATCTTAGAAGACAGTAATTATGTTTCACTTAAGAGACTCAAGGAAAAGAATCTTCTGAGCAAGAAATCTAAATCGGGGTTAATTGAAAAATATTACTATTTACAAGATAAGGACGAGCCCATTTATATCAAAGACTTACAATTATCAGACTCCCCAATTCGTATAGGAGACCAATCGGCTGAAATATTTTCTTTAGCAGAGGCAGCCAACCTTCCTCCTTTTTGTGGACCACGAATGGACTATGACAAATATAGTACTGATAAAACTAGATTTAGTATTGGTTATGCCTCCCCCCTAGGCCAATTATTATCTTGTAATCACATTCTGAATCAATACATTTTCATTGAGGACACTCAAAAAACGTTACAAAAATTAGAGAATAAACGACTTCGACTACAATCCTTATCAACTTATTCAAGAGAGAATACTATTGCAAGAGATGCTGTCAATAATTTTTTAAATGAAGCTATCGCTGAACAACGTATGCCAGTTAAGGCTCATTTTAATGTTTTGGCATGGACTGATCAGTTCTCCGAATTAAAAAGCGTCAAGGATAAAGTCTCAGCTGCCCTTTCACAGATGGATGCTGTAGCAAAAATAGAAACTGTAGGAACTGGACAATTATTCTGGAGTGGTATACCAGGAAATGCTGCTAACTTCCCAATGAATGAAACCTTTGACACATTTGTAGAGCAAGCAAGTTGCTATCTCAATTTAGAAACAGGCTACAAATCCTCTATTAGTCCAATTGGCATTAGGTTAGGGGATCGTTTAACTGGCAAACCGATTCATGTAGATATTAGTGATGAGCCTATAAAAAAGGGCTATTGTACTAATAGAAATAAATTTATTCTAGGACCTTCTGGTAGTGGCAAATCATTTTTCACCAACCACATGGTTCGCAGTTATTATGAACAAGGCACCCATGTAGTGCTTATAGATGTTGGACATAGTTACAAGGGGTTATGTGATTTAATAGGGGGATACTATTTTACATATAGTGAACAGAAACCCATTTGTTTTAATCCTTTTTACATTAGCGATGGTGATGTACTGGATACTGAGAAAAAAGAAAGCATAAAAACTTTATTATTTGCTTTATGGAAAAAAGATAATGAACCTTATAAAAGAAGTGAATATGTAGCGCTCTCCAGTGCCTTGACTGGCTATTATGATTTTTTAGAAACCTCTAAAAGTACTTTTGCATGTTTTGATAGTTTTTATGAATATCTAAAAACTGACTTTATTATAGAGCTAAATAAAGAGCAGGTCAAGGATAAAGATTTTGATATTAATAACTTTCTCTATGTACTCCGTCCATATTACAAGGGCGGTGAATTTGATTATCTACTAAACGCTAAAAAAAATCTAGACCTATTACAACAGCGCTTTATTGTCTTTGAACTTGATAATATTAAAGACCATCCAATCTTATTTCCTGTAGTCACTATTATTATCATGGAGGTATTCATCAATAAAATGCGGAAACTCAAAGGTGTCCGTAAAATGATTTTAATTGAAGAGGCATGGAAAGCTATTGCTAGAGAAGGTATGGCTGAATATATTAAATACCTCTTTAAAACGGTACGCAAACATTTTGGAGAAGCGATTGTTGTTACTCAAGAAGTTGAAGATATTATTTCTTCTCCAATTGTCAAACAGGCTATCATCAACAATTCAGATTGTAAAATTCTTTTAGATCAATCCAAGTATCAAAATAAGTTTAATCAAGTTCAGGAACTATTAGGGCTTACAGAAAAAGAAAAAGCATTGGTTTTGTCAGTTAATAAATCCAATGATCCCTCAAAAAAATATAAGGAAGTATTTATTTCACTTGGCGGTGTACAAGCCAAAGTATACCGAACTGAGGTATCCTTGGAAGAGTACCTAACCTATACCACAGAACAATCTGAAACGGTGCAACTCCAAAAGTATATGGTCAAGTATAATGGTGACTTGCCTAAAGCCATTAAAGCTATGGCTATCGATTTACGGGAATCTGGTATTAAAAATTCAAATCTACAACATGAAAAAGCTAGCTAAAATCATTCTTCTTGGAAGTATATTATTAATGTTACTAATGCCTACTCCTATTAATGCAATGGAGCAGCAAACTCCTATTCCTATTGTAGAAATAATAAGGACTGCTGTTACAAAAGTTATTAAAGCCATTGATTTAAAAATTCAACGTCTACAAAATAAAACGATATGGTTACAGAACGCGCAAAAGACCATTGAAAATACCCTTTCTAAACTAAAGCTGGATGAGGTTTCTAACTGGTCAAAGCAATATAAAGAACTATATCAAAATTATTTTGAAGAACTCCGAAAGGTAAAAGCAGCTATCTCTTACTATCAGCGTATCAAAGAAGTTACAGAAATTCAAAAAAACATGGTTAAAGAATACCAACATATTTGGGGCTTACTACAAAAAGACAATCATTTTACTACAGAGGAAGTACAATATATGGCAGAGGTCTATTCGGGTATGCTAGATACCAGTCTAACTAATTTAGATCAAATTTTCTTAGTACTAAGAGCCTTTACTACGCAGATGAGTGATGCTAAAAGGTTAGACTTCCTTAATAAAGCTGCTGATAATATAGAGGAATGCTACTTTGATCTGAAACGGTTTAATCAACATAATATTTTCTTAAGCATCCAACGATCCAAAAATCAAAAAGAGATTGACCAATTAAAAAAACTCTATGGGGTTACTAAACAATGATAAAGCTTTCAGATGAAAACAATAAAACTTATAAGCATTATAATCCTTACGCAAATGTTATTCATCAATACTTGTCAAGGACAAACATTTTCTGAATGGTTTCGTCAGAAAAAAACGCAAAAAAAATATTTATTACAACAGATAGCTGCATTACAAGTATATATAGGATATGCTAGAAAAGGATATACTATTGCTAAAGATGGGCTATCCTTTATAGGCGATTTAAAAGAAGGAGAATTATCGATACATGCTAATTATTTTGATTCCTTAGACAAAATCAATCCAAAATTAAAGCAATATGCTGAGACTTCTACAGTAGTAAGCCAACAACTTTCAATGCTATTTGAGTATCACAATTTACTAAAACACATAAAAAGTAGCAATGCTTTTTCCGCAACAGAATTGAATTATATAAAATCTGTATTGTTAAATATTACTAATAAACATGGTCTGGCAATAGAAGAGCTTCTACAGGTATCTCAAGATAGGCAATGGAAAATGTCTGATGCTGCACGTATTGATAAAATAGATCAAATCAAAGATGAAATTGAGGTGCACTATACCCTTTTTAAACAGTTTCAAGAAGACTGCCTTCTATTAGCTAACTCCAAAAAAAGAGATAAAAAAGATAATAGTGCTATAAGAAAATTGTATGGCTTAGAAATGAATTTAAAACCATAATAGCAATGAAAAGAAAAATCACATTATTCATTACCGTCTTTATGTTATTACTTTCTACTACAGAAGTAAAAGCCCAATCACAAGAAGTTACTCAATTACTGCTAAACATTGAAAAACTAGCACAATTCAAGCAGATATTAAGTGATATGAAAAAAGGGTATGATGTTATAAATCGAGGTTACAATACTATTAGAAATCTTTCACAAGGAAATTTTGAATTACATCACGTATTTATTGATGGACTTTTACAAGTTAGTCCTACGGTGCGTAAATACAAAAAAGTAATTGAGATTATTACCTATCAAAGGTCAATTCTCAAAGAATATAGAAGAACATATGATGGTTTATCAAAGGGACAGTTTTTTAATGGAAACGAACTTGCTTACTTAAAAAATGTATACAACAGGGTACTAAAAGAAAGTATTCAAAACCTAGATGAATTGACTACCATTCTAACCACCAATAAGCTTCGGATGTCTGATGATGAGCGTATCAGTGCTATAGATCATATTTATACGAATATGGAATCAAAATTAGAGTTTATAAGATATTTCAATAGGCAGGTTAAGGTTCTTCATAAACAAAGAACTCATGAAAAGACAGATATCGAAGTTCTGAAATCCCTGTATTAAGAATACTTAATTAATCCCAATTTTAAGATGTTATCAAAAAAATTATATCAAATATCATTACTATTCATATGTATTCTTTCCCCCTTTATAAGCAATGCTCAAGTAGTAGGTGACATTGCTAGTCTACATAGTGTATTGGAACAATTATATGACGAATTATTACCATTGTGTAGTCGCCTAATTGGTGTTGGTCGTAGTATTGCTGGTTTTGCTGCAACATGGTACATCGCTTCACGAATATGGCGTCATATTTCTAATGCAGAACCTGTGGATTTCTATCCTCTTTTACGCCCATTTGCTATTGGTCTATGCATTATGTTTTTTCCTTCTGTACTTGGTATTATTAATGGAGTCATGAAACCTACGGTCACAGCAACTACGAGCATGGTTGAACATTCAAATAAGAGTATTGCCATATTATTAGAAAAAAAAGAACAAGCAATTAAAGATACAGATGCATGGCAAATGTATGTTGGAGAAACAGGATTAGGCAATCGCGATCGTTGGTATCGATACACTCATGACTCTGAACCCTCGGGAGAAGGTATTTGGGAAGGTATTGGTAACGATATAAAATTTGCCATGGCAAGTGCTTCTTATAATTTTCGAAGCTCCATAAAGGAATGGCTTAGTGAGGTACTACAAATCCTTTTTCAGGCGTCTTCACTTTGTATAGATACACTTAGGACATTCCAATTAATTGTCCTTGCCATCTTAGGCCCATTAGTTTTTGGAATTGCTGTATTTGATGGATTTGGACATACCTTATCGGTTTGGATAGCCCGCTATCTGAATGTTTACTTATGGCTTCCTGTAGCCAATATTTTTGGCAGCATTATTGGAAAGGTTCAGGAGAAAATGTTAGAAATCGATATCTCTCAGGTAGAAAATTATGGAGATACATTTTTCAGTAATACCGATGCGGCTTATCTAATATTTCTAATTATTGGTATTATAGGATATTTCACAGTTCCTTCTGTATCAAACTATATTATCCATGCTGGCGGTGGTAATGCTTTGAACTATAAGGTCACTAATCTTTTTAAGAGTACCGCAAAAAGTGTCATTACCTCTACTAGTGGCTCAGGGATGATTCGTGACGTTATGGGAGATAAGCATGGTAGTATAGTGCAATCTATGGCTAGTCATGGCACTTCCTCCCCTTATTTCAATGGAAATTCAGATAAAGATTCAAATTATAAAAAAGACAAAATAAGAGGGAGTTCCTAAACAACAACAGTTAGTACGCCCTCCACAATTTATAATTTAAGCTAATTATAAGCAATGTTTCGAAAAGTCAAAAATATAGATACCGCTTTCAAGCAGGTCAAAAAAGTAGCCATTATAGCTATCTTGAGTAGCTTCATTATTAGTTGCCTCTCTATTTTAAAAAGTTTTTCAATGGTTGCTAATTTAGAGAATCGTATTTATGTACTTGTTGGAGAAAAAGTAATTGAAGCATTTGCCTCTGATAGAAAACAGAACCTCCCTGTAGAGATTAGAGATCATGTTAAGGTTTTACATGAGCTTTTTTTTACGTTAGACCCAGATAATGACTTTATACAAGAACGTATTGGAAAGGCTATGTATTTAGGAGATGCTTCAATCAAAAGAGTTTATGATAATCTAAGCGAACAGGGATACTATGCTAATATCATTTCTGGAAACATAAGTCAAGTCATAAAAGTAGATAGTATCAACATAGACCTCAAAAACACTCCTTACAGATTCAAGTGTTTTGCTACTCAAAAACTTACTAGGACTACCAGTACAGTTACAAGAAATCTTATTACCACGGGTAGTATAAGAGATGTATCTCGAAGTGATAATAATCCCCATGGATTCCTAGTAGGGAAATGGAAAATCATTGAGAATAATGATCTCAAAATACAAAACCATAAAAAAAATAGACAACAGTAATGAATATGCCTGTTTCAGATAGAACAATTAGAGAAGTATTTATACAAAAAATGAATGCCTGGAAAAAAGGCATTGCACTTTGGTTAAATCATAAGACTTCCTCATTAGGCAGTAGCATGTGGCTATTGATACTAATATGCTTTCTTGGGATTTCCACGGCTTATAACATACTGATCCTTTTCGAAAATATTATAAAAGAAAATTCAAGCAGTAACTCTTTCGAAAAAGGGATTAAAACCAAATATTCTCCTATGATCAAGATAAAAAAAAGCAGCTTAGATTCCGTCAATTTTATTTATAAAAAATATATGAATATTAAAAAAAATAAAGATTATGAAAAAGAGAATTAAAAAACTTAAAGTACTTGTTTTACTCCCTGTATTATTAATCCCTATCATAACCTTTTACTTTTGGTTCATAAGTGGTGGGAAATCGACAAAGCATACAATTTCAGATAATTCAGGAAAGTTTAATTTGAAACTCCCTCCCGCTGTAACAAATCATGAAAACCCCACTGATAAAATGAGCTTTTATAAAAAAGCGGAACTAGAGGATCACAAATGGGAAGAACTCACACAAACTGATCCTTATTACAATGAAGTAAGAGATCAAGATTCTAACACTGCAATCAAAGAGTCGAATAGTTCTAGAGTTTTGGATTCTAATAACAGCCTTACTCAATTAAATAAAAATCCAAAACATCCTGCATCAAATGAAGAAAAGATTAACCATAGAATCGAACAAATTCAAAGAGTTATCAATGATTCCACCGATTTATCTACTACTTCAGATAGCAATACCATCAAATACGCTGAAATCCCGTCTACAAACATTCACCGATTGGAGCAAATGATGCAACAAATGAATAATTCTGAAGAAGTCGATCCAGAGCTAAAGCAACTAGATCAGATGTTACAATCAGTCCTAGACATTCAACATCCAGATCGTGTACGTCAAAGAATTAAGGAAAACTCTCTAAAAAGAAAAGGTCAAGTTTTTACTGTAGCTACTACCATTCCAAAACCTACAATTACAAATTTAACTCATGATAAAAATACTATAGATAAGGAGAATTATGGTTTTTATGGTCTTGAAGAATTTAAGGACTCCCCTTTAGTTCAAAATGCTATTCGTGTTTTTATAAATGAGGATCAGATTATAATTAATGGAACTACAATTAAGTTATGTCTAGATCAGGATATATTTATACAAGGGATGTGCATCCCAAAAGGAAACTTTGTTTATGGAAAGACTTCTCTTAATAAGGATAGACTTGACATACAGATTGAAAGTATTCGTTTTGAGAATTCTCTTTTCCCAGTAAAACTAACTGCTTACAGTATGGATGGGATAAGGGGAATGCTTATTCCTGGCACCATTTCTAGAGAAGTTACTAAACAGTCAAGTGCAAGTACATTGCAAGGGTTAGGATCCAATACTTTTGATACATCTATAGGGGCTCAACTAGCAAGCGCAGGAATTGAAACTACCAAAACATTACTTGGTAAAAAAGCCAAACTAATCCGTGTAAAAGTAAAAGCTGGAGATAAATTACTCTTAAAGGATGAAAATCAAAAAATCTAATCATTTAAAACTTTACAAAATGAAAAATCAAATTTATAAAATAGTATTATTCTGTTTTCTACTCGTTAACACCTTAAAAGGATTTGCTAATAATAGTATAGGATTTCAAACTATTGAGCCTTTAAAAATAACTATTACTACCAATAAAACGACCAATCTAATTTTCCCTTATGACATTATAAGTGTTGATAAAGGTAGCTTAGAAGTACTGGTTCAAAAAGCAAAGGGGGTTCAAAATATTTTACAAGTTAAAGCCGCATCTAGTAATATGCAGGAGACGAATTTAACCGTAATTACTTCTAATGGAAAACTATATTCTTTTCTTCTGTCTTATTTCTATAATCCTAGTGCATTAAATTTCAGTTTTGGCAAAAGGATAACTTCGCAAGCATCTTTTTCATCAGGTACTTATAATGAACAAAAATTAAACAAGTATTCCAAAGTTTCACTCGGTAAGAAAAAGCAAATACATGGTGCTCAAAAAAATAGGTATGGTATTAAACTCTCATTAAACGGTATTTTCATACATGAGAATGTTATGTACTACCGCATAACTATTGAGAACAAATCAAATTTATCCTATGATATTGAACGGTTAAGATTTTACATTCGAGATAGTAAAAAAGTAAAGCGAACTACCTATCAAGAAATAGAGGTAAAACCGCTATATAAATATGGAAATACTTCAACGGTAGAAGGGAATTCAAAAATCTCATTAGTAGTAGCTCTAGCAAAAAGAACCATCCCTCAAAATAAACATATGTCAATTCAATTAATTGAAGAAGACGGAGGACGGCAATTGGAGGTTAAAGTAAAAAATAAGAAACTATTAAAGGCTAACATGCTCCCTTAATTTAACACATATAAAATCAAACATTATGAATGAGAAAAATTTAGAGTATTTACAAGAACAAATCAAATATACAGGATTTGGAAATGATTTAGCAGCTGAATTAAAAGAGAATATTATGAAAAATTCAGAAACTTTTACTCTTAATCATCAGGCTGCATATGGTAATGATCAAACCAAAGCGGAATTATATTTTAGTAAATCCATGCAAAGTGATATGTATTTTTTTAATGCTTATAAGGTAACTCTCCAAAAGGATAATGCTCCTCAAATGGAACAAACCTTTTACATTAATAAAGGAAATAATATTACTTTAAAAGAAGCTTATAATTTAATGAATGGAAGAGCTATTAATAAAAATCTGATGAATAAAGAAGGAGATATATACAACACTTGGATTCAGATGGATTTTAAGCAAACTCATGAAAACGGAAATCATAAATTAAAGCATTACCATGAAAATTATGGATATGATTTAGAGGGCTCATTGGCAAAACATCCGATTAAAGAATTAGAAAACCCTGACTATAAGGAAAACATCATGGATTCCATCAAAAAAGGAAACAGACAATCAGTAACTTTTACTATAAATGGTGAAGATCATAAACGTTATGTTGAAGCAAATCCCAAATTCAAAGCAATAAATATATATAATGGTAATAAGGTACGATTAGAGGCTAAACAAAAAGAAAAACTATCAAATTCACAAAGCAAGTCTACTAAAAAAGAAAACAAATTGGATGCCAATTCTAAAGATCTAGGTGATGATAATTCATCAAACACCAAAAAAATCAGAAGACGAAAAGCTAAATCCATTTAAAACGATTCACTATCAAACATAAAATAAAGGCTCTAATTGAGCCTTTATTTGCTTTTAAACTAAGCATTATGGAAATGATTTATGAAATAAAGAAGATATCGGAAGAAGAAACCATGAAGCTATTAAAAGAAGATGGAATAATTATCAACAAGGAGCAAGCCTTGAAAATTAGGGATTTTATGTATATAATAGCTGAAATCACGGTAGACACCTACTTGTCCAAGGGACTGTGATTTTGTAATTTCGTCAGAATCATCCTATTACTATAAATAATGAAAGTTGCAGATTTATACATACGCGTTAGTACTGAAGAACAGGCAGACAAAGGATACTCACAAAGAGATCAAGAAGAACGCCTAAGAAAGTATTGTGAAATCAATTTAATCTCAGTACGAAAAGTTATTTATGAAGATCATTCAGCTAAAAATTTTAAAAGACCTGCATGGTTATATTACTTAAAGGAACTTCGCAGATGTAAAAATCAATCAGATCTAGTTCTTTTTACTAAATGGGATCGTTTTAGTCGAAATGCAGGTGATGCATACCAAATGATTAGTACATTAAGAAAACACGGTGTAGAACCCCAAGCGATTGAACAACCACTCGATATAACTATTCCAGAAAATAAAATGATGTTAGCCTTTTATTTAGCAGCCCCGGAGGTAGAGAATGACCGTAGAGCATTAAACACCTTCCATGGTATGAGAAGAGCTAAAAAGGAAGGTAGATGGATGGCTACAGCTCCTATTGGCTATATTAATAAAACTTCAGAAAATGGAAAAAAATATATTGCCATAAAAGAACCCGAGGCCTCTATTATACGGTGGGCTTTTAAGGAACTTTCAAATGGTGTATATGCAATTGATCAAGTTAGAAAAATGACTAATAAAAAAGGGCTAAAATGCAGCCGAAACTCATTTAATAAACTTGTAAAAAACCCTGTCTATTGTGGTAAAATAATTATTCCAAAATACAGAGATGAAGAAGCATATATGGTACAAGGGCAGCATGAAGCCATTATATCAGATTACTTATTCCATCAAGTACAAGATGTAATAAAAAAAAGAAAAAGCTTAAACCCTGTAAAAATTCTGGTAAATGAAAAATATCCATTAAGAGGTTTTTTATTGTGTAAATGCGGACAGCCATTAACGGGCAGTGCCTCCAAAGGCAAGTTAAAGCATTATAATTACTACCATAGTTATGCCAATCGTTGTAGCTGTAATTTCCGAATAAACTCAGAAAAAGCTGAAAAAATAGTTCTACAAGAATTAAACATGTATTCCAAATCACTACCTCCTTTAAAATTATACAAAAAGATTTTAACCCAAGTGTACAAAATTAAAAACATAAGAAGAACTCAAAAAATTGATCATTTAAAGAGTTTACTAAAAATAGCTAATGATAAAATGAGAAAGGCTCGAGAGCTGTTATTAACTGATACCATTGACGCCAATGACTTTAGAGTGATAAAATCTGAATGTGCAGATGAAATCTTCAAAATAGAGAGTGAACTTTCTGTTTTTCAAGAAGATAACATCAACCTTAGTAGTCTTTTGGAAAAAGCTTATAATTGTCTTTCAATGTTAGATATACTCTATTTAAGAAGTGATATTATTGTTAAAAGAAAGTTAATTTCGTCTCTTTTCCCTCAAAAATTGACAATTATTTCTGGAAAAATTCGAACACCTAAAATCAACGAAGCTTTAGCTCTAACTACCATGATTAACAAACACTTACAAGAACATAAAAAAGGGGAAAAATCAAATAAAATTGACTTTTCCCCTATGGTGACCGCGAAGGGATTCAAACCCCCAACCCTCAGAGCCGAAATCTGATGCGCTATTCAGTTGCGCCACGCGGCCAAAATATTTTTAAATCAACTCCCTCAAGACAAGCCTACTAGGTATTCAAAAGAAAATAATTTAATCCTTTTCGACATAGAACCCTTCATAATACTCAGGACAAACCCTAGGGAATATAACCCTCAATGAGAGATTTAAGAAAGCTTACTCTTTACTACTGTAGAAATTGTTTTACCATCTGCTTTTCCTGCAAGCTCTTTAGACACCATGCCCATTACTTTTCCCATATCTTTCATTCCTTCTGCTCCAGTTTTTGTAATCACTTCTTCAACAATAACTGCTATTTCATCTTCACTTAATTGCTCTGGTAAGAATTTCTCTATAATAGCTGCTTCAGCAATTTCTGGCTCAGCAAGGTCTGCACGTCCTTGTTCGGTATAAATTGCAGCACTATCTTTTCGTTGCTTTACAAGTTTCTGCAAAAGTTTAATCTCTTCTTCCTCAGATAAACCTTCTTTTGTAGCTGCATTAGTTTGTGCTAATAAAAGTTCAGATTTTACTGCTCTTAATGCTGTTAAAGCTGCGGTATCTTTAGCTTTCATTGCAGCTTTCATTTCTCCCATTACTTTATCTTGTAAACTCATAACTTTTATTTTTTGTAAAACTTTTGCTGTGCGAATATAAAAAAATAACCCGAAATATTAATCAACTACTTCGGGGTAAACCCTCGAAGTAGTCAATTAAAATAAATCTAATTCATTTCGAAACAGAGTTACTGGTAATTAACCCCTCAGTAAGGGATTAATAAAATTTTGGATTAGACTATAGTAACTAATACTTAATCTACATTATCATGTAAAAAAGAATTGTTACTTCTTAACTGTACATCCTCATTACTATCGGTTCCTACACTCATTCGAGAAGTATTCCCATCAGCTCTTCTGTCTTCTAAATCAATTCCCATTCGTTTGTAAGCAGGTTGCTTTTCTATTTCTTCAATTTTAGAAGCATTATTATGGAATTTATAATTAAAATCCTTCAATTTACGTCTGCGCTCTTCTGCTCTATTACGCAAACTGTCTTCTATAGAACTATTCATTGGATCTATCTCCTCTGAATCGTTTTCTTGAGAAGGTTTTTCTTCAACAACCTTCTTTTCAAAAGCCAATTCTTCCTCTACTTTCTCCGCTTTTTTTGCTTCAGGCTTTGCATTATTTAACTGATCTTCCATTTCCATATAATCGTCTAAACTGTATCGTTTAGTACCATCTTGAGAAACTTCTGTTACTGGAACCACTTCCACATGGTCATTAACTTCTACATCGTTTATAGTATCGGAGAAATCGAAAGTCACCACGTTTTCCTCTTCCTCTTTCTCTTCTTCATGTAAAGGCATATCAAAAGATAAAGTAGTCTGCTTTTTTGGCTGTGGTTTCAATATCTCTGGATCTACAACATCAATATCTTTTATTTGTGCTGTAGTATCAATAATTACAAAATCCTCGTCGTTTTCTAATGTTACTTCATCATAAACAACATTCATATTTTTTATTAATTCTGAAGTAGGAATTAATTCCATCTCATTTTCCTCTTCAGTTTCATCCATTAACGTATGCTTAACTACTTTTTTCTCTTTTGGCTGTTCAGGGCTAGCCTCTGGAGATTGCACTTCATCAAAGTCTGTATATCTTTTGTTATTGCTTTTTGGTGTTAAATCGTGAAAAGCTTTTTGCTCATCCTCTAAAGTGTGGATAATTTTTTTAGCTTCTGTATTTACAATTTCATGTTGTTGCTCGGCATTAAAACCTGTAGCAATAACAGTTACTGCAATAGCATCTCCTAAGCTTTCATCTTCTCCAACTCCCATAATAATATTTGCATTATGGCCAGCTTCATTTTGAATATGATCGTTGATTTCTCCAATTTCGTCTAGGGTAATTTCTTCAGCGCCAGAAACTATAAGTAGCAGTACGTTTTGGGCACCTGTAATTTTATTATCATTTAATAAAGGAGAATCTAAGGCTTTCATAATAGCTTCAGGCGCACGGTTTGCTCCAGTAGCAGTTGAAGACCCCATGATTGCTGTTCCACTATTTGAAAGTACTGTTTTAGCATCACGCAAGTCAATATTTTGCGTGTAGTGATGTGTTATTACCTCTGCAATCCCTTTGGCTGCAGTTGCTAATACTTCGTCTGCTTTGGAGAATCCTGCTTTAAAACCAAGATTTCCATATACTTCTCTTAACTTATTATTGTTTATCATAATAAGCGAATCCACATGTGCACGTAGTTTTTCTACCCCACGTTGTGCTTGCTCATTACGCATTTTCCCTTCAAACTGAAAAGGTATCGTTACAATTCCAACTGTTAAGATATCCATGTCTTTGGCTAGCTTTGCTATAACTGGCGCAGCCCCAGTACCAGTTCCACCTCCCATTCCGGCAGTAATAAATACCATTTTTGTATTGGTATCTAACATAGACTGTAGTTCTTCTAAACTTTCTATAGCTGCTTTTTCTCCAACTTCTGGATTGGCACCTGCTCCAAGCCCTTCTGTTAAAGAAACTCCAAGTTGTACCTTATTTGGCACTCCTGTGTTTTGCAGTGCCTGTGAGTCTGTATTACAAACCACAAAATCCACACCATTGATACCTTGTTGAAACATGTAATTAATTGCATTACTACCGCCGCCTCCAACGCCAATAACTTTAATTACATTACTTTGATTCTTCGGTAAGTCGAATGAGATGTTCCCTAAATCTGTGTTGCTACTCATAATAATTCTTTTTTACCCTATTTTTCCTATTTACTACTTACTTTATTTTCTTAGATGCCTTATAGTGTGGTAAAACTATTCGGCATTGTCTAAAAAATCTTTTAATTTCTCTGACCATTTTTCAAGAAAAGATTTACGCTCTTCTTGTGGTTCAGTTGATTGGGGTTCTTGATTATTTGTTGGTTGTTCTTCTTTCTCTTCTATAGTTGGTTTTTGCTCTGCTTCTATTCGCTTTGGTCCATTTTTCTTTTCTAATTGAATAGCATTCATTACTAATCCAACTGCTGTGGCATATACAGGACTTGCAACTTCAGCATCAGAATCTCCTGCCAAATGTTCGTTTGGATATCCAATTCGAGTATCCATGCCTGTTATATATTCAACAAGTTGCTTTAAATGTTTAAGCTGACTCCCACCTCCTGTTAATACAATTCCAGCGATTAGTTTTTTCTTCTGATCGTCGTGACCGTAATTTTTAATTTCCATATAAACCTGCTCTACAATCTCCACTACTCTAGCGTGAATTATTTTTGACAGATTTTTTAAGGTGATTTCTTTTGGTTCTCTTCCTCTTAATCCAGGTATGGAAACAATCTCGTTGTCCTTATTTTCTCCTGGCCATGCAGAACCAAATTTAATTTTTAAGAGTTCTGCCTGCTTTTCAATAATTGAGCATCCTTCTTTAATATCTTCTGTAACCACATTTCCTCCAAATGGAATTACTGCTGTATGCCGAATTATTCCATCTTTAAAAATGGCTAAATCGGTTGTCCCTCCTCCTATATCTATAAGTGCTACTCCTGCTTCTTTTTCTTCCTGACTTAGCACTGCATTTGCTGCTGCCAAAGGTTCTAGTGTAATTCCTGCTAAATCTAATCCAGAACTTTTTACACATCTTCCAATATTTCTAATAGAAGAAACCTGCCCCACTACTACATGAAAGTTGGCTTCCAACCGCCCTCCATACATTCCAATTGGCTCTTTTATTTCTGCTTGTCCATCTACCTTATATTCCTGCGGAAGTACATGTATAATTTCTTCTCCAGGTAGCATTACCAATTTATATACTTGGTTGCAAAGTTTATCTAAATCGGCTTCACTAATTACCTCTTCAGAATCTGGACGCGTTATATAATCGCTATGCTGTAAGCTTCTAATATGTTGCCCAGCAATTCCTACTACACAATCGTCTATTTTTAATCCAGAAATACTTTCTGCCTCTTGAACTGCTTGTTGTATTGATTGAATGGTTTGCGTAATATTATTAACCACTCCTCTATGTACTCCCAAACTTTTGGATTTACCAATACCTAAAATTTCAATCTTTCCGTAGTCGTTTTCACGACCTATCATAGCCACAATCTTTGTGGTTCCTATGTCTAATCCTACCGCGTATTTAGTATTTTCCATAACTTATTTTTTGGTACACACCACTTGATTATCAAATCCGAGATTAACAACTTTATAACTATCTAAAGTTTTATCATGCAATCCTTTTTGATAAAAAGCTTTAAAATTATTGAACTTAGCCGATAAGTTCTTCATCTCACCAAGGTCTACTACAAAACTTTCCGTTCTTAACTTTAATTCAAAATGATTTTTATTTTGATGAATTCCAATAATGTTCTTTTTTAGAAAATCATCAAAGTATATATATTTTGCAAGCTCATATAAATCTGACATAGATTTTTTCAGTCCAGTTCCAGTAATTAATGGAACTCGAGCTGAATGAACTGGAGATAATGGCATCATTTCTCCATCCATGTCTATATAAAATGACTGATTGCCCGCTACTCGCGCTATTGGCGTGCGCTGGCGAATTTTTGCCCCAATCTCCCCAGTAATAGATACATACACATCTGCAACTTGAACCATCGCATTTGCATTGAGAGACTCCTCTATATTATTCAAAGCTAATTTTTCTTTTGACACGCTCGTAAGCGAGTCCTGATTTTGTATCAACAATTTATTAACTGTATTTCGGGTAATAAAATGTCCGTCATCATTTAAAAATTCAATGCGACAATTCTTACTCAAAACACGATTTTCATTTCTTTTATTCGAAAATGAATACAAGAAAATCAATGCTATCAGCACAATAATTATTTTTATATGATTAACATATTTTTTCACTTAACGTTTTTTTTATGGTATTAACTTCTAGTCCAATATCTCCAGCTCCTAATGATAAAAACACTTCTGAATTACTTTCTGATAAAACTTTAGGTAAATGACTTTTGGCTACCTTCTGTTTTTTATCATTGGGTATCATTTCTAATAACCAATTTGAGGTAATTCCTTCAATAGGTTCTTCTCTGGCTGGGTAAATGTCTAATAAAATTATCTCATCAAAACGGGCTAAGCTCTTTGAAAATTCTGGGGCAAAATCTTTCGTTCTTGAAAAAAGATGGGGCTGAAAGATTACAGTTACTTTTTTATTTGGGTGTGCACTTCTTACAGCTTCATGTGCTGCTTCAATTTCTGTTGGATGATGCGCATAATCATCTATATAAATAAGATTCTCTTTATTTATTTGATATGAAAATCTACGTTTTATTCCTTTAAATGTGGCAAGGGCCTCGGCAAGGCGACTTAGAGGGGTGTCTAGGGTTGTCGCCATTGCCAATGCTGCCAATGCGTTTAACAAATTGTGTTTTCCTGGCTTGTTAAACCTAACTCCTCTGATAGTCTCAGTAGGAGTAAATAAATCGAATAGGTAGGTCGAGTTTGTTATTGTTATATTTCTGATTGAAAAATCAGAATCATCTTCTATTCCATAGGTTATACCTGCTATTGGCAATCCGTTTTTAACAAACAGTTTCCCCTCAGGTTTTACCTTTTTTGAAAACTCAACAAAAGTTCGCTCCATTTCTTCTGCATTGCCATAAATATCCAAATGATCGGCATCAATTGAAGTAATACAAGCTACTGTTGGAGATAAGTGTAAAAATGAACGATCAAATTCATCGGCTTCTACCACCGTAAATTCATCTCCTTCTATTAAAAAATTACTATTAAAATTCTCTGAAACACCTCCCAAGAAAGCAGTAATAGCTGTTCCTGTTTCTTTTAAAAGATGCGCTAAAATAGCACTCGTAGTAGTTTTCCCATGCGTTCCAGCTACTGCAAAACAATAGGAATCTTTTGCTATTAAGCCTAAAACAGCAGCTCTTTTTTGAACCTCATAGCCGTTTTCAGTAAAATAAACATATTCCTTATGGGTAACAGGAACTGCTGGGGTATAAACTATTAAAGTGTTTTCTATGTTTCTAAATGCTGCTGGGATTTTATGAATAGCTTCATCAAAATGAATTTCTACTCCTAACATTTCTAACTCTCGAGTTATATCGCTTGGTGTTTTATCATAACCTGCAACTTCCTTACCTATGAATTTAAAATAACGCGCTAAGCCAGACATCCCAATGCCGCCTATGCCTAAAAAGTATACGTTATTTATAGTATTTAAATTCATAATTAAAATTAATTAAGCTGCTTTTTTTAATAATTCTTCAATAGCATCAACAATATCTTTAGTTGCATTTGGAAGCGCTAACTTTTTAAAATTACTTCCTAGCATTTCTCTTTTTTCTTCTGAATTCCATAGCGTTAAAAATTCATTTTCAAACTTTTCATCCAGCTCATTTTCTTTCAATAACACAGCTGCATCTTTGTTTACAACTGCCATAGCATTTTTAGTTTGATGGTCCTCCGAAACATTTGGCGAGGGAATAAAAATTGTTGGTTTCCCTACAATAGCCAATTCAGAAACCGAAATAGCACCCGCTCTAGATATAATTATATCGGCAGCGGCATACGCTAGTTTCATATCGTTTATAAAAGCATTTACTTTTACCAAGTCGCTTTCATACTTTTTATACTCCTCATAATATAACTTCCCACATTGCCATATTAGTTGTACGTTATTTTCCTTAAAAAAGTTGAGTTCTTTTTCCACTAATTGATTAATTCTTCGTGCTCCTAAACTCCCCCCCATAACAAACAACGTTTTACGATTTTCATCTAGGTTGAAAAATTTAATTCCAGCTTCTTTTTTATCCGCTATTTCTAACAAATCTTGCCTTACTGGATTCCCAGTTTTCTCAATTTTATCAGCTGGAAAAAAGCGCTCCAAATTATCATAGGCTACAAAAATTTTTCTTACCTCTTTTGCTAGCCATTTATTAGTAATTCCTGGAAAGGAATTTTGCTCTTGTAATACGCATGAAATTCCTTTTCCTGCAGCCGCTTTTAATAATGGACCGCTTGCATACCCTCCTGTACCTATTGCAACATCTGGTTTAAAAGATTTTATAATTTTCTTAGCTTTCCAGATGCTACTTATCAACTTAAAAGGAAACATTAAATTTTTCAATGTTAATTTCCGTTGAATTCCAGAAATCCACAACCCTTCTATTTTATATCCTGCTTGTGGCACTTTCTCCATTTCCATTCTATCTTCTGCTCCTACAAACAAAAATTCAGCATCAGGAAACCTGTGCTTAAGCTCATTAGCTATAGCAATTGCAGGATATATATGCCCTCCTGTTCCACCTCCAGATAATATGAATTTATAATTGCTCACTTAAAATATCTAATGGATTTTGATTTTCAACTTCTTCTAATTCTATGTCTTCTTGTCGTTTTGCACTTACACTTAAAATAATTCCAATAGCTAGACAGGTCATCCAAATAGAGGTTCCACCACTACTTATTAACGGTAATGTCTGCCCAGTAACGGGGAATAACTCTACAGCTACAGCCATATTTATAAATGCTTGAACTATTATTGGTAAGCCAGCGGCTAGCACCAACAATTTCCCAAAAGACGAATCTGCCTTATGCGCCACAACCACTATTCTAAAAAGGAGCAACAAATAAATAAATATTAATATTAGCCCTCCTATTAAACCGTATTCTTCAATTATAATTGCATAAATAAAATCTGATGAACTCTGCGGAAGAAAATTCTTCATTACACTTTTTCCGGCTCCAACACCAACTATTCCTCCGGTAGCAATGGCTATTTTTGCTCTTTCAATTTGATAATCTGCCTCTGTATCTCCTTTATCTGTAAAACTTTCAATTCTGCTTATCCAAGTATCTACACGGTTTGGAAGCAATCCTGGAAATGCTTTTGCCGTTAATATAAACATGGTTAAACTTAAAAGTCCAGCTCCAACAATCCCCATTAAATATTTCCATGGATAACCTCCAATAAAACATAAAACCAATACCATTAAAAATATAATTGCCGTTGTGGAAAAGTTTGCTGGTAAAATAAGCGCTAATACTATAAAAACAGGTGCCCAAAGCGGAATTATAGTTTCTTTAAAAGTAACTACCTTATCTTTTATTTTGGAAAGATATCTAGCAACATGAATTAGTAAAACAATAGAAGCAAAAGTGGACGTTTGAAATGTAATTCCTACATAAGGAACCTGGATCCACCTACTTGCATTAGCTCCTCCAATTGTAGTTCCTTGTGCCAAAGTATAGATTAATAAAAGTATTACTATTGGCATTGCCAAAATAGATAATGCTTTAAAATATCTATATGGAATTTTATGTACAGCATAGATTACCCCGATTCCTAAAAATAGCAAAACAGCATGCTTTAATAGGTAACCAAAAGTAGTTCCGCTACCAACTACATACACCAAATTTGTACTGGCGCTATAAACTGGCAAAAAAGAAAATAGCGCTAATATGGCCACTACTGCCCATATAGCTTTATCTCCTTTTAATTTGTTAAATAATTGCTGCACTTAACCTCTTTTTTTATAATTTCTGAACTGCTTCTTTAAATTGATTTCCTCTATCCTCGTAATTAGTAAACAAGTCAAAAGACGCACAAGCTGGCGATAATAATACAGTATCTCCCTTTTCTGCCACCTCTTTACTAATTTTTACTGCATCTGCCATTGAGGTGGTCTCTACAATAAAATCTACAACCCCTCCAAAAACCTCAATTATCTTAGCATTATCAAGCCCTAAACACACAATTGCTTTTACCTTCTCTCTTACAAGGGGCATTAACGATAGATAATCGTTTCCTTTATCTTGCCCTCCAACAATCCATACTGTTGGTGTTTTCATACTATCCAAAGCATAAAAGGTTGCATTAACATTTGTTGCTTTGGAGTCGTTTATATACTGAACATTTTGAATTTTCAATACATTTTCAAGTCGGTGTGAAGCTCCTTGAAAGTTCTCTAAACTTTCTCTAATTGTAGCCTTTCTTATTTTTAATAACTGCGCCACAGTTGAAGCGGCCATAGCGTTCTTAGTGTTATGTTTTCCTTCTAAAGCTAATGTATCTGTAGCCATTTCTAAATGCTGTTTATCTAGGTTAATTATTATTTTATCTTCTTTTAAATAAGCTCCATATCCTAATTCTTTTTGAACAGAAAATGGAATAAGTTTTGATTTTATAGGATGCTTTGTTAACCAGTCTTCTATAACTTCATCATCGGCATCATAAATCAAATAATCCTTTTCAGTTTGATTCATAGCAATTCTAAATTTAGAAGCAATGTAATTTTCAAACTTATAATCATATCGATCGAGATGATCGGGGGTTATATTGGTAATTATTGCAATATGTGGCGCAAACTTTTTAATTCCATCTAATTGAAAACTACTAATCTCCAACACATAAAAATCTTTGGTTTGCTCTGCCACCATCTGTGCAAAACTATCGCCTATATTTCCAGCCATTCCCACATTCAAACCTTCACTTTTTAAAATGTGATTTGTTAACATGGTAGTGGTAGTTTTACCATTACTTCCTGTAATTCCAATAAGAGTTGCATCTGTATAAAGCGATGCAAACTCAATTTCAGAAATTACCGAAATTCCAAGCTCCACCAACTTTTTAATCATCGGAACTTTATCTGGAATTCCAGGACTTTTTACAACAAGGTCTGCATTCAATATTTTTGGTTCAGAATGCATTCCTTCCTCCCAATCAATCTCACTATTTTTAAGAACGTTTTTATATTTTTCTTTTATACTTCCTTTATCAGAAACAAAAACTTCAAACCCCTCCTTCTTCCCTAATACAGCGGCACCAACACCACTTTCTCCACTTCCTAAGACTACTAATCTTTTCATTTTCTAGGTTTATCTTAATTTTAATGTCACCACAGTTATTACGGCTAATAAAATTCCTATAATCCAGAAGCGGGTTACAATTTTACTTTCGTGATATCCTTTTTTCTGATAATGATGATGCAATGGCGACATTAAGAATATGCGTCTTCCTTCTCCAAACTTTTTCTTGGTATACTTAAAGTAACTCACCTGCATTACCACCGATAAATTCTCTGCTAAGAAAATTCCACACAGAATAGGTATTAACCATTCTTTACGAATTGCAATTGCTATTACCGCAATTATCCCCCCAATTGTTAAACTCCCTGTATCTCCCATAAAAACTTGTGCAGGAAAGGTGTTGTACCATAAAAAACCAACTAAACCTCCAGCAAAAGCAGCTATAAAAACTGTAATTTCTCCAGCACGGGGGATGTACATAATATTTAGATAATCTGAGAAAATTATATTCCCAGACACCCAAGCAAAAATCCCTAATGTCAATACTATTATTGCAGATGTTCCTGCAGCCAAACCATCAATTCCATCGGTTAGGTTTGCTCCATTGGAAACCGCTGTAATTATAAAAACCACAATCGGTATAAAAATCAACCAAGCATAGGTTTTATAATTATCTCCCATCCAAGTGAGTAAATCTGCATAATCAAACTCATTATCTTTTACAAAAGGAATTGTTGTTTTTGTTGACTTTTCTTCTTTCCCATATTCTTTTGAAACATCTCCCCCTGCAACAATTTCTATACTATTTGGAGCTTTCAACTCTTCTTTCACCGTTACTTCTGGATGAAAATATAAAGTAGCTCCAACTATAATTCCGATTCCAATTTGCCCTAAAACTTTAAATTTTCCTTTTAAACCTTCTTTATCCTTTTTAAAAATTTTGATGTAATCATCAACAAAACCAATTGCTCCCATCCAAAGCGTGGTAATTATTAAAAGAATGATGTAAATATTTTCTAGCTTAGCAAATAGCAACACAGGGATAAGCGTTGACATTATTATAATTATTCCTCCCATTGTTGGAGTCCCCGCTTTTTGTGACTGCCCTTCCAATCCTAATTCTCTAACACTCTCTCCTACTTGTTTTGCTCGCAAATAATTAATAACTCTTTTCCCGTAAATTGTAGAAATTAACAAGGATAAAATAACTGCAGCAGAAGCTCTGAAGGTGATGAATTGAAACAATCCAGCTCCAGGCAATTGGTAATTTTTCTCTAAAAATTCAAATAAATAGTATAACATATAAACTTCTATTTACTCCTAATTTGGAGTCGACTGCATTATTTTTTTACGTTTATCAATAATTCTTTTACAACTTTCAAATCATCAAAATCATTTTTAACTCCATTTACCTCCTGATAGGTTTCGTGACCTTTTCCAGCAATTAGAATAATATCATTTGATGTTGCAAATTGACAAGCTGTTTTTATGGCTTGCTTTCTATCTTCAATAGAAATGGTTTTATTATAATTTTGTGGCTCTACTCCTGCCTCCATTTCTTCTATAATTTTTTTCGGATCTTCCGTACGTGGATTATCCGAAGTAAAAATGGCTTTTGTGCTAAGAGTTGAAGCAATATTTGCCATTACTGGTCGCTTTGTCTTATCTCTATCTCCACCACAACCAACAACTGTTATTAAATTCTCATTTCCTGTACGGATGGTGTTTATAGTTTCCAAAACATTTTTCAAAGCATCTGGAGTATGCGCATAATCCACTATTGCTGTAATTTTTTCTTCTGAAATAAAATACTGAAAACGCCCTCCTACACTTTCTAATTCACTCAAATACTGAAGCGTTTCAATTGTTCCTAATTCAAAAAGATCTGCCACCGCATAAACAGCCAGCAAATTATAAGCATTAAAACTTCCTATTAATCTTGACCAGACTTCATTATCATTCACCTTCAGTAATAACCCTGTAAACTGATTTTCTAGAATCTGTGCTTTATAATCGGCATACGACTTTAAAGCGTAACTCACTTTCTTAGCTTTGGTATTCTGAATCATTACCGATCCATTTTTATCGTCCACATTCACCAATGCAAATGCCGATTTTGGGAGTTCATCAAAAAATACTTTTTTAGTATCTCTATACTCCGCAAATGTTTTATGATAATCTAAATGATCGTGACTAAGGTTTGTAAATACGCCCCCTGCAAAATGTAATCCGGCCGTACGCTGTTGATGAATTCCGTGAGAGCTCACTTCCATAAAGCAAAACTCAACTCCTTCATCATTCATCAACTTTAAATACTTATTTATTGTTAAAGAATCTGGTGTAGTATGCGTTGCTGGATACTCTTTAGCCCCCACCATAACTTTTACGGTAGACAATAACCCTACTTTATAACCGGCCTTTTTAAACAAATTATACAAGAGTGTGGTTACTGTGGTTTTTCCATTGGTTCCTGTTACTCCTACTAATTTTAAATTTTCAGAAGGATTTTTATAAAAATTTGAAGCCATAATAGCCAAAGCCTTATGGGCATTTTCAACTTCTACATAGGTAATTCCATTAACCAATTGCGCAGGAAGCTTCTCACAAATTACTGCAATAGCCCCAGATTCCACCGCCTTTGTAATATAATCATGTCCATCTACTACAGTTCCAGGAATTGCAACAAACACATCATCCAACGATACTTTTCGCGAATCAAAATGAATATCATTAACAAAAGCAACCGTGTTACCAGCCACTGCGTTGATACTAACTTTATACAATATGTCTTTTAATAACATCATGACAACTGCAATACGATTGTTTGATTCGACTCTATTTTTTGTCCACTTTTTATAGACTGACTTTTAACTTTCCCTATTCCATCTCCTTCAACTTTTACTCGAACGCCTAAGTTTTCTAAAATAGAAATAGCATCCATTCCACTCATCCCTTCTACATTTGGAATTATTTCGTTTCGCTTCTTCACTTTCGCATAATAAGCTTTGTAGTCTTTTTCTGTTTGCTCACTCTCGTTATCCAATTCTTCAATTGTATCTATTAATGGCGAATTGGTATATATTTTCTGAGCAACACTTTTAAACACAGGCCCAGAAACATCTGCTCCGTAATACCCAACACTTTTATCAGGATTATGAATTACTACGATGCAAGAATATTTAGGCTCATCAGCTGGAAAATACCCTACAAAACTTGAGATATAATTCATCTTACTTTTGTCCGCATAATCCTTTTGAGCAGTCCCTGTTTTTCCTGCCATGGAAAAATTAGGAGAGTACAACCTATGTCCTGTACCGTGCTTATCTTCAACCACATTTTTAAGCATAGCCTGAACTTTAGAAATAGTTTCTTTTGAACAGACAGAAGGATTAATAACGTCTTTATCAAACTTATAAATTACCTTATCCCATTCCCTAACCTCTTTTATTAATCGTGGTTTTACCATTTCCCCACCATTTGCCACTGCATTATAAAAAGTAAGTGTTTGTAAAGGTGTTAGTGAAACTCCGTAACCATAAGCCATCCATTGCAAAGCAATTCCACTCCATCTACTTTTATCATTCGGATGTGGAATAATTGGCGCTCCTTCTCCCTTTATAGACATTCCTAATTTTTCATTAAGTCCCATATTATATAGGCGATTAACAAATTTTTCAGGCTGATTCTTATAATAATTATCTATAATTTTTACGATTCCTACATTGGAGGAGCGTTCCAAAACTTCAGATACTGTTATTTTTCCATACCCCCCTCTTTTAGAATCGCGTACTTTTTTTCCATAGAAAGAAATTATCCCATTTTCAGTGTCAACAACATCACTAGTATCTACCGCTTTATCTTCAAGCGCCGCAATCATCGACATCAATTTAAATGTAGAACCTGGCTCATGAGATTCTCCTACAGCATAATTTAATCGCTCGTAGTAATTCCCTCCTTTTGTTCTCCCTAAATTTGAAATCGCTTTTATTTCTCCAGTAGCTACTTCCATAACCACAACAGAACCATGATCTGCATTATATTTCTCTAACTGAGTTAACAATGCATGATGCGCAATATCCTGAATATTAACATTAATGGTTGACACCACATCATACCCATCTTTTGGCTCCACCTCATTATAATCTGTAATGGGTTTCCATTGTCCTTTTGCTATTTTTTGCTTTAATCGATGCCCTTCTGTTCCTCGTAAATAACTTCCAAAAGCCCCTTCCAAACCAACTCTTGTATAATAGCCTTTATCATCTACTCGCTCGTAACCCACGCTACGATGCGCCATTCCTCCCAAAGGATATTCTCTTTTAGTTTCTTGCTCTACAATTACCCCTCCTTTATAAGGCCCTAAATTAAAAAGTGGGAAACTTTTAATTCTCACATACTCCGTATACCCCAAATCCTTAGCAATTAGCAAATACCTATTTTTATTAACTCTTGCTTTACGAAGTAAATTCTGATAATACGAAGAAGACCTCCCCAACACTTTAGATAAAGAATCGGAAAGTGGTTTTATATGCTGTTCAAAAACTTTATGTTGCGGAGTAATTGCATCAAAACGAATATCATATTTCGTTACAGAAGTAGCTAACAAACTCCCATCATCCGAATACAAATTCCCTCTTTTTGGTTCAATTGTAAAATTCTTAATGGTACGCTGCTCCGCCAAAGCTCTGTATTTTTCTCCATCAACCATCTGAATGGTAACAAGTTTTACCACTACAGCCAAAGCGAAGAAAAACATACACCCGGCAACGAAGTACAAACGGCTTAATATGTTTTTATCAGTTATTGGCATAATTTATTTTTTTTTGGCGACCATTATTTTTTTTGGCGGAATTAACGAGGGTCTCAATCCCGATGCGGCTACTTGACTTGTTACATTAGATTCTAATTTTACTTGCTGCACTTTAGTTCTTACATCTACAAACTCACTCCTTAATTCTAAAACTTCATTATTAATTTTTGCTAACTCATGCACTTTTTTATCTGCATGATGCGCGCTAGAAATCATTATTACAGCCAAAATGGATATAAAAAGTATAAACCTCCAGTTTTTAACCGAGTCCTCACTAACTAAAAATCTACCTTTCAATAAATCTAAAATCCCTTTCTTCATAATACGCTTACAACTTTTCTGCTATCCTCAACTTTGCGCTACGCGCTCTATTATTCTCTTTTATTTCTTCTGAAGTAGGAGTTATTAAACCCCCTACTTTTTTTAATGGAACTTCAATATTTCCATAAAAATCTTTTTCAGGCTCTCCTTCAAACTTTCCACTTCTTATAAACCTTTTTACCAATCTATCTTCTAAAGAATGATAACTTATCAAGCTTAACCTTCCGCCTTGTTTTAACAACTCAGGAGTTTGTTCTAAAAATTCTCTCAAAACTTCCACCTCCTGATTTACCTCTATTCTAATAGCCTGATAAATCTGCGCTAATATTTTATGCTCTTTATATTGTGGCAAAAACTTTCTAAGTGCAGTTTTTAACTCTTCGGAAGTTTTTATTGGCGCCTCCGCTCTTTTCTCTACAATAGCTTTTGCTAAAGAACCAGCATTACGAAGCTCTCCATACAAACCCAACACACTTTTAAGCTGCCCTTCATCATAATCATTCACCACCTCAAAAGCAGAAATCGGATTTTTCTTACTCATTCGCATATCTAAATCAGCATCAAAACGTGTAGAAAAACCACGTTCAGCCACATCAAATTGATGCGAAGAAACTCCGAAATCGCCTAAAATACCGTCAACTTCTTTTATTCCATAGAATTTCAAAAAACGTTTAATAAACCTAAAATTCTCTTCAATCAACGTAAACCTTTCATCTTGCAGAGCGTTATTCACCGCATCCTCATCTTGATCAAAAGCTATCAATCTTCCGTTAGGCCCTAATCTTCTTAATATCTCTTTGGAATGCCCACCGCCACCAAAAGTAACGTCAACATACACCCCATCTTCTTTAATATTCAAACCCTCCACGGTCTCCTTCAACAATACTGGATTATGATACTCCATCTTCGTCATCATTTAATTCAAAACCACCCATTACATCCTCAGCTAAATCAGAAAAAGAATCTGCACCTTCATCAAGCACATCATAATATTTCTGTTTATCCCACACTTCAATTCTATCAATAGACTCCGAAAGCACCACTTCTTTTGCAATATTTGCAAACGACATTAAGTTTTTAGGAATAGAAAGCCTTCCGCTTGCATCGATTTCCACTACACGAACTCCAGCAGTAAACTGACGAATGAAGTCATTATTTTTCTTAACAAAACGATTTAATTTTCCCACTTGCTTCATTTCTTTCTCCCAAGCGGCCATGGTATAAATTTCGAGGCATTTTTGAAAAATAGAGCGTTTTAACACCAAACCGTCCTGCAAAACAGGAGCTAATTTAGCGCGCAAAGTAGCAGGGACCATAATCCGTCCTTTGCTATCTGCCTTACACTCATACTCTTCTGAAAACTGAATCACCCCAATCCGTTTTTACTGTTAACTTTTCAAATATAGAGAATTATTTACCACTTTTTACCACTTTTTGTCACTTTTTACCACTTTGTTAATAAATTCATGTCGTTATCGCTTAAATAGCAGCAAATCCAATAGTTATAAAATTGTTAATAACCTCACGACTGAGATTTTGCTTGAGAAAAAGCTTAATTTTGCGGTTTATTAAAGTTCAAATATTAGCATTGAAGAGAAATCGTTTTTTATAAATTCGAAATGCCTATATTTGTTTCCAAAGAAATGTAACAACCCCTTAATGGCACACGATTTAAAGAAGGAAGGTAAATTTACTTATTTAGAAGTTGGAGAAGGAACCCCCATGATAGTTTTACACGGATTAATGGGTGGATTGAGCAATTTTAGTGATGTTGCCAACTATTTTTCTAAAAGAGGATACAAAGTATTAATTCCTGAATTACCGATCTACAGCATGTCTTTATTAAAGACTAATGTAAAGAGTTTTGCAAATTACGTAGAGAAATTTATAGAGTTCAAAGGTTTAGAAGAAGTTATCTTATTAGGAAACTCCTTAGGAGGACATATCGGTCTTTTACACACTAAATTATACCCACAAAAAGTAAAAGCTTTAGTTATTACTGGAAGCTCTGGCTTGTATGAAAATGCAATGGGAGACGGCTATCCAAAACGTGGGGATTATGAGTTTATAAAGAAAAAAAGCGAAGATGTTTTCTACGATCCTGCTGTTGCAACTAAAGAAATTGTAGATGAAGTATTTGCAACGGTAAACGACCGACATAAGTTAATAAAAACATTAGCAATTGCTAAGAGTGCTATTCGTCATAATATGGCGAAAGACTTACCTCATATGCACACACCTACTTGTATAATTTGGGGAGAAAACGACTCCGTTACTCCTCCAACAGTTGCCAAAGAGTTCCACGAACTACTTCCAGATTCAGATTTATTTTGGATTGAGAAATGCGGACACGCACCAATGATGGAGCACCCAAATGATTTTAATGCTATTTTAGATGAATGGCTTAAAAAGAGAAGTTTATAAACAACAAAAAGAAGACCATGCACATTAAATCCGCCACTTTTGTAATGAGTAATTCGGATGTAAAAAAATGTCCTAATGAACCGCTTCCTGAGTATGCGTTTATTGGTCGGTCTAATGTAGGAAAATCTTCTCTCATTAACATGCTCACTGAGCGTAAGAGCTTAGCTAAAACCTCTGGAAGACCTGGGAAAACACAACTTATTAACCATTTTAAAATAAATGAAAATTGGTTTTTAGTAGATTTACCTGGTTATGGATACGCAAAAGTTTCTAAAAAAGTAAAGAGTACATTTCAGAAATTTATCACTAAATATTTTGAAGAAAGACAGCAATTAGTCTCTGCCTTTGTATTGATAGATATCCGGCATGATCCACAAAAAATAGACATGGAATTTATGCAATGGCTCGGAGAACATCAAATCCCGTTTTCTATAATATTTACAAAAGCCGACAAGTTAAAGCCAAAAGCCATTGAACGTGACGTTAAGAAATACTTAGACGTTTTAATAGCAGATGTTTGGGAAGAAGCTCCTAATTATTTTATCACTTCTTCTACGTCTGGCACAGGAAAAGATGAACTTTTAGAATATATCGATCAAATAAATAAAGAGTACAATAACGCTTAATTTTTAATTCAATTTTACAATTGCCTTATTCATTAATCCGTCTATATCTTTAATTTTAATATTTCCTTCAGCACTAATAATTACGAAGTCTTTATCGTCTTTAACCTTCATAATTACCTCTTTAATTTTATTTCGTTTTTCAAAATAATACAGTCCAACTCTAGCACCATCACTATTTACAAACATTAAAGACTCATAGCCTTTTTGACTTACAAATTTATTAAATTTACGCTCTAGATTTTCTGTCCCAACTTCTGCTCCCACCAATACACGGTAACGAGATATCCCACTTACCACTTGATTCAACTCTTTAAAATCGTCATCATCTACAAACATATTTACTAAAAAATTAGACGCACTTAAAGAAAAGGCAATATCTTCTTTATTTTCTTTTCTAAAGGAATCATAAGGAGTAGACGCCCCACATGAAGCAAAGAATGTAGCTACAACTGCAATAATTAAAACTTTTTTCATCTGTTTATTTTTTTTATTGTTGTCCGATAAAAGCAGACCGCGTTTATTGCATTCCACATATATCAAGGGTTAATAGAGGTTTTTAAAATAGCCCCCTTACTATTAAGAAAAATGAATAAAAAGAGGAGTTTAGTAATGTTGTTTCTTTAAGCTACTCATTTTGTAATAGTTAAGATTTATTCTTTGTTCTTTTCTCTTACAGCGAAGCGGTCTTGTATTTTTACTCGGACATTAATGTTTTTTTATGCTCTAGTTTAGAATTACGTTGATTATACTTTACAGACGAACAGCAAGATTTTTTGTTACAGCATGGACAAAAGTTTTTTTATGTCTCTAAAAAAAATGCCCCGATATAAATCGAGGCATAAAAAATATAGTATTTTATATTATTTTTTGAGTTCTAGTTTTTCTGCAAAATAATCGCAAAAGTCGCGCATCGTAGCTGTCATTTTCTCATCTTGTGTGGCCCGTTGGTAAGTATCACTCAAAGAAACTAATGTTTGATGCATAAATTTCTTCATTTCATCCACAGGCATATCTTTTGTCCACAGATCTATTTTTAACGTTTCTTGCTGCTCGCTATCCCAAACTGAGAGTAAAAAAGCTTTTGCTTTTTCATTTTCAATTCCACCATCTTTTGCTGTCCAATTTAGTTTTTCAGGAACTTTATTTTCGTCAAGTTCAATATGTAATTTTATATCTGAGCTATGTGTTTTAGCCATTACTTTTCAGGTTTATATTTTGATTTATTAAAAATTTCTTCTGCTGAAGTGTTCAGCATTTGCTGCAAAGATACTTCATTATTTTGCATATAGGAATTTACAATTTGCCATCCTATAAATTGCCCTATTCTTCCAGGAGATTCATTGTCTAATTCTAAATAAAATTTAGAGAATGGAGCTGGATTTATAAAGCGTTCTCCCAGTTTTGCATCCGTAGAAAAAAGCAATTCTTTCTCTATAAAATACCGCCAAATATAATTTTCATTAGCCAACGCCCAATTATATTCAGACTCATTATATCCAATAACACTCTCTTTCTCTGCTGAAGGATAAAACAAATCTAAAAGATAATACAGCTTTCCGTAATAAATTAATTGTGCTAAAAAACTTCTATTACTTGGCGCCTTTACCTTACTCCTAGCAATGGTTCTTGCTATATCTACAGGAATTTTGGAAGCTTCAAAATTTTTCTTTAAATACTCTTGAATTCCGCCATAATACCTATGTGTAGCTCCTAAATAATTATCTAAGCCTAAGAGCAACAAACTATCAGCATAAATAACCCTGTTCTTGTAATCCACATCTGAGATTACAGTAATAATTTTAGGCGATTTAAAGTCGTTAAAATAATAAGTAACATGCTGAAAAACCGATTTTATCTCAGAGGAATTATCTTCAAAATTTTTAAATTTTTTCTGAATCTCAGCATACATATCCCTCTGCAAAGAATCGTTCATTCTTTGCACCCAAATACTATCGTTATAAGATTTTGGAAACAAATAAGGATATTTATTTTTTAAATCGGGAAGCGTTAACGGACTAGCATTTGCAAAAGCCTTATCGAATCTATCAATTTTTACATTCAAATCTATTTTAGCTACCTCCCTTTCAACTTTCGCCTCATTGGAGCATGCAATTAACAATATAACAAGAAGTAAGCACAAAAATTTACTCATACACAATATTTTAAAACCTTTAGTCTTTTCGTTTTTTAAAAATTTAAGAATCTGTTACATTTGTTTGCAAAGTTAACCGAATGTAAAATTACACCTAAATTTTTAAGGTACACAAATTACATTTTTCTTTACACTTACTTTTTAATAACCCATTATACACACAAATTATGAATACAGAAAAAGTAATAACTCATATTGTAGATTGGCTTAAGGATTATGCTACCAATGCAAAAATGAATGGTTTTGTTATTGGAATTTCTGGAGGAATTGACTCTGCAGTTACCTCTACCTTATGCGCTAAAACTGGATTGGATGTTTTATGCTTAGAAATGGCTATCCATCAAGCCGAAAACCAAGTAAGTCGTGCTTTAAACCACATTAGTTGGTTACAAAAAAATTATTCTAATGTGGACACCAAACAAGTTAATCTAACTACTGTTTTTGATAGTTTAGTAGCTTCTTTCCCAAAAGTAGAGAGTGAAGAGGAGCGTTTTATGGCTTTAGCAAACACTAGAGCTCGTTTACGAATGACCTCTTTATATTATTTTGCTGCCCTAGAAAAATATTTAGTAGCTGGCACTGGAAATAAAGTGGAGGATTTTGGGGTTGGTTTCTACACAAAATATGGTGATGGCGGAGTAGATTTAAGTCCGATTGCCGACCTATTAAAGACAGAAGTATATGAAATAGCAAAAGTCCTTGGCATTAATCAAGACATACAAAAAGCAGCTCCTACTGATGGTTTATGGGGAGACAATAGAACTGACGAAGACCAAATAGGAGCATCTTACCCAGAATTGGAATGGGCAATGGAACAGACTGAAAAAGGAAAATCAACAAAAGATTTCGACAATAGAGAGAAAATAGTCATGGAAATCTATACTCGCTTAAACCGAGCAAATAAGCACAAAATGGATCCAATCCCAGTGTGTATAATCCCTGCGGAATTAAAAAAATAAATATTTTTAAGAAAGTTTTTTCCTATACTTGATTATAAGACTAATTTTTACTATATTTACTTACAAATAGAGTAAAATCCCCCAAGCTCATATGACGTATATTATCTACGAGAAAATTTGTTGTGGCTTATTTGAAACAAACTTTAAAATACCTCAATTATGATTAAAGTTTTAGTTGCTGATAACCACCCTATCGTAAGAATAGGATTAGAGACAGCCTTGAACAACAATGGAATTACCGAAGTAATTGGTAGTGTAAGTACAACAACAGAATTATTCAACGCACTTTCAACAAAAAATCCTGATGTGATTTTATTGGAAATGGATATTCCTGAAGTAAACGGTATCACTGCCCTTCGAAGACTTAAAAAGGACCAAAGTGATATAAAGGTTCTTATTTACAGTACACAAGCTGAGGACGTTTACGCCCTAAGCACACTAAGAGCTGGAGCTTCTGGCTATGTATCTAAAACAGCCTCTTTAGACACCCTAATTGATGCTATCAAAAGAGTAGCTAATGGCGGTATGTTTATTACAAATGAACTTGCGCAACGATTAGCATTTGACGAGAGCACAAACAAACCTAGAAAATTATTTAGGAAATTATCGACTCGCGAAATCGAAGTTTTAAAACTTCTAGCTTCTGGTAGAAGGAATAAGCAAGTAGCAGAGGAGCTTGGACTGAATGAAAAAACAGTAAGCACCTACAAAGCTAGACTTATGAAAAAGCTAAATGTAGATAATATGGTCGATATGCTTCAACAAGCTAAAGCCCTAGAATTATACTAAAAAATATAGGCTTTTTACGCTACAAAGCACTCTTTGATAGAGTGCTTTTTTTATGACCGATTCTTAACTATAAAATGTAGTATTGGTTACCAATCCAAATCTATCTGACAGTGTTTTTCTTAAATCCCAGTAGTTTTTAATGTCTTCTAGCTGTTCTGTAGTTGCATTATTATTAGCTCCAATTACTTCATGGATACTATCTACCAGCATATTTAATAACTTTAAACGGAGCATAGATATGGTTTGAAAAACTAATAAGTGAACAGACATACTTTTGTCTTTTACTAAAATATCTTTACTCTCCCAGTTTGAAAGTGCATACTTTTCTTCGTTCATCAAAATATCTACTACAGATGCATTTTGTTCAAATGTTAATTTCTGAAGGAAACTATCCATTTTCAATACCCCTTCAACGTTAAACATTTCTATTAATATTGTATAAATAGCATGAAAATCTTTATTTGCAAACTCAATTTCATCGGCTTGTAAATCCAAAAAAATCTTTTCATAAACCTTCATGTCTACTTTAATTTCTTTCTGAATCATATCTCCATTTTCATCATCTTCCAAAACAATATCATTAAATGTTTCGGTTTTATCGCCATGAAATAATAAAATACCAATAATAGATTTTTCTAGTTCATTTAACTGGTTTACTTTTTTCGAGCTAGTCCCCTCTCCAGGTCTAACAACATTAAAGTTATTTTTCTTACGCTCTTCTTTATGCTTTTTATTAGCATCTGCCACTTCTTTATTACCCAATTGAGCTAGGGTATTATAAAGCACATCTTCAGAAATATCCATAATTCTAGAACATTCCTGAACATAAATTTCACGCTGAATCCGATCTGGGATTTTAAAAATACTATTTACAATTTCTCTAATAGTGTCCGCTTTTTTTATAGGATCGTTTTGAGCATCTTTAACAAGTAACGAAGCTTTAAAACGGATAAAATCTGTAGCATTTTCTTCTAAAAAAGAAACTAGATCTTCCTCGCTATTGGCACGGGCGTAACTATCGGGATCCTGACCTTCGGGGAAGGTACAAACTTTTACATTCATCCCCTGCTCCAAAATAAGATCAATACCCCTCAACGAGGCACGTAATCCAGCTGCATCCCCATCAAATAAAACAGTTATATTTTTTGTTAACCTATTAATTAACCGAATCTGATCTGGTGTTAATGCAGTTCCACTAGAGGCTACTACATTTTCAATTCCACTTTGATGAAATTGAATAACATCTGTATAACCCTCAACTAAAAAACAATTATCTTGTTTAGCAATAGCCTGTTTAGCATGGTAAATTCCATAAAGCACTTTGCTTTTATGGTAAATGTCACTTTCAGGAGAATTTAGATACTTAGCTGCTTTTTTATCAGAAGTTAAAATACGACCTCCAAAACCTAAAACACGACCACTCATAGAATGTATAGGAAACATAACCCGCCCTTTAAAGCGGTCGAACATCCTCTTATCATCAGATCCCTCTTTCTCCTTAACAATAGTAAGTCCAGTTTTTTCCAAATATTCAAGTTGATACCCAGCTCCTAAGGCCTCTTTTGTAAAAGCATCCCATTGATCTAAAGAATATCCTAGCTTGAATTTATCTATGGTTTCTTTGGTAAAGCCACGTTCCTTAAAATAAGTACCCCCTATTGCTTTTCCTAATTCTGAATTTTTTAATGTTTTTTGAAAATAAGATTGTGCAAATTCAGACACCAAATACATACTCTCCCGTTCGCTAGACTTTTCCTTTTCTTCATTAGTCTGCTCGGTTTCTTCAACTTCAATTCCGTATTTTTTTGCCAAATATTTAATAGCCTCTGGATAGGTATAATGCTCATGTTCCATTAAAAAAGCAACAACATTTCCTCCTTTTCCACTACTAAAATCTTTCCATATCTGCTTAACTGGAGATACCATAAAACTAGGGGTACGCTCATCCGAAAAGGGACTTAAACCTTTATAATTTGACCCTGATCTTTTTAACTGAACGAAATCGCCAATAACTTCCTCTACTCGGGAAGCATCAAAAACTTTATCTATGGTTTCTTTTGCAATCAAAATCTTAATGCCTTTTTATAAAAATAACAATTCCCACTGGAAAAAGTGGGAATCAAAAGTAAGTAATTATTCTCTCAAAGTAATATTGAAGATGTTTTATTCATGCTGAGGCCATTGTAATTATCCCTAAGGATGATAGATAAGATTTATATCAAAAAATTTGTCAGGAATTTAAGAAAAAAGTTAGGAAAAATAAAAGACCGCTTCACTACAAGAAATAAGAATAAAGATTGAATATTATAAGGCAGGTAAATACTTATCGTCAATTTTTAAAAATAGTAGGGCTACTCCTTTATTTTGAAAATTGATAATTATTAAGTAGAAATAGGTGAAATTATTTTCGAGGTGAAATTCATTTTTGTCAGCACAAGAAAATAACTCCGCTCTTGAATTTTCATCATTGCGGCTAAAGTTTAGTACAGGGCATTAGAAAGCGATTTACTTTCAAGTCTACGTAAGCTAAAACATTGTTTTTTATACCGCGTGGCTGTTGCACAAGCTTTCTTTTAACCAATTTTCAAATTAAAAGCAGTTCTTTAAAACAACATATGCCTAGAAAACAACAACTTACCTATTATTAAAATTTAGGATAATCCTCTTTTCTTATAAATTTAGAGTTGTGCAACGGTTACCAATGTTACCCATAGTATTTATCAGTCGTCAAATCGTAAGTATACATTTTTTCTACACCTGACAATCCATTCGTTATTTTTCTTTACCAATACAAATAATGTTTCTTCATTTTTTTTATTAGTCAAATACACTATTGCTTTATCATTATAAATTAGCGGAAGAGTAATTGCTGGAATTGTATTCTCCAAGTCAGCCACAATTTTAAAATTGTCAGAAACCATTGTCGAGTCAATAGTTCGATAATAATTATACCAATCTATTTGGTCACGCATTTTTGAGATTTCCTCCGAACTTACTATTTCAGAGAATGAGTAAGTTTCTCTTTTTTCCATATCAATGCAATGTCCGAGTAAGTTGTCAATCATTTCAGGATTGCTAATTAAATTTCCAATGCCTAAATACTGAAGAAAATGTTTGTCCAAAGTCGGTTTTCCGTTTTTGTAGAGTGCCTTTATTACTTCATATCTTTCTTTTTGGATACTGTCATTTTGAGCATAAATTCCGCTCGATACAATTAGAGAAAGAAGTAGTAGTTTAATTTTCATTTCGGTTTTTGTCAAATTGTGGGCAAAGTTGTTGTGGTCGAGTAGACAGGGGGATTTTCACCCGAGCCTCTCACAGTATTCTATGACTAAAACAAATTATATTTCATATTTTTTAATTAGTTTATGCTGCATATTTCATTAAATCTACATAAGGGGATTTTCTGTTAATAACAGCAAAGATTCTAGCCAGTATTTTATTCCTGATAATATTTATTGTAGACATCTTGTTTTTTCCCAAGGCGATTCTTTTCTGGTAATATAATTTCATCTCTTCGTTGTATTGGATAGAAGATTTAGCACATAAATCCAACAAGCTCTTCAATTTTTTATTTGCTAAATGGCTTACTTTGGTTCTTCCTCTTATACTTGAACCAGAGGTATTAGGAAAAGGAGCTATACCGCAATAAGAAGCAAATTTCCTCCAACTGTCAAACTTTCTAAAACCCTCTGTAAATACTATCATATAAAGTGCAGTTTGTTTACCTACACCTTTAATGGTGACTATTAAATCATACTGGAATTTAAGATTGTCGTCTTCCGAAATAATAGTTTCTATTTCTGTTTCAAGAATATCTATTTCTTTAGTGAGACATTTAATAAGTCTTTTCTGAATTTTTAGAAGTAGTTTATTTTTACTTTTTGACAGTATTTCCGATTGCTCCTTTAAACTCATTTTGTAGCCAGCTCTTTGTTTTACCATGCGTTCACGTAGCGAGAACAAGCGTTTTAATTTAACAATGCTCTCAGAACTTGGAATATTAGATTTTAGCCGATCCCGTTTTTCATAGGCATAAAGAGCTATTCTTTTAGCATCTGCTTTGTCATTTTTCCCTCTGGTCATTCCCATGGATTGTTTAATTTCCAAGCCAGGCAATATCACATAATTAAAGTTTTCTTCAAACAGAAAGAGAGATATACTGTGACAGTATATCCCAGTATGTTCCATAGCGAACAAAAGGTTTTCCGTAGGGACTTTACTACTCTTTTCTAACCACTTAACCATTTGCTTAAAACCTTTTTTATTGTTTTCAAATTGCTGAAATAGGTTTTCTTTGTGAAGATGGGTATCGATTACTTTTTTGCTGATATCAACACCAAGGGTTTCTAAAATTTCCATATTTCAAATTTTTAAATTAATGGTTACTTTGACTAAAACCTTTAGTAATTATTACTAATTAGTATTCTATCTGGTCCTTTGTAACCGTGAATAAAAAAGCGGGGACTAATACTGTGATTAGAGATTTAAGCTCTAGAACCGTACAAAGTTCACCCCACTCTTCCTGATAAAAATATGAACAATTTTAATAAGTTATTAGTCTCCCCCAGACCCCCTCTTTTCAACAATATCAATAATATAATTATGGATTGTTTCTTATTTCAAATCTAAAGGTATT
>Ga0208029_1000151_pt1 | contig 51995 bp, 43 predicted proteins | sample MalvireepMed_s12_FD_184242 | JGI IMG/M metagenome (GOLD analysis project Ga0208029, IMG submission 184242) | Marine viral communities from the Global Malaspina Expedition - Malaspina viral metaG DeepMed_s12 (SPAdes) (version 2) | ecosystem: Environmental > Aquatic > Marine > Oceanic | place... | reverse complement strand
GGTGGCCATAGCGGCCGGGAACCACCTGATCCCATCCCGAACTCAGAAGTGAAACCAGCCTGCGCCGATGGTACTTTGTCTTAAGGCACGGGAGAGTAGGTCACCGCCGGGCCTTCCAAATACAGCATCATATTCCCTATAAACACACCCAAACATCCAACGCCGCATCATCCCAGACGCGGCGTTATCTGTTTGAAGGCAGACAAAGCCAAAACAGAACACACCCACTGACGCGGGGTGGAGCAGCCCGGTAGCTCGTCAGGCTCATAACCTGAAGGTCGCAGGTTCAAATCCTGCCCCCGCAACCAATAAAAAGACCCTGTCACCTTCGGTGGCAGGGTTTTTTATTGTCCGCAGGAACAGTCTTTGAACCCTCGATCTTCCTGTGTTCTGAGCCTGTGCTCATAACTTGAAGGCTGAGAGCGTTTAAAAAAGGTGCCAGTGGCACGTTTTTAGCTCGAAGGTCGAGCACGGCGAAGCCGCGCGCAGACTGCGCAGGTTCAAAGCAAGCCACAACCTCACTCCTCAACCACCCCATCGACAACACCCGCCTCCATCAGCTCCGCTACCTCAGGGAACCAGATCCCGGTATGGGGTGTGAGGAAGACTTGCTCGAGGAAGCTCTCGGCAATGCCCTGGCTGCGATAGAAGGTGATTTCCTTTTCCTGCTGGCCCTTGATGTCATAAAGCGGGACGGGGTAGTCGAGATCGATCTTGTATTGATGGAAGCCCAGCCGCCCATTGGGGCCGAGGTAACGTTTGGCGCCGCCAATAAAGGCGGTCGTGCAGGCGGAGCTGCAGGCCTCAAACACATAGGTGTCCAAACCCCGGTCGCGGATCAGGAAGCCGACACCGCGCCCCTCATAGACATGCCCGCCATCACTGTGCAGAACGATGCCGCTCACGCGGGGGTTTTGATCGAGCAAGGCGGCCAAGCGCTGCGCCATGCCAAGGGTAAAGGTACCGGTGATATGAATGCGGGTGTTATCGGGGCTGAGGGTCAGCGCATACTGGCTGGCGCGGGCATCTTCAAGCTCGGTCATGTTGACCGGTATAAAACGCTCCGGTGCAAGGGCGCGGAAAGAGGCCGCGATGCTGAGCACGGTAAAGACCAGAGCAAGCCCGATCACCCCATAGGTCACAACGGTCCAGATATTGGCAAGAATGCTTGATTGATGTTGGGTGGCGCGGAGCACACCAACCACCTGCCAGACAAAAACGACGCCATGAAAAACAAGAATAAACGCAACCGTCGCGATCAGGGCCGGGATGCGATCAGGGATATAGGGCGGGAGCGTATAGCGATCAGTAAACAGGATCAGAGCCCGGATCAGGATCAGGTTGACGCACAGCGCGAATAGCAGCGCGTGTTTTCCTCGCCAGTGATCCCGGATGTATGCCAAGCGATCTGTTCCTTATACTTCTAAAACCCTTTAGTGGTGAGACAATTGTATACTAGCTTCGAGTAATTCGGTTCGGATTTCGAGAGCGAATAATTTATGCGGTCACTAAGTAATGGCTTTTAAACGTCATGAAGACTTGTCCAGGGGAAAGAAGCCATAACGCCCACTTGTCTCCGATTTAGTGAAGTGCGTGATTCCATCACCTTTAAAGAACGCTGGAGGAACAGATTTTCTGTTCTCCAAGATGATCGTTTGGGTGGAAGTCCAATTAGCTAGTGAGTTGAGGAAGCGCAAATTTACATCAGTATCGGAAAGGTCATCATCTTCGTCCTCTGGTTTCTCATAGGCCAGAAGTGGGGAGTCGAGGACTACAAAGCCGGGGTGAGGTAACTCATTTAACTCAGTATACCTTAGAAGCCCCAAAGTAGCTGCGGCATGAGTAATTGCTCGATAGCCTTTGCCGTTGCTGGATCGATGCTTCCCGTTAATAACAAAATCCCTTGTTTCATTGTCGAAGTGGACTGAGGCTTGATCCACAAGTCCCCATTTTTCTATGAATGTTGCAACACACTTCGATAGGTTGAAAAGTGGGTTCGTCGGGAGAGGGGACTTAAGGTCATCGTCTACAGATTCCGCGCGTGACTCTTGCTCAATTTCTCTATGTTTTTGCTGGAGGCGATCAAAATCATGGAACAGTTCCATGTTTCTCTCAACTTCAGCTTTTTTCTCAAGAAATTCGGAGAACCTATGCCTCTGCTCTGAGATTTGTGGGGTCATACTGTTCAGTTCAGCACTTGTTCTATCTAGGTTTTCTCGCATTACTGGGAGATGTGCGGCAATCTCCTGTTTTTCACCATTCAATGCTCTGACGACTTGAAGTAGTTCGTTCTGCAGAGAATGAATTTTGACCTGTTCACCCTCGGCCGCGGCTACAATAGCCTCGGTACTTGCATTACAATCTCCAGAAGAGTCATGGAATTCCGGTTTTGCTCCACATACCGGGCAGTTTTCCGATGGTAAAGCAAAGAACAAAGTGCCTGCTTCTTTGATGTTTTCCAGTCTCATTAAGTCGGTCGAATATTGCTTCTGAAGAAGTGAGAACCTTGCGAGCATCTCGGAAATTTCTGCTAATCGCTCTTCAGCTTCTGCGAAACGAGAGCGCAGGTTATTACGGACACTTAAACTCTCACGATACTGCGCCTCGGAGTAGCTGAGTGCTTGCCTCTCTCTATCTAATGAACCACTAAGAAGCGTAAGTTGTTCCTCTAACTCGCTTCTAAGGTTTTCTCTGTCTCCAAGCCGAGAGATTTGGTTTTCGTTTTCTTCTATGAATTCAGACAACAACTGAAGACGAGCCTGTCGTGAAATCACTTCCCGCTCTTTTTCCTCCGGGATCAGCTTACTGTCATCCACACCGGTCAAAAAGAAACGAAGGCGGGACTTGTCTACAGTTTGGCTCGTCACTTGCTGGCTGAAATATGGGGAGTTTTCTCTTTGTATTTCTCCCTCGTTTACGATTACCAGTGGAGCAAGGTTGCGTAGCGTTAGACGAACTTTTTCATTGTTCTTATTTTTCTTCAGTTCCTTCCCAGAAAGGTCTAGACGCTCCAGTATGAAATCTCTAACAGACTTGTCTTGTTTTGTAGGGTTTCCGGCGCGGAGGGTTTCGCCTTTTTGATTGTCTGGGCGCTTGAAGTGTTTACCTGTAAAGCAGGTGAAACTACCACCTTGCAGGCTTCGGACTAAAGTATAGTTTCCATCTTCAGCAAAATTTAAACCCAAAAAAATTTCCTCGTAGCCATCATGCTCCGGAAGTTCTTTAAGCTTACGATCTCTGCCAAACATGAAGTCGATTGCGTCAAGAATAGACGACTTACCTGTGTTAGAGGGGCCGTAAACTAGATTTAGACCCAATCTAAACTCTACCTTTGCCGGATCTTTTCGTGGTCCTCGGAAAACTAGGTGGGTTAGATGCATGGAGCCACTCAATTTTCAGTACCTTCCAATCTTACATTTGAAATTTGAAATTCCGTCGACCAGCGATCAAAGGCAGCGTTGAAAACATCGAAGAATGACTTTGGTCCCAAGTAGCCAAAAGTAGAAATAGCCCATTCCGCTCTATCTCTCAGGTGTTGCAGATAGGGGTTTTCAAGGCTGTCGAGAAATGCAAAAGCCAAATCCGTCGCGGAGTATAGAATTTGACCGTTCAAAGCATGAGTGATCACAAGCCTTTTGGTCTCCATCTGCGCCAACCCCATTTGAATTAAGGGGCGTCGTACCAACAACTCTCCATTGCGTTGTTGGACCTCCGGGTGGAGGCTTGGAGGTCCATCTAACATGTCCTCAGAATGCACAATAATGTGATCGAAAGCTAAAAGCTGCTGAATATCATACTGATCAGGATGGCCAGCTGATAACGCGCAAAGCGTGCGAAGGCCAGTTTCGAATACGCTGTTGAAGAGTTGTTCGTTTTGAGATGTTTCAGTCATCCGACTCTACCCAAATCAGTTTGTCTTCGTTCGCTAACTGATGGCAGATGCCTCTTCGGTCCTGAGATTTGGTTACCTGGATTAGGCCGTTTTCGGTTAGTTGGAGAGTATTGGCTAAGTCAATCACGGCTTTCATCCGAGCGAGACCATGCTCGTGGTCTTCGTCGCAAGTGTCTATCACGCCTGAGTGGATCTCTGACTGTAGGGATTGAAAGGTTCCATCGGGAACTGAATCGCGAGCGAAGTTTTTAAGAGACTCTGCGTGAAAGAAAGCTTCTCGTTGTCGGTTATAGTGAGCCGCATGCTTAGGATAAGAGGCAATATTCTCTGCCACAACGTTAGCCTTCTCTTTGTCTGAGTAGGCTTCATATAATTGAGAAATGTACCTGGACTCCTCTTCTGACACGCTCGTTGGCGGGTCACCGGGGGCTGGGCGTGTTGGCAGGCCTCCCCCAAATCGAAGCACAAAGTAGGGAGTCTTTCTGTGGTCTTCTATTACATCGTGCCGGGGCTTATACTGAAACTTGGAGAAATCAATGCTATCCACAAACTGAGCAAAATCTCCCTCTAAGGAAATGACTTCCTTGGTGGTTATTGATTTTGAACACCAATCAATCCATTTCTCTTCCAGCTTTTTTTTCAGCTCAGAAGAGTTTAATAGCAATTTTTTTAGCGAGGGACCACAATCCTTTGGAGCAAAGAAGTAATAATATCTAGGAAGTGTAATTTCTTTCTGAAAAGCGTGCCAAAGTAGCTTGCCAATTTCAGATACTGCAGTCCTAGGAGTAAGAGGGTCCCCAGTGTAGTATTTGCACTGATAGTTGTCCCATTCTCCATTAAACCCTTTATTTGTAACGAAACCGGCAACGTCGATTCCATAGTCGTTGGCACCACCTAGGCGAGTGACAAGCTGATAGTTGGTTTTTTGGAACTGTGCCCATTCTTTAATGAACTCTTCCCAATCATCCGCTGACATAAGGAAGAGATGTTTCTCTGGTGAGTAAATTTTCCCAGACTGCGAGATGGCGCTAGTTAATGACGGGGGCTGGCTTGGAGGTGCAATTTCATAGGTTTCTGGATTAAGCTTCATGTTTCCTCCCTTGCACGCTTTAGCGCTCTACCTTTTGTAGCTATAGCCGTTCCCAGCACTCTTTATAGTAGATTTTAGTTATTTTGGAATTTGGTGCAATGTTTGGATGAGAATTTTAATTTTGGAATACAGAGCCATAGCTACGGGATGACAGAAGGAAAGGGTTTTATATGAAGCACGTCAAACGTTTAGTTTCAGTTGGATCGAAAGTCGTTCACCTTCGACTGAAAAGCAAAAACACCCCCGACCATCCGACCGGGGGTGTTCTCATTTCAGAGCCCCAAAGCTCCAAATCACATCAAGTCATCAACCCTCACGCCAGATCAAAGCGATCTGCGTTCATGACCTTGGTCCAAGCCGCCACGAAGTCCTTCACGAACTTCTCGTGGTTGTCGTCTTGGGCGTAGACTTCGGCGTAGGCGCGCAGGATCGAGTTGGAGCCAAACACCAGATCCACGCGGGTGGCGGTGTATTTGGTTTCGCCGGACTTGCGATCAACGATGTTATAAAGGTTGTCGCCAGCCGGTTTCCAGCTGTAGCCCATGTCGGTCAGGTTGACGAAGAAGTCGTTCGACAGAACACCAACACGATCGGTGAAGACACCGTGCTTGGTGCCGCCATGGTTGGTGCCAAGGGCACGCATTCCCCCGATCAGGCAGGTCATTTCATGAGCGGTCAGGCCCATGAGCTGTGCGCGGTCGAGCAGCATTTCTTCCGGTGAGACGACATAGTCCTTTTTCGACCAGTTGCGGAAACCGTCCGCAAGCGGTTCGAGGACATCGAAGCTATCGGCGTCGGTCATCTCGTCCGTCGCATCCCCGCGGCCCGGTGCGAACGGGACGGTGATGTTAACCCCGGCATCACGGGCGGCCTTTTCAACCGCAGCCGTGCCGGCCAGAACGATCAGATCGGCAATCGAGACTTTCTTGGCAAGGCCTGCCTGGAAGTCTTCGAGTGCCTTCAGGACCTTGGCAAGGCGTGCCGGTTCGTTGCCTTCCCAGTCCTTCTGCGGGGCCAAGCGGATACGTGCGCCATTCGCTCCACCACGGCGGTCAGATCCACGGAAGGTGCGGGCACTGTCCCACGCGGTGTTGATCAGATCGGTCGCGGAAACGCCAAGACCGAGCAGCTTGGATTTGAGATCGGCGATCTCGGAGTCCGAGAGGGTGTAATCAACTGACGGGATCGGGTCCTGCCAGATCAGGTCTTCTTTGGGCACATCCGGGCCGAGATAGCAGGCCTTCGGGCCCATATCACGGTGGGTCAGTTTGAACCATGCACGGGCAAAGCAATCCGAGAAATAGTCAAAGTCATTATTGAATTTCTCGATGATGGCGCGATAGGTCGGGTCCATCTTCATTGCCATGTCGGCATCGGTCATGATCGGCATGCGACGGATCGACGGATCTTCGACGTCAACCGGCATGTCTTCTTCTTTAATGCCGATCGGTTCCCACTGGTTGGCGCCGGCCGGGCTTTTCTTGAGCTCCCACTCGTAACCCAGCAGCAGCTTGCAATAGCCGTTATCCCACTTGGTCGGGTGGGTGGTCCAGGCCCCTTCGATGCCCGACGTCACGGTATCGCGGCCAATGCCACGCTTGGTGTGGTTCATCCAGCCAAAGCCCTGTTCATGGACATCGGCGGCTTCGGGTTCGGCTTCAAGCAGGTCGGCATTGCCGTTGCCATGGGTTTTACCAACCGTGTGACCACCGACCGTAAGCGCGGCGGTTTCTTCGTCATCCATAGCCATGCGGGCAAAGGTTTCACGCACCTGAGCTGCGGTCTTGAGCGGGTCTGGCTGACCGTTCACCCCTTCCGGGTTCACATAGATCAGGCCCATCTGGACTGCTGCCAGCGGGTTTTCCATGGTGTCAGGCTTGGACACATCGTCATAGCGATTGTCAGATGGGGCGAGCCATTCGCGCTCCGCACCCCAATAGGTGTCCTTTTCCGGGTGCCAGATATCTTCACGGCCACCGCCAAAGCCAAAGACCTTAAGGCCCATGGACTCATAGGCCATGGTGCCAGCCAGAATGATCAAATCGGCCCAGGAAAGCTTGTTGCCGTATTTCTTTTTGATCGGCCAGAGAAGACGACGCGCCTTATCCAGGTTGGTGTTGTCAGGCCAGGAGTTCAACGGGGCGAAACGAAGGTTGCCCTTGCCGCCGCCACCACGGCCATCGGCCAAGCGGTAAGAACCGGCAGAGTGCCATGCCATACGGATCATCAGGCCACCATAATGGCCCCAGTCGGCCGGCCACCAGTCCTGGCTGTCGGTCATGAGGTTTTTGATGTCGGTCTTGACGGCTTCAAGGTCGAGCTTCTTGAATTCTTCGGCATAGTTGAAGTCTTCACCATAGGGGTTCACCTTGGTGTCGTGCTGGTGAAGAATGTCGAGATTAAGCGTCTTTGGCCACCAGTCGCTTACTGATTTGCCCGTCTCGGTCATGCCACCATGCATTACCGGACATTTCCCTGCGGTATGTTTTCCGTCCATTTTTTCTCTCTCCGTCGTGGCTGAGATGTTTTAAACAGCTCCTGGACCCGTATCGCGTCGCAGTGGGGTGCTGTGACTTCGTTCTGGTAAACAACAAATCCCGATCCGTTGTTTACGGCACCCTTTGGTCGTTTCTCCCTGAATTGATTTAACCAAAACCGGCGTGATGAAACCAGATAATATGCGTTAAGGTTTCATGTTGTAGGTAATGCTCAACTCAAGGATCGCAACATGACACGGTATGTTCAATCCGATGTGATGGGGTTTCCCATCAATGAGTAAAGGCTACCAACAGGAGGTGTGATAGGGGAAATAGTTATTTTATGTGTTTATGATAGTTTTTTACGATGATATTTCGTGGGTTTGCGCGGTCATGGTGTTTGGAGGCGGGCTCTGTGATTGACCGGGGATGCTGCAAATTGTATGAGGAATAAAACGCCGCGACAGGTCGCGGAAAACAATTATCAAAGGGCAGGGCGTTGAACGCTTCTTCACAGAATTTAAGCACGACCATGGGGGATCTTTCATGGATCGCGGTTGATTGGGGGACGTCCAATCTTCGGGTTTGGGGGCTGGATGATAGCGGTAACATCCTTGGTACCGTTGAAAGCCCGCTTGGCATGAATGCGATCGCCAGCGATCCGAAACTTTCATTCGAAACCGTTTTGGTCGGTTTGATCGAGGATTGGCTGGCGGCGGATGCGGCAAAGCTGCCTGTGGTGATTTGTGGCATGGCCGGGGCCAAGCAAGGCTGGCTGGAAGCGCCTTATTGCGATGTGCCAGCACGGCCTTCGGATCTGGCACAGGGGGCGGTTGCGCCAAAGGTGAGTGATCCTCGCATTTCTGTTTTTATCCTGCCCGGTCTGTGTCAGCGCGGCGACGCCGATGTTATGCGCGGCGAGGAAACCCAGCTGGTCGGCTTTATGGCGGGACATCCTGAATTTTCCGGGTGGGTCTGTTTGCCCGGAACCCATTCGAAGTGGGCCCGGGTTTCAGACGGCAAGATCACGGCGTTTCGCACCTATATGAGTGGTGAAGTCTTTGCGCTGCTGTCGCAAAACTCCATATTGCAGCATTCGGTGGATGACGGCTGGGACGATGGTGCCTTTGCCGATGCGGTAAGGCGCGCGGCGACACAGCCGACGGCATTCTTGCATAGCTTGTTTGGCGTGCGGGCCGGGGCACTTGTTGCGCCCGCTGGTGCTTCTGTGCCGCCGGGGGCATCGGTTTTGTCGGGAACCGTGATTGGTACGGAGGTCGCCGATGTTCTTGGCCTGTTGCAACCGGGCGAGAATATTGCCCTTATCGGGGCGGGCAAGCTGGCGTCGCTGTATCAGGCGGCCTTGGCCGTGCATCATCACAAGGCCGACCTGCAGGACGGGGCGGCAATTACGCTTGCGGGCCTGCGTCAGGCGTATGGCACACTTATTTCGGCCTCAACGGCCACATCGGCCTCAAAGGAAAATTGATCCATGGCACCCTCCTATGTCGCAGAACAGATTACCGATGCCACAACTGGCAAAAATCACCGTGGCCTGATTGCGATCCTGCGTGGTGTGCGGCCCCATGAGGCCACCGATATGGTGCGCGCGCTGGTCGATGCCGGGATCACGATGATCGAGGTGCCGCTAAATTCCCCCGAACCGCTTAAAAGCATTTCTGCGATGAAAGAGGCGGTCGGGGATGCCGCGATGATCGGGGCGGGCACGGTTTTGACAACGAATGACGTTGCCAATGTGAAGGCGGCGAACGGTGAATTCGTCGTATCGCCCAACTGCGATATCGAGGTGATCGCCAAAACCAAGGAACTTGGTATGGGCTCCTGGCCCGGTGTTTTGACGCCAACCGAATGCTTTGCCGCGATCAAGGCCGGGGCCGACGGGCTTAAGATTTTCCCGGCCAGCATCATCGGCGCTGAGGGCATCAAGGCCATGCGTGCTGTCCTGCCAAAAGATGTGCCGGTTTATGCCGTTGGCGGTGTCGGCCCGGATGATTTTAGCGTCTATGCCAAGGCGGGCTGCGATGGCTTTGGTCTTGGTTCGGGCATCTATAAGCCCGGCATGACGGCGGGCGATGTCTCAAAGGCGGCGATTGCCTATGTCCGCGCGCATGATGCGGTGTTTGGCTGAAGTGCCCGTTCCGGGACATTCGGTTTTGAAATAATTCCAAATTATGGAAGTGCGTTTGACCCTTGGGGGCGTGCGGGCTAAATTCCTGCCATTGTCTGAATTCCTGAACATGGGAGGATCCATTGGATCTTGGAATCAAGGGCCGCAAGGCCATCGTTTGTGCGTCATCCAAGGGGCTTGGTCGTGGTTGCGCGATCAAGCTGGCCGAAGCCGGTGTTGATCTTGTGCTCAATGCGCGTTCCGAAGGGCCGCTGAACGAAACCGCGGAATATATCCGTGATACCTATGGCGTGAATGTCACAACGGTCGCCTGCGACATCACAACCGAAGAAGGCCGTAACAAGGTTCTGGCCGCTGTCGATGCGCCGGACATTCTGGTCAATAACGCCGGTGGTCCGCCCCCGGGTGTGTGGTCCGACTGGGGCCAGAAGGAATGGGAGGCTGCCGTTCAGTCGAACATGCTCACCCCGATCCTGCTGGCGACTGCGGTTCTGCCGGGCATGATTTCGCGGCAGTGGGGCCGGATTGTGAATATCACGTCGGGTTCGGTGAAATCGCCAATCCCGCATCTGGGTCTTTCGAATGGTGCCCGTGCCGGTCTGACCGGCTTTGTCGCCGGGACCTCGCGCCAGGTGGCCAAGGATGGTGTGATCATGAACAACCTTTTGCCGGGCCAGCACGATACGGACCGTATCAACGCGCTGATGACCAACAAGTCCAAGGCCGAAGGCATTTCGCTGGAAGAAGCACGTACCAAAACCCAGGCGGGTCTTCCCACGGGACGTTTTGGTGATCCGCTTGATTTCGGGGCGACCTGTGCCTTCATGTGCAGCGAGCATGCGAAATTCATGGTCGGGCAGAATGTTCTGCTTGATGGCGGAGCCTTCAACTCCACCATGGGCTGATATGTCGCCTTTCGTCACAGGACGGTCTGCAAACACCCATTTGCTGCGCTTCCGGTGCTCACGTACGTCAAGTACGCTGCGCGCCGGTTCTCGCAAACAGGCATTTTCGACACGCCCTGTGACGAAATCCAACATATCACCAAGTGCCCAACACAAAGGGTGGTGCTAGCATGGCGTCATTCACCTTTGTTTATGTGCTGCGCGAACGTGATTTCAGGCCGGGGCAGGGTAAGGCCACCTTGCCCCGGACCTATGTTGGCTGGTCGACCGATGTCGAGGCCCGTCTTGCGACGCATAATAGCGGCAAGGGGGCCAAGACCACCCGTGGTCGGCAGTGGGAACTGGTTTATGTCGAACGGTTCCGCACATTCGGGCAGGCAATGAGCCGCGAATGGCATCTTAAGCGGGATCGCAAGTTGCGCCGGATGCTGGCGGGCGGTTAGGCCGTTTTTGATGGTGCCCAAATCAGCACTTGCATCATCGCGCCAAGTAACAGATATGTCCCAGAGCCTGTTACGATTAGCTTGCATAACTTTTGTTCGCGTTTGGCGAACCCTTCGGGCCTCGACATTCCTCAGCCCTGCAGCGTCAAGGGTCTTGACCGTAGCACCGCTGCGCTCTGCGACCCTTTCCTTGCTGGACAGAGGACTGCCCTCGGCAAAAGCGGTACAAGCTAATCGCAACAGGCTCTAGCAAATAACGCATCTAAACCGGGGTATCATTCATCATGGCATTCGTTCGCAAAAATCCGCTGAAACTCAACAAGCTGCAGCTGCGCACTCTTGTGCTCGCACAGGTCATTGCCAAAGACCCCAATTCCGGGAAGATTGACGAGGCCACCGGCGAAGCAACGCTTCTGCGTGTGCCCCACGCCCATGGCGATCATGTTCATGTTGGCAAGTTCACTGTGGCCGCCCGCGATGCCAGCGGTTTTGATAACCCGGCTGTCTGGGTCGCACTGACCCGCAAGGGACTGGTCAAGGAAGGTTATCCGGGGAGTATCGTTCTGACCAAGGAAGGCATGGAATATGATACCGGCCTTGGCGATCATTTCCTTGAGGAAAGTGATCACTAGGACTGGTCACAAGGACCCTGACCAAGCCGATACGAAAAGCCCTGCTTGTGCGGGGCTTTTTTAGTCGACCCGGATGAACTTTCCGTCCTGAATGGCCACGAAATAGATGTTGCGATTGCCATCACCAAAGGCATCAAACACCAGTTCCTGATGCAAACCCTGTTGCGGCGGCAGATTTGTCAGGGCGTCTGCAAGTGACTGTTCCGGGTGCTTGGTGCGCAGTGCGGCAAACAGAACCGTGGCAGCGTCGTATGTCAGGACAGCGGTATAGCCGGGCTGACGGCCAAACATATCACTGAAATCTTTGATGAATTTCTGAAAGCGCGGATTGGTGTCATAGCGATCATAGGCCTGCACCAGTTCCAATCCTTCGACCGCCTCGCCCCCCAATTCAATCAGGGCCTGCGAGCCCGCCCATTCAGCCGCCGCCAACGGAATGTCGGGTGCCAGCTTGCGTATTTCCTGTGCCATGCGGGCGCCATCTGCGCTATTGGTGATCAGGACAATAGTATCAGGATTATTTCTCAGCAATTCGGCGGCTGCGCTGGCGTGTGTGGCATCGTCGACATTGATCCAGACCTTTGAAATCACGCGCCCGTCAAGGGCATCAAGTTCCAGAAGGAACTCACGATACCAGCTATCGGCGAATGCCTGATTTTGTCCGTCAAGCGCAAGAGCGACCCGTTCATGGCCCAACGCGATATAGCGTCGGGCATAGGCGCGCGCATTTTCGCGGGTCGTGGAGTTCATGCGAAACAGGTTGTCGCGAAAACCGGCAAAGTCGGCGGCAGAAATGGTGGGGGAAACCGTGACCACACCCAGTTCATTGATCACCGGCAGCATTGCCATACCGATAGAACTGATGATTGGGCCAACAACCGCATCAACGCCCAGACGTTTGAATTCACGAACGTGACTTTGGGCAATTTCTGGCGTTTTTTGATCGTCACGGGGGATGATTTCGACCATGCGACCGTTAATGCCGTCTTCGCCATTAACTTGCTGGGCTGCGAGTTTCAGCGCATCAAGTGCGTCAGTACCCGCATCAGCACCGGGGCCGGACAGGCCGGCAATGAAGCCGATTTTGATCGGGCCTGACTGATCACAGGCAACCAGCAAAAAAGACCCGACAAGGGCAGCGCATAGAAACTTCAATGATCGCATTCTATTCCTTGCTGTTTTTCCCAAACGGTCGGGACGCTTGGCTTTTTCGGGCAACGGTTTGCTTTAACGTTTCCTGTCCGGGCGGGCAGGGGTACTTGATAAGCTCGATATGGCTGTTTCACGAATACGTTTCAAGCTGTTGCCATTGCACTAAAATTTATCAGTCCTGATTTTATGCAAAGTCACGTCTGGCCTGGCTGACGCGCCCAAAGGTCGTCATCAGGCAAAGGGCGCCAAAAATGGCGGAAATTGTGTCAAACCAGGCTGGGAAAACACATATCAGGCATAAAACGAATATCGTCTCGCTGCCTTCGGTGATGCCGGTCAGAAAATAGAAGCTTTTTTTACCCTGGCTTTGGTCGTCGCTCCGGCCCTGTTTGGCGGCAATGATCGCATACGCCAGAAAACTCGACCCGGTCCCGACAAAACAGAAAATCAGGAAAGCAGCCATCAACGCGTGTTCCGGTCGACCGATGGCAAAGGCCAGAATGATGCCGGAATAAAACAGAAAATCCGATACGATGTCGTAATACCCACCCAGGTCGCTTTCCTGACTTTTGGCACCGGGATGGCGTGATCGCGGGGCCGCGTGCCGGGCAACCGCACCATCCAGACCGTCCATGAAACGCGATGCAAGGATCAGCGCAAGGGCAGCGTAATCAAGGGTAAGCGCAAGGCAGACTGCCGCCAGAATGCCAAGCAAGAACCCGAACCCTGTGATCATGTTGGGGGTAATTCCCGTGCCCGAAAGCGAGCGCGCAATTGCATTCAGGGGCACATCGATCAGCGGGCGCAGGCGGGCGTCAAACATATGGTTTTTCCGGTTAATGCGTTGGAACGGCGACTATAAGCGCAAGTATGGCTTAATCAAAATCACCAGTTCGTTGGTTTCTGGTGAAGCAGAAGGCGCAGTCGTGCTTAGTCACCTGTCGGGATCAGATAGTAGTAGGGGCCGTCGTCAAGCACGGCATCGTCTGCGTGGCCAAGGTTATTCTGGCGAATAACAGCCTTAACGTCCTTGATGTATTCTTCACCCCTCTCGGAATAGCGGGTCAGGGTCTCTGCAAGGGCGGTTCCCGAAAGCGGCTCTTCATTGGCGATCATTTTCGCACGCTTGTCTCGAAATTCCTGATAGGCCGAACCGGTATTCAGGTTTTTCATATAGGCCCGAACAGACCCGAACGGCGTGTCGAACGCGGCGATCTTGTAATCACCAAGATGGCTGCGCTGTTCTTTTGGTGTGATGCCTTCGTCGCCATACGTCCACTGACCAAATAACGCATTGCCCAGGGCGGCAAAGCGCGACGTTCCCCAGCCGCTTTCAATCGCCATCTGGGCCATGGCAAGGGATGCGGGAACCGGTGCAATGCGTTTTTCAAGCTCGGTAATTGTGGCGGGATCGTCGGGGGCGGTTTCAACACGGTATTGTTTGGCCAGTTCGGCAATGATGTCGCTGTCATTATTGTCGATGGCTTCGCGAAGTGCGCGTTGTTGCAGGGCGATTTCCTCGTTTGCAAGCAAGGTTAGCGGTCCGAGTGTGCGAAAGAAGGTGCGTTTCTTTGCTTCGACCGTCAATTGATCGGCAAGTTCGTCACGCCAGACTGTCGGGATCGTTTGCAGGAAAAGGCGGGGGACAACACGTTCGCCAGCGTTCCATTGTTCCAGTGTGTAGTTCAGATCATCAAACAGGTGGGCCAGCTGATCATAGCCATGAATATTGACTTCGATGACGTCACGTTCGGCTGGTGGCGGTAAGGTTATATCGGCATTTGCCGTCTGGCTGGCAACGGCCACAGCTGACAGAACAAGGCCTGCAATCCCCGTTTTTGTTCGTGTAAGGGTGTTGTTTAACATGGCTTTTCTCCCGCACTTGGTTATGCGAAGTCTAACCCCAAGGGCATGTATTTACCATGTTTTGTCCAAGGCCGGTCAGGCGCGGGAAGAATGAAGCTTTTCGGCATATCGAATGGCGCAGTCCAGGCCATCAAGGATCGGAACCGGCGATGTCGGTTGCAATTCGCGCTTCATCCCCGCTGTGACAGCACCACCCAGAATGATGATCTCGGCATCGTCTTCATGGACGGCTTTGTCGATCAGCTCGCGGAAGGCCGCGATTGTTCCATCGACGTCCGAATGTGCCCCCAAAACCCCCTGGTCATGTGCGCGTACACTCGCCAGTTGTCTGGTCTTGCCATATTTCTCGACAAGGGCCCGGATGGGGGCAATCGTTGTTGGCGCGACAGTGACAATGGAAAACCGTCCGCGAAGGATGCTTGCTTCGGCAATTGATGCTTCTGCAATGCCAACCACCGGATAAGAAAGCGATTGTTTACAGGCATCAAGTCCGGGGTCGCTAAAACAGGCGATGATACCGGCATCAAAACCATCACCTTTGTCAAGAAAGGCAGAAAGGGTGGCTTCACCTGCGATTTCGGCGTCTTGTGCATTTTCGATCGCGGATGGACCGAATGGTGCGGTTTGCGCGACGATCTCGGTTGTTGCCAGGCATGATCTGGCGGCCTCTTTGGCGACCGTTTCAGTGACAGACTGACTGGTATTGGAATTTACAATTAGGATCCTCATCGGGATGTCTTACACAGCCTGGGCTTGCGGAGCCCATGGATCCATTGCCATGTTCTGACGCCAGTGATGGGCGATCTCGTCGCGGCGCGCGAACCATGCGCCACCTTTCTGGGTGACGTGTTCAAGGAATTGTTCCAGACCGGCGATGCGTGCTGGCCGCCCGATGATGCGCAGGTGAAGACCGACCGACATCATTTTCGGGGCAGTTGCGCCTTCGGCCCAAAGGCGATCAAAGGCATCAATGCAATAACGTGCGAAGTCATCAGCAAAGACAAAACCGCCATTGGCGGTAAAGCGCATGTCATTTGTATCAAAGCTGTAAGGCAGGATGACGTGCGGGGCCGGTTCGCGTTTGCTGATCAGCGGCAGGTCATCGCAATAGGCATCTGAGTCATAAAGAAAACCGCCATGTTCACGCAGCAGTCGACGTGTGTTGGGGGTCGAAGCAGACCGTGTATGCCATCCGACCGGCGCGATCCCGGCGGTTTGGGCAATGGTCGTATAGGTGCGTTCAATGATATCGCGTTCTTCGTTTTCATTCATCGCCGAATGGGTTTCCCAGCGATAGCCATGGCAGGCAATTTCATGGCCGCGCCTTACCGCATCGCGGATCAGTTCCGGTGACCGTTCAGCCGCACGCCCACAAGCGCTGATCGTGGCGTTGACATTGTACTTTTCAAGGATGTCCATGATCCGCCAATAGCCTGCGCGTGTGCCATACTCGAAATGGGACATCATGCAGGGGTCAGGGACGTTTTTGACCTCTTCTGTGACCTCGTAAACGCTTTCGTTGCGTTCGTCGCCGTCGGAAATCGAAAGTTCCGCGCCCTCTTCGAAATTAATCACAAGAGAAACCGCAACGCGCGCATGGTCGGGCCAGTTGGCGGCGGGCGGCTTTCCGTTATAGCCGACAAAATCCCTGACAAAGGTGGTCATATTCTGTGCCTGTTCTGAAATGTTCTGGTTATTTCTGTTTTATGTTCGGGAACGCCTTGCCGAGTTTCCCGCTGCCCGGTGCCGGGGTGTCAGGTTTCAGGCTGTTACCAATTTCCACGAGGTGCTTTTTCATGCAGTCCGCCGCCACAACTTCATCCCCCGATGCAATTGCGTTGATCAAATCCTGATGGGCATCAAGCGAACAGCCCACGCCATGGGACTTTTGATAAATTGCGACAGCCAGTGAATCGCGCGAAATCAGATCCCGAATGACTTCTGCGGCAATCTTGTTGCCCGCAATCTCGGCAACCTTCATGTGAAATTCGCCCGTCAGACGGTGGGCCTCGTCGGTCTTGCCTTTCAGACGGGCGTCCTTTTCCTGTTCGACATTGCGTTTGAGTTCCTCAATGTCGGCCGGTGTGATCCGGCGGGCTGCTTCGCGAACAATGCCATCTTCCAGTAACTGGCGGGCAACATTGACCTCGCGGGCTTCCTCGACGGACGGCTTGGCAACAAAGGCACCGCGCATCGGTTCAATGACGACGATTTTCTGTTGTGCAAGCTGGTGAAGAATGGGGCGGACACGTGTTTTGCTAACCCCGAAGAGCTTGCCAAGTTCATCCTGACCCAGTTTCGAACCCGGCAACAGGCGGTGTTCGACAATCGCGTTGTAGATTTCCCAATAGATGCTCTCGTCAGACACGGACCGAGATTTGACCGGACGTTTCCTTGGCAAGGTTGTTTTTGTCGATTTCATTGTGGCCATTACTCATTTTTCAGCGCTGCTGATCAGCTGCCATGAAGCAGGGAAACCCCAAAGAAATAAAGGGATTTTCATCCTTTGGGGTTTTGCAGTTGAAGGTCACTATACTAATAAAATTTGATATCGCACAACATAAAGATACAAAATAGTATACGATTTTATATTGATTTATAATACGAAGTTGGCCTAACCTTTAATTCATCGCAGGAGAGCCACGAATAAGAAGCAATTGAAAACTCCCGTAAAACCGGCTCTCGACTAAAAACAGGAAGGTAGGCTTATGATCAAATCGGTTTCCAAGATTTTGATGTCGGCGGCGGCGGCAACGTTGATTGCGTCATCCGCGCAGGCAGCAAGCAACTGGGTGATGGCAAGCGGCTATGCTGACGGAAACTTCATGACCCAGAACATTCGTCAGTTCATTGAAGAGGTCAAAGAAAGCACCGGCGGAGAACTGGATATCACGTTGCATTCGAACGGTACGCTGATCAAACTTGACGGTATTCGTCGTGCAGTTCAGCGAAATCAGGTGCAGATCGGTGAAATCCGTCTTGGTTCTTACAGCAACGAAGACCCGATGTATTCGCTTGCGGCGGTGCCATTCCTTGCACCGGATTATGACAGTGCGTGGAAACTGAAAGATGCGCAGGCCCCTTATTTTGACAAGTTGTTTGGCGAAACCGGTCTGAGGGTTCTGGCTTATCAGCCGTGGCCGGGGCAGGGCTTCTATACCAAGGATCCGGTCAACTCGACGGAAGATTTCGAAGGCAAGAAATTGCGCATCTATTCCAAGCCGACCCAGGATATGGGCAACATGCTTGGTTTCAATGCGACCATTCTGCCGTTTGCGGAAATTCCCCAGGCGTTTGCAACCGGTTTGATCGAGGCCCTGTTCACCAGCCCGCAGACGGGCATTGATATTCAGGCCTGGGACAATACCAGCTATTTCACCTATGCCGGTGGATTGCTGAGCAAGAATGCGATTGTGGTAAATCAGGAAGCATTTGACGCCCTGCCGGCAGATGTTCAAACCGCACTTGTCAAAGCCGGTGAAGCGGCGTCCAAACGCGGCTGGGAAATGAGCAAGGCGACGCTTGAAGCCCAAATGGGGATGCTTGCCGAAAAAGGCATGACGGTTACCGACGCACCCGAACAGGTCACTGCGGAAATGAAAAAGATCGGCACCAAGATGCTTGCGGACTGGCGGGCAAATGCCAGCGATGAGGCAAACAAGGTTGTCGATGTCTTCCTTGCGAGCCAATAAGCGAACATAGTACGAGCAAAAGGGGACCTTCAGATTTTGAGGGTCCCCTTTTGGCTGGGGGACAAATCGAATGCGCCGAATTCTGGACGGTATTTATTTATATTGCGGGGCCTTGGCTGCGCTGTTTTTGTCGCTGATTGCAGTGACAATTCTTGCCCAGATTGTTGGGCGCTTGTTTGCCATTACCATTGATTCTGTCGAAAGCAGTGGCTTTTGCCTTGCTGCGACAACCTTCCTTGGTCTGGCACATACATTGAAAAGTGGCCAGCATATCCAGATCAACCTGTTCATCCGGCATCTGAAAGGGCGGGCCGCACAGGCTGCGCAGCTTTGGTGCTGTGGCGTTGCCGGGATTACCATTGCCTTTTTCTCCTGGGAGGCTTTCTGGCTCACGGTTGAGTCCTATCAATACAAGGAACTCAGCCCCGGTCTTCTCGCCCTTCCGATTTGGATCCCGCAAACCGGTATGACAGTCGGGCTTGTTGTGCTGGCAATTGGATTTTTTGATGAATTCTGGATCGCCCTTAGGGGTGGAACCCCCGCCTATGCGGGGGAAGCCGAAGGCGCCCTTTCCGATGTGCCTGATGGCGATACACATTAGCCCGCAATACAGCATGGCAGGCGATTTTCGATCTGGGGGATTTGGGGACTAATGGATCAGCTGTTTATTGTTATTACGCTCTTTGCCTTGCTGCTTGGATTGCTGGCGAGCGGCTTGTGGGTGGGGATTACATTACTGATTGTTGGCTTTGTCGCCATTTGGGGTTTTACGCCATCACCGGCCGGGTCATTGCTTGCAACGACGGTCTGGGACCATAGCTGGAACTGGGCGCTGACGGCACTTCCGCTTTTTGTGTGGATGGGGGAAATCCTGTTTCGTTCGCGCCTGTCCGAGGACATGTTCAAGGGACTGGCCCCATGGGTAAGCTGGTTGCCGGGACGTTTGTTGCACGTCAATATTCTGGGCTGTGGGGTGATGGCCGCCGTTGCTGGCTCGTCTTCGGTGACCAGTGCGACAATCGGGCGGATGAGCCTGCCGGAACTGCAAAAGCGCGGCTATAGCCAGTCCCTGTCAATCGGAACGCTTGCGGGGTCGGGCACGCTTGGTCTTTTGATCCCGCCATCGATCATGATGATTGTTTACGGCATCGTCGCGCAGCAATCGATTTCACGTCTGTTTATTGCGGGCATTTTGCCCGGTGTGCTGCTGGTTTCGCTGTTTATGGGCTATGTGATCATCTGGTCGCTCTTAAATCCCAAACAGGTTCCCGCCAGTGACATCAAGATGAGCTTTGCAAGCAAGCTTTGGGAATCCCGTCGTTTGATTCCGGTGATTATCCTGATTACCAGTGTGATCGGGGCGATCTATGGCGGTATTGCAACCCCGACCGAAGCGGCAACCATGGGGGTTGTCGGGGCGCTGATCCTTGCAAAAATCACCGGCTCGTTCGGCTGGCCGGATTTCATGAGCAGTTTGATGTCAGCAACCCGCACGACCTGCATGATTGTTCTGATCATTCTGGGGGCGGCGTTCCTGTCGGTCGGCATGGCCTTTACCGGTATTCCTGTTGCACTGACGAACTGGATCAATGATATGGGCATGTCGCCCTATATGCTGATCTTTGTTCTGACGCTGATTTACATCGTGCTGGGCTGTTTCCTTGAAGGGACCTCAATGATTGTTCTGACGTCATCGGTGGCCTTGCCGATGATCCAGAGTGCCGGTCTCGACCCGATCTGGTTTGGCATCTATCTGGTGCTGGTGGTCGAGATGTCGCAAATCACCCCGCCGGTCGGCTTTAACCTGTTTGTTTTACAAAGCATGAGTGGCCGGGACATTCTGACCGTTACCAAGGCGTCATTGCCGTTCTTTTTCCTGCTTTTGTTTGGTTTGATCCTGATCACGATCTGGCCGGAAATCGCGACCTTCCTGCCCGGTTTGATGATCAACAGATAAATCAACGATGCAAAAACACCCCCTGTCACGGACAAGGGGTGTTTTTGTTTCACGGTGCCGGGATTGGACCGGGGTACGGTCGGGGTATTTATGATCTGTGCGTGGACATCAAGGTGCTAAGTGATGCGCGTTGCAAGCCATCCGCATCAAAGTTTTCAGCTGCCAGCCACGCCTCGAACGCGGCTTTGATTTCCGGCCATTCCTTATCGGTTATGGAAAACCATGCGGTGTCGCGGTTGCGCCCCTTATAGACCATGTGATTGCGAAACGTGCCTTCATAGGTAAAGCCATACCGCGCGGCGGCGGCACGTGACGGGGCATTCTGATCGTCGCATTTCCATTCATAGCGACGATAGCCCAACTCATCAAAGGCGCGCTTCATCATCAGATACATCGCCTCTGTTCCGCCAATGGTTTTCGACAGGGCCGGGGCATAGTTGATATTGCCGATTTCCACCACGCCATTGTTCTGATCCATTCGCATGAAGGCGGCAACCCCGACGGCCATGTTGGTGGATTTGTCGATGATGGTATGCAGCATCGGGTCATCGTTGGCTGTCATGCTTGCAAGCCATGCCTTGTAGGCATCGAAGTCCGCGAACGGCCCGGTCGGAAGATAGGTAAAGCGTGATCCGTCAGACGCCTTGCCGTTGGCCTCAAAAAGTTGCCTTGCATCGCGGGCGATATCAAGCGGGCTTACGATGACGTGGGCACCGATCATGTCACTGCGCGGTGGCAAAGCACATCCGGTCCAGTTTTCAACCGGGTGGCCGACAGGTTTGCCAAAGATATCTTTGTGGGGCTTGGTCATGGTGGTTCCTGTTGGTCTGATAGAGTGTGGTTTCTGATCAGGAGGATGGTTGGAATTGGTCCTCTGTTCCAGTGCCAGTTTTACAAATGTGATGGTGCCAATCGTGGCAGCCAATCAATCAGTGGAAATCATGGCTGTCGATCTTAAGGCGCTTGTGGCTGGTGGTGCTGCTGTCCGGTTTTGAGTCCAGCTGATCAAGATCACCAGCAGGGCGGGATGTGGTGGCAGACGCATTATCCTGTGTGGGCAGGGCGGTGCGCGGGCTGGCCCAACGCAGGTTGCGCGGATGGTTGTTGGCATCACGTGCGATTTTGGTGTTCTCGCTCATGGATTGCAGCATATGGGTCAGATCGACCAGCTTGTCGGCAATGATATGCGTCACCCCGTCTTCGCGTTGCAATTTGCCGGTCACGCCCAGAACGGTGGCGGTCATCACCTCGCGGCGGTGATGTTCCATCACCTTGCTCCAGACCACAAGGTTGGTGATGCCGGTTTCATCCTCTAACGTGATGAAAACAACCCCCGATGCCGTGCCGGGGCGCTGGCGAACGATTGCCAAGCCGGCATGGGTCAGGCGTTGGCCGTCTCGCACGTTGGCAATATCGCTTGCCGTGCACACCCCGGCAGCGCCAAGCGCATCACGCAGCATCGCCATCGGATGACCCTTAAGCGACAGGCGCAGGCTGGCGTAATCTTCGATGATCTCTTCGCCCGGGCCCATGATCGGAAGATCCACCGGCGCTTCTGCACCGAATTCGGCCGAGACCCCCATATTGTGGTTAAAGTTCTGGGCTGCTTCAAACAGGGGCAGGCTTGCTGGTGCCTTGCGCCCCTTGCCAAACCGCCGCACAGCCCAAAGCGCTTCGCGCCTTGATAAGCCAAGTGAGCCGAACGCATCGGCCTCGGCCAGTTTTTCAAGCGCGGCCGGGCTCAGCCCCGTCTGGCGCGCCATCAGATAGACATCCTGAAACCCGCCAGCGGGTCGGTTGGAAATCAGGGCAAGGGCATCAAGCTCGCCAAATCCCTTGATCTGGCGAAAGCCAAGCCGCACGGAATGATACCCCGCCGTTCGGCCCAGTTCGCGTTCCAGCTGATTGTCCCAGAAGCTGTGATTGATATCGATTTCAAGCACGCGCACGCCGTGATTGCGCGCATCATTGACCAGTTGTGCCGGGGCATAGAAGCCCATCGGCTGGGAATTCAGAAGCGCACATAAAAACACATCCGGGTGATGGCATTTAAGCCAGGAAGACGCATAGGCCAGAATGGCAAAACTCGCGGCATGGCTTTCGGGGAAGCCATAATCGGCAAAGCCTTCGATCTGTTTGAAGCAGCGTTCGGCAAATTCCATGTCATAGCCGTTTTTAAGCATGCCATTAATGAACTTGGTCCGGTGTTCGCCAATGGTGCCGGTGCGCTTGAACGTTGCCATGGCACGACGCAGGTTATCGGCCTCTCCGCCGGAATAGCCGGCGGCGACAATGGCGATCTGCATCGCCTGTTCCTGAAACAGCGGCACACCGCAGGTGCGTTTCAATACCGCTTCGAGTTCCGGGGACGGGTAGTCGACCTTTTCGCGGCCCATGCGCCGCTGCAAAAACGGATGCACCATGCCGCCCTGAATGGGGCCGGGGCGGACGATGGCGACCTGAATGGTCAGATCATAAATGCTTCGCGGTTTTAAACGCGGCAGCATGCTCATTTGTGCGCGCGATTCCACCTGAAAGGTGCCGATACTGTCGGCCTTTTCCAACATGCGATAGGTCGCCCGGTCTTCCTTGGGCAGAGTGGCCAGATCGTAATCAATGTTCTTGTGCGTGCGCAGCTCATCCAACGCCTTTCGGATGCAGGTCAGCATGCCAAGGGCCAAGATATCGACCTTCAGGATACCCAGCGCATCAATGTCATCCTTGTCCCATTCAATGGTGGTCCGGTCCGCCATGGCGGCATTGGCAATCGGGGATAGTTCACAAAGCGGCCCGCGCGTAATGACAAAGCCGCCAACATGTTGCGACAGATGGCGCGGAAAGCCCGTCAACTCGCCCGCGATATCGAGCACCGCCTTCAGGCGCGGTTCATCGGGATGAATGCCGGATTGGCGCATCATATTGTCATGCGCGCCCTTGCTGCTGGATCCCCAAATGGTTTTGGTCAGTTTGACAATGGTATCTTCGGACAGACCAAACACCTTGCCGACATCGCGAATGGCGCTACGCGATCGGTATGAAATCACCGTGGCGGTCAACCCGGCCCGGTCGCGGCCATAGCGTTCATAGATGAACTGAATAACCTCTTCGCGGCGTTCATGTTCAAAATCGACATCAATATCAGGCGGTTCATTACGCGCATTGCTGATGAAGCGCGAAAACAGCAATTCCACCTTGTTGGGATCGACCGAGGTGACATGCAAACAAAAACACACCGATGAATTGGCAGCCGACCCGCGCCCCTGACACAAAATGCCACGGGACCGGGCAAAGGCGACAATGTCATGCACGGTCAGGAAATAGGGGGCATAGCCCAACTCGTCGATCAGTTTAAGCTCTGTCTCGATCAGGTTTTTGACCTTGTCGGGCACACCATCAGGATAGCGTTTATGCGCGCCTTCCCAGGTCAGGCGTGTCAGACGTTCCTGGGTGCCTTCACCCGATCCGTCATTTTCATCGGGGTATTCATAGCGCAGCTCATCAAGGCTGAAGCTGCATTGATCGGCTATCTCGACGGTGCGGGCCAACCAGTGCGGGTGATCGGGAAACAGACGCGCCATTTCACGCGGCGATTTGATATGGCGTTCGCCATTGGGGAATAAACGGTATCCGGCATCCTCAATCGTGCAGTGATGACGAATGCAGGTCAGGACATCCTGCAAAGGTTTGCGTGATCGTAAATGCATATGCACGTCATTGGTCACCACGGCCGGAATGCCAAGATCGGCCTCGACCATTTCGGTAAACTCAAGACGTTCTGAGTCAAACCCGTCCATGAACCGCCCGACCGCCAGCCAAAGGCGATCTTCGAAATGCGATTTCAAACTGATCAGCTCAGCGCGAAAGGCGTCACCCGGCACCTGTGGCAGCACGGCGATAAACAGCAGGCCTTCGCCATGGGTAACGATATCGGCAAGATAAATCTCGCACGATCCCTTGGGCGCACGGCGCTTGCCAAGGGTCAGTAACCGGCACAGCCGCGCGTAAGCCAGCCGATCCGTCGGATAACACAGCAAGGAGGGCCCATCCATCGGGTCCAGCCGACAGCCAACAATGTAATTGAGGCGATCAGCATAATTGCGATGTGCCGTATGGCCGCGCACCACCCCGGCCAGCGTGTTGTGATCGGTGATCGCAATTGCATGCAGGCCCTTGGTGGCAGCGGTCAGCACCAGTTCCTCGGCATGCGATGCCCCGCGCAGAAATGAAAAATTGCTGCTGACATGCAGTTCGGCATAGGCCGGGTCGGCTGTACTGTTGGTTTGCTTGGTCATGGCATCAAATCACATCACCCGGCAAACAAACCATGCACCGACCAGATATCCTGCCCGGCATGGCCGCTGCGAAACAGCCAGATCAAGCGTCCTTTCTGATCGCAGATGCGGAAATAATCGCGTGTCATCTGCGACAGGGCGTAATTATCCCGGTCCAGATGGGTCCACCATTCCGGGCAGATGCGCTCTGGCCCGTCGGCCCGCAAGACATCAATCATCATCTTGCGCCAGCGTAGCTTTGTCGGCGCGCCGGTTGCACTGCGTTCCATGACATCGACCGGTTCAGGCGGATCAATCAGACGCACCGGGCGTTTGGGCAAGGGCGCATCCGCAAGACGGGCCGGTTTGACCGGCCCGGTGGGGGATTGCCGGATGGTGGCCCGTTCGGGCAGGTGGCTGGCATGATGGGCCGGGCGATACAAAATGTCCTTGGGGCCCAGATGGTGGGCAATGCGATCAAGCAACTCTGCCAAGGCAATGGCATCGCTGCTGTCATCTTGCTTGCGATCAAGGCGGACCTGACGAAAGGCAACATGTTCGACCCACGGGGCATAGACAATCACCTGTTCGATGCCAAACCCGGTATCAACACCGGGCATCTTTTCCGCGAGCAATCGCAGGATATGGCTTTCGGACTGGCAGGGCGTGCCAGTTGTGGTCGTGATGGTATGCGCATGGCCATCGACCCGAATGGACCGGACGATCAGACGCCTAAGACCAAGGTTTTCATCGCGCAGTTTGGCGCAAAGCTCGGCCACCATGCTTTCAATCGCATGCGCCAGCGTGTCAGCACTCCCCAATGGTTCACCAAAGTTTTGTTTGATCAGCCACGGCGCATCGGGCAGCTCGAAATTCAGATGTTCGGGCAGGCGGCCATAAAACTGATCAAGGCGATGCAACACATCCGGGCCAAGGCGGGTGGTGATATTTGCACGCGGCAGGGGCGTGATGTCGCCAAGGTGTTTCAGGCCAAGCCGCGACAGAACCGCGATGATGTCATCAGATAGCCGCAGGCACGATACCGGAAACCCGGCCGCAATCCCGTGATCGCGTGGCAGGGACAAAATGCGTTCATGTGATGCGCCCGGATGGCCCCCTGTATGGCAACGCGCCGCGGCCCATGCGGCACCGGCGGTATCGGCAATGGCGGCGCGGGCCGCAATGCCCTGGGCCTTCATGTCGCACAGGATTTGTTTGATCATGGCACTTTCGCCGCCAAACAAATGACTGCCGCCGGTGATTTCAAGCCACATGCCCGCATCCCCATCAAGCCCGTGCGCATGCAGGTCGCGGTCCGGCGCAATCCATGGGCTATAGCGGTCCATGAAGCGCACCAGACGGGCAAACTTGCCATCGCAGAGTTCAGGCTCTTCTGGGCTGTCCTGAAGATCGGGCAGGATGCTCCGCGCATCAGAAAGGCGCATGCCGCCCTGCAGTCCGGCCTTTTGTGCCGCTGCATTCAGGCCGCAGACGAGCACGCCCTTGTGATCGCTGCGCGTGATCACGTGCGGGGTGTCTTGTGCCTTTGAGGCCTGTGGGGGCTTTGTGGCTGTCTGTTGGCTGTCAGCATCGCGGGGTTGATCAGGCGTGGGCGTGCCTGTCTTTGGGGTTGTCTTCTGACAGTCGGTTTTCCAGTGGGTCAGCCACAGATAAAGAAAACGTTGTTGCATCGGTTTTGACTTTCCAGCTTCCCGGTCGGACCCCGCGTCCCCCGATCAGGCTGAGATGATGGTCGTTTCCTGTTGGTCGTTCTGTTGAGTGTGATGAGTGTGAGGCGTTGAAAGGTGTGATTTGCCAGCGCGTCCACGCGCTTGAGGTCGGAGTGCGCCCGTTTCTGGCAAGCGGGCGCAAAACAATGATGCGTGTGCCACCACTTTCACAGGCCAGTTGCAGGCGTCGTGCCGTGGTCAGGTCATAGTCGGTGGTTTCAATGATTACCGCACGAACCTGACCGGATTTTGCCACCTCCTCACAGGTCCAAAGGGCGGTGGCCTGTTGATCCACCGTCATCATCAACGGTTCGGGTTCAAGGGCTGTCATCGGCAGGGACAGGGCATAAAAACCACCCTGATCCAGCGCGCGACGCTGCCGGATCCAGAAGATGCCCTTGCCGGGTGGCGGGGCAGATGGGCCATCAGAGGACACATCCACAGACAATGTCGCCAGATACCAGGCCAGAAGCGATGCGGCGCAATCATCATGGCCGCACAACACTTCATGCAGGCCAGTCGGGGCAAGGCCGCCGATGCTGATATGATCGCGCAGGAATGTGCCACCAAAGGCACGCGCAATCACCCCGTCTGCCCGATCTGGCCCACCGGACAGGCAGGAAACCTGAACCTTCCATTGCTGCTCGGCCCGCGCCAAAGCTGCACGCGCCTGATGAATGCGTCTGTCTGACATGCTTAATTGTTCCTGTTTTGTTCTTTTTTATGTGGTCAAAGCGGAACAGGAGTCAAGGCGTATCAAAGGGACTTCATTCAGATGTAGGGATATGTGGTTGAGGCAAAAGAAAACCTTCTGCCCTGAGGCAGAAGGTCGGAGAGGCTTTAATCTTTCACAGATGCACCGTGTCATGAGTTCCACAAGGTTTCTTAGGCCTTGCGCTCAGAGTTTATTGCCTTTCTGGAAAGCACCGAGAGGATAGAGTTTTCCGCCATCATCAACCGAGACGATCGTGCCGTCCGATTTTTTGTACATGGTGTAACATTCTGGATTGCCGCTATTCCATGCTGCGACGGTAAAGCACATCTGGTCATCTTCATTGACCATCCATGTGCCGTCTCCACCCTCGCCACTGTTCATTTTCCAAAGATACGTGCCATCAGGCGCATAATAGGACATGCCATTACCGCTAGCCCAGGCACGGGTGGTGTCATCAAGGGTAGAATGGATTTCCCAGCCGGTAAGTTTGGCTGCACCGTCCTCTGCCAGCATTTCAGTTGTTGTTTGGCAGGCAGCAAGAGATACCATAGCAGCCACACCAACAAACAGTTTGGATAATTTACCGATCATGATCTTCCTCTATGTATGGTTTGCATCGCACAGCGGAGAGAAAGCCGGTGGCACCTTCGAAGTCGAAGATCATAAAACATCCCGTAAATCGCACGGGGAGTTTTAGTGAAAAGTCTTTCCTTCCCTGTCCCCCATCAGGATTGGTCCACCCCGGATGGATAATAAACCCTAAATTGATATCTGTCGGTTGTCATACCCCGTACGGGGTATGAATTTCTGCGACGCCGATGAAATCAGGTGTCAGTTATGATCGGCAAATGGGCACTTAGCGCACGTCGAACCAGATCTGTTCGGGTTTGCGAGCCGGTTTTGTGCAGAATGGTCTTGATTTGTGTGCTGACCGTTGCCGGACTTGTTCCGCGTATTTCGGCAATTTCATCTGTTTTCGCGCCGTGAACCAACAATTCGGCAATGCTCATCTCGGTGGGGGTAAGTCCATAGACGGTTCCAAAAGCTTCTATGCGGATAACCGGATGATAAGCAGGATCATAGATTTTGACCAAGGCACCGGAAAAGAAACTGCCAGCCAATTCCATGTCCGTGTCACGCAAGGGCGAAACTTCGATACAAAACGGATCGTCACGCGTTAGTCGTTGAGCATTAAAGATGCTTTCGGTTTGGTTGCTATCGCCAATTGCCGAGGCACAGGCACCGCGAATGGCGCCAAGAAGTCTTGTTTGGGCATCGCTGTCAGAAAGGCGAATGCGTCCCTGTTGATCACGTTGAACGCCATTTTGCTGCGAGATAATCACTTCAGCAGAGTCATTGGCGATCACGACGTGTCCCTGTTGATCAACAACAAAAACCGGCACTGCATATCGGTCAAGTACCTTTAGAACCGCGTGAAACTGGGACTTGAGCTGTTTGAATATATTGGCGAGTTTGACAGCCTGACTCATGAAGGGCAAATAGGCTGCAAAAGTTTGTCTTTGTGCTTCCGTGGCTTGTGGTTTGCCAATCGCGAATTGCAAGGTAAAGGTATTGAACCAGCTTCGATCTTCGTTGATGCGCGCGACAATTCTGTGATCAATGCCCATCATGTCGCGCAGACCAACAAAATCTGGACGGTCGCGCAAGTTTGGCTCGTTCGGCCAAAGGTCGTGCTCAGTCAAAATGGCAAAACGATCACTGTCTCGGATGACGGGAATGCCGTCAGATTCATAGTTGGAAAATTTCGTGTTATAGGCATGGGACACTTCTGGCGTAAAAAGTGAACTTCCCCATATCCCCTGAAACTTGTTGTCCCCCGCCATGTTTACGGAGACAACGGCACCTGAACGTGCCCCGCAATCGGTTGCAACCCGGTCCAGGAGTGATACCCAGCGACTCTCATCAATTGCTGCATCAAATAGCTCAGATGCAAGTTTACTATCAAACGTCATTCAACGATCCCCCGTTCGTATCGTTTGATCAATTATGTCTTATATAGGATGCATATTTGCGGATTTCAGGGGGTGTCGTGTATCTGCGGCGGGTCAAAAAAAACTCCGGCAAAGTGCCGGAGTTTAAATAATGTCGGGCCGCAATATGTGAACGCAGATCAGATTTCCGGGAACCAGGCCCCGAGAACACCGAATTCTTCAAGCTTGGAGACGATGATCTCTGCGGCTTCTTCGGCGCTTTGGTCTGCGGTGCTGACCACGATTTCGGCATTTTCGGGCCGCTCATAGGGGCTGTCGATCCCGGTGAAGTTCGCGATCTCGCCCGCACGGGCTTTTTTATAAAGGCCCTTCACATCGCGCTGTTCGCAGACTTCAAGCGGTGTGTCGATGAAGACTTCGATGAACTCGCCATCTTCGACAAGGCTGCGCGCCAGCTGGCGTTCGCTTTTGAACGGCGAGATGAAGGACACCAGCGTGATCACGCCCGCATCAACAAACAGCTTGGCGGTTTCACCAACACGGCGGATGTTTTCCACGCGATCGGCATCGGTAAAGCCAAGATCCTTGTTCAGGCCATGACGCACATTGTCCCCATCAAGGGTGTAGGTGTGCTTGCCAAGGGCATGGAGCTTTTTCTCAACCAGGTTGGCAACGGTCGATTTGCCCGCACCCGACAGGCCGGTGAACCACAGAATGGCCGATTTCTGGCCTTTCTGATAGGCACGCGCGCCCTTGTTGATGTCCATTTCCTGCCATTTGATGTTGGTCGCACGACGCAGGGAATGGTTGACCATGCCCGCCCCAACAGTGGCGTTGGTATAGCGGTCAATGATGATGAAGCGGCCCGAATGACGGTTTTCGTCATAGGGGTCAAACGCCAAGGCCTTGTCGGCCGAAATGTTGGCAATGCCAACTTCATTAAGCTCAAGCGTTTTGCCCGGTTCATGTTCAAGCGTGTTGACATTGACCTTGTATTTCAGTGCGCTGATCTGCGCATTGGCAACCTGTGCGCCCATCTTGATCAGATAGGGGCGGCCAGGCAGAAGGTGATCTTCGTGCATCCAGATGATGCGGGCTTCGAACTGATCAGCGAAATCGGGTTTGGCTTTTGCTTCGGCGATGACATCGCCACGCGAAATGTCGATTTCATCTTGAAGGGTCAGGGTGATCGCCTGACCGGCAATGGCAACATCCAGGTTGCCGTCAAAGGTAACGATCTCCTTGACCTTGCTGGTCTGGCCCGATGCGCTCACGACAATCTCGTCACCCGGTTTGACGCGGCCAGATGAAATGGTGCCCGAAAAGCCCCGGAAATCAAGGTTGGGACGGTTCACCCATTGAACGGGAAGTCTGAACGGCTTTTCAATCGCGTCCTGTTCGACCTGCACATCTTCCAGATGGGCCAGAAGTGTCGGGCCGGAATACCAGGGCGTATTGGCACTGGCTTCGATCATGTTGTCGCCACGCAGGGCTGAAAGCGGGATCGCCGTGATCGAGCTATACTTCAACTGCTTGGCGAATTCCTGATACTCGGCAACGATCTGATCAAACTTGGACTGATCATAGTTGATCAGGTCCATCTTGTTGACCGCCAGCACCACATGCTTGATGCCCAGCAATGAGGTAATGAAGCTGTGGCGGCGGGTCTGGGTCAGAATGCCTTTGCGCGCGTCAATCAGGATGACGGCAACATCAGCGGTCGAGGCGCCGGTCGCCATGTTACGGGTATATTGTTCGTGGCCGGGGGTGTCGGCGACGATAAATTTGCGCTTGTCGGTCGAGAAGAAGCGATAGGCCACATCAATGGTGATGCCTTGTTCGCGTTCCGCCTGCAGACCATCGAGCAGCAAGGCAAAATCAATCTCGCCACCCTGGGTGCCGACTTTGCGACTATCTGATTCAAGGGCGGCCAGCTGGTCTTCAAAGATCAGTTTGGAATCCCAAAGCAGACGCCCGATCAGGGTCGATTTGCCATCATCCACGCTGCCGCAGGTGATGAAACGCAGAAGGCTTTTTTCTTCCTGAGCCTTGAGGTAACCAAGAATGTCTTCAGCAATCAGGTCGGATTTATGTGACATCAGAAATAGCCTTCCTGCTTCTTCTTCTCCATCGACCCGGCCTGGTCGTGGTCAATCATGCGGCCCTGACGTTCGCTTGAACGGGTCAGAAGCATTTCCTGAATAATCTCGGGCAGGGTGGCGGCCTCGGACTCAACCGCCCCGGTCAGCGGGTAGCAGCCAAGGGTCCTGAACCGTACCGACTTCATTTCCGGCGTTTCACCCGGATTAAGCGGCATGCGGTCGTCATCGACCATGATCAGCATGCCGTCGCGTTCGACCACCGGGCGTTTGGCGGAATAATACAGCGGCACAATCGGGATCTGCTCAAGATAGATGTATTGCCAGATATCAAGCTCGGTCCAGTTGGAGATCGGGAAAGCACGGATGCTTTCGCCCTTGTTGATCCGGGCGTTATAGATATCCCACAGTTCCGGGCGCTGGTTTTTCGGATCCCAGCGATGGGTCTCTGTGCGGAAGGAGAATACACGTTCCTTGGCGCGTGCCTTTTCCTCGTCGCGCCGCGCACCGCCAAAGGCTGCATCGAACTTGTATTTGTTCAGCGCCTGTTTCAGCGATTCCGTCTTCATGACGTCGGTATGCAGGCTCGATCCATGGGTGAAGGGGCCAATGCCCTGTTTCACGCCGTCCTGATTGATGTGCACAATCAGGTCAAAGCCATATTCTGCGGCTATCCGGTCGCGAAACTCGATCATTTCGCGGAATTTCCAGGTGGTGTCGACATGCATCAACGGAAAGGGCGGCGGGGCCGGGTAAAACGCCTTGCGCGCCAGATGCAGCAAAACCGATGAATCCTTGCCGATGGAATAAAGCATCACCGGCCGTTCAAACGATGCCGCCACCTCGCGGATAATGTGGATGCTCTCTGCCTCGAGCTGGCGGAGATGGGTTAGGTTGGGCTGCATTCTCTTTCCTGCCGATCAATCATAATTATGGCAATTAACACAATATTTTGTGTTTATAAAAGTATTTCACTTGCCTTTGATGGGTAATATGGAATGCCCCGCAACGCAAGTGTGATTTCCATTTTTACACAAAATTTTGTAGTCGAATAATTATCAACACTGATAATTGTGTTTAATTTGAGATGTGCGGCAGGGCAAGTTTATTTGCGCCCGCGGACTCTGTCTGTGCGACGAGTTTGGCAATGTCACGCCCCAAAGTTGCGCGGCAGGCATGCAAGATTGCGGCTTTTGGAACCAGTGTAATCGACGCAGGGTGGCGTCAGACTTTTTGCCCTGATTTCAAAAGGATGCTTCGCGGTGCGATTTGACTTCCGTAAGCCTGCCTCTCTGTTTTTCACATCCATGTTTGCCGCAAGGCTTGCCGATCAGTTTCTTTTGTTTGTTGTGCCGTTGGTGGTCTATCAGACCACGCAAAGTGTTTCGCTCTCGGGGCTTGCCTATGCGGCCGAAACATTGCCGCGCGTTTTATTCTATCCCGTGTGCGGGGTTCTTTCAGATCGCTATTCGCCACTTCGGCTGATGCAGCTCAGCCAGATCGGGCGTGCTGTGATCTGTGTGCTGGGGCTGATTGGATTTGCCTTGTTTGACGGGCTTGGCTGGGTTGTGGGTATTTCTGCCATCTGCGGTCTTCTGACCACGCAGGGCTTCATGGCGCGCGAAGTGTTATTGCCACAGATCTTTGCCAGTGCCCGGTTTGAGAAAATCCAGTCGGTTTCGCAAAGTGTCAATCAGGCCAGTATCGTTCTGGGGCCGCTTCTTGCCGCCACCCTGTTTGCGATCAGCAACTGGCAAACCGTTGTCGTTGTCGCGGCTGTTCTGTTCGCAATTGCCGAACTATCGATGATGATCTGGCGCCATTTTAATCAAACACCGATTGCGGCAACGGATGAAAACCCGTCCTGGATTGCACCTTTTAAAACAGCGTTTTCACATCTGATTTCCTTGCCGGGGCTGAAGCGTGTAATCGCGCTGACCGCAAGCGTGAACCTTGTTTTTGGCATTACGCTTGCGACGTCGGCGGCAATGGTCACCGGGCTTCATGGACAAAGTGAAGAGCATTACGCCCTTTTGCAAACTGTCGGTGCGGCATTCACCATCATTGTACTGATGCTGGTTGGGGCGAGCCGCCTTTCGGTGGGGCGTATCGGGCTTGTATCATTTGCCGGTGTCTTCCTTGGTGGCGTGCTGACGGCGATCAGTCCGGATTACTGGCTTTATATGGTTGGCTTTGCTGTGGTGCTCGGATTTGACGGGATGTTTAACATCTATATCCGCACCGTCCGGCAAAAGATCATCCCGGCGCGCGATTATGGCAAGACGACTGGTGTGATTATTCTATTTAACAACATGACACAGCCAATTGCGGGGCTTCTTGTCGGGCTTACCGGCAGTCTGGCGCAGACCAGTTGGCTTATTCTTGTGCTCAGCCTTGTGATGCTGGTTTCGGGTCTTGTTTTGTCATTGCCGCGCTTTAACGTGCGCGCGGCTGAATAGCATCAACACCAGATCTTACAAGGTCACGCATCCGAACAGCGGTGGAAGTTTTTCTTCTGTCGCTGTTCTGCCATGCGCAAATATCAGAGGTTGCTACTTTTGGCTTTATTTCGCATTCCGGAATTATGCTTAATTGGCGAATTTTTGATAATTTTATTTCAAATTTGATGCTGGTATTGAAAAGAACTTGATTTTAGGGAGCGGGAAGCCCCATTTAAAGGACATGAATGCTGACCTAATTGGAAGTTTGAAATGTCTGTAAGCTGGAATGACCTGATTGCGCGGGATGCGCGGGTGCTGGTGGCCTCTGAAATTCGTGATCTGTTAAAAGTGGCCGAGCGCCCGGAAGTGATTTCCTTTGCCGGTGGTGTGCCCGATCCCGATCTGTTTCCGGTCGATACATTCAGCGAGATTTATGGCGCGATGATGCAGGACGGCACGCAGGCGCGCCGCAGTCTGCAATATTCCGTTAGCGAAGGTCTGCCGGCCTTGCGCCAGTGGATTATCGATGATCTGGCAGACCAAGGGGCCACGCGCACCATTGATAATGTCCTGATCACCAATGGGGCACAGCAGGGGCTTGATATCCTTGCCCGCCTACTGCTCGAAGAAGGGCGAGACCTGATTGTTGAAAAGCCAAGCTATCTTGGCGCGATGCAGGCCTTTTCAACCCGGTTGCCAAACTATGTCGGTGTCGATGCCGAAGAAGACGGCCCGGTGTTAAGTCAGCTGGAAGATGCCTTTGCCAATGGGGCACGTGTGGCCTATGTCGCCCCGGATTTCCAAAACCCGACCGGCCGGTCGTGGTCAGTTGCGCGGCGCAAGGCCGTTCTGGAACTGGCGCGCCGTTATGGTGCGGTGCTGCTTGAAGATGCGGCCTATAGCAAGCTGTCCTATAACGGGGCCGAAAGCCTGCCGTCACTGCTAAGCCTTGATGAACAGGGCAGCGACCCGGCGTCAGGCAATGTCATTCAGCTCGGCACATTTTCCAAAACGCTCGCGCCAGCCCTTCGCATCGGTTGGGTCTGTGCGCCGCGTCCGGTCATCGACAAGCTGGTTTTGATGATGCAGGCCGGAAACCTGCATGTTTCCACAGTTAATCAGGAAGCCGCCCTGCGTGCCGCCAAGAAACTGTTCCCGGAACATCTTGAAAAGCTGCGCGCGTCCTACCGCACCAAGCGCGATGTCATGCTGCACACCCTGGCGGATACCATGCCGGGTGACGTGTCCTGGACAAAGCCCGAAGGCGGCATGTTTGTCTGGTTGACCCTGCCCGAACACATCAATGCACGTCAGCTTCTCGAAGAGGCGCTTGAGGATGTTCACGTTGCCTTTGTTCCCGGTCAGGCTTTCTTTACCGATGGCAGTGGCAAGAACACCGCACGGCTGAGCTTCTCGACCGAGAAGGTGGACCGGATCAGGGACGGCATCACCCGCCTGGCCGACCTGATCAAGCGCAAGGATAATCAGTAAGCAAAAAAGAACCCGGCAGCGGGTGGGGAATGCTGCCGGGTAGAGACCTGCTGTCGGGGGTATGAAGCAGGTCACGGGAGTCTGCATGAAGTCAGGTCAGAGGTCAGGGTATGTGCATGGTCATGCCTGCCCCATGAGGGCGCGCAGCAGCAATGATGCTGCGCCAAGGACGACAACCCCGCCGACATAAAGGCCGACAAACCACAGCCATCTGCGGGCTTTGCGGGAATTAAACACGGTCATCAGTGATACCCCTCATCCCCGGTTTTGCCGCGAAATACCCAATAGGCATAGGCGGTGTAGGCCAGAATGATCGGCAGCAGAATCACCGCTCCCACCAGCATGAAGGCAAGACTGTTTTCCGGTGCGGCCGCATCGCGGAAGGTGATCATGGGTGGCACGATATTGGGATAAAGCGTGATCCCGAAGCCGACGTAACTGAGGAAAAAAATGCCAAGCGTGATGCCAAACACGGTTTTTTCACGCTTCTTGACCGCATGCCACAGCCAATAGAGCAGACCAACCGTCACAATCGGGATCGGGGCGAGGTAAAGCATGTTTGGCAGTTCAAACCAGCGCTGGGCGTAGGCCGGGTTAACATAGGTCGTCATCAGCGACACCACGCCAAGATTGGCCGCCATCCAGATCACGGCCGGTTTGGCGAGCTTTCGCAGGTTGCCCTGAAAATCGCCTTCCATTTTCATGATCAGCCAGCCGGTGCCAAGCAGGGCATAGCCGACGACAACTGCCGTTGCACAGAACACCGAAAACGGGCTTAGCCAATCAAACGCCCCGCCGACAAAACGCCCGTTTTCAACGGCGATGCCTTCGATAAAGCCGCCCAGCATCGCGCCCTGCATCGCGGCTGCGATGATTGATCCGGCCGAAAAGGCAAAGTCCCAGTGTTTCTGGTGGTTCTTGCTTTTGAACCGGAACTCAAACGCCACACCACGGAAAACAAGCGCGAGCAACATGGTAAAGACCGGAATGTAAAAAGCGGTCATCAGCAATGAATAGGCCTGCGGGAAGGCGGCATAAAGCCCACCCCCGCCCAGGATCAACCAGGTTTCATTGCCGTCCCACACCGGGGCGACGGTATTCATCATCCGGCCGCGATTTTTCGGCTCCTTGATGAACGGGAACAGGATGCCGATGCCAAGGTCAAAGCCATCCAGCGTGACGTAGGCAAAGACGGCAACAGCAATCAGCAGAACCCAGATCAGTTGATAATCCATGATCATTCTCCTGCGACTGGGGGATGGGCAGCGGTGGACTGACGGCCACCTGCACGCATGATTTCACTGTCTTCCGGCACATGGGCCGCACGCGGATCCTTGACCATGGCGCGCAGGATATAGGCCGTGCCGACCCCGAACACGATGGCATAGACCACCACAAAGGCGATCAGCGATCCGGCAATGGCGGTCGGGGCGACGGGTGAGCCTGCCTCGGATGTGCGCATCAGGCCATAAACCACCCAGGGCTGTCGCCCGACTTCGGTGGTAAACCAGCCGGCCAGAATGGCAACAAAACCACTTGGCCCCATCAAAAGGGCAAAGCGATGCAAATAGCCACAGCTATAAAGCTTCTTGCGCAGGCGTGCGATGACGCTGGCAATACCCAGAAGTGCGATCAAAACACCCAGCCCGACCATGATGCGGAAGGTCCAGAACACAATTGCCGCATTCGGGCGATCTTCGGGGGCAAAGTCCTTAAGACCGGTGATCTTGCCATCCCATTCATGGGTCAGGATCATCGAACCCAGTTTTGGGATTTCGAGTGCGTATTTGGTTTCTTCCTCTTCCATGTCCGGCATGCCAAACAGGATCAGGGGCGCACCTTCGCGGGTTTCAAAATGCCCCTCCATCGCGGCCACTTTGGCGGGCTGATGTTCAAGGGTATTAAGCCCGTGCAAATCACCGGCAAAAATCTGGATCGGGCCAACGATGGCCGCCATCCACATCGCCATGGAAAACATGATTTTGGCCGCCCGGTTTTCACGATCACGCATCAGATGCCATGCGCCAACCGCACCAACCACAAGGGCGGTGGTGAGGTAAGCCGCCAGCACCATATGCACCAGCCGATAGGGGAAGCTCGGATTGAAAATCGCATCGATCCAGCTTGAAACAACCGCCCGGCCATTTTCGATCACATAGCCGTCAGGCGTTTGCATCCAGCTGTTGGCCGACAAAATCCAGAAGGCCGAGAAAAGCGTGCCAATCGCAACCATGGTGGTGGCGGTAAAGTGCAGCTTTGGCCCGACACGGTTCAAGCCAAACAGCATGATGCCAAGGAACCCAGCCTCAAGGAAGAAGGCGCTCAGCACCTCATAGGCCAGAAGCGGGCCGATCACACCGCCGGTAAATTCGGAAAACGGTCCCCAGTTCGTGCCGAACTGATAGGACATGACAATCCCGGATACGACGCCCATGCCAAAGGCAAGGGCAAAGATTTTCATCCAGAATTTGTAAAGCGAAAGATAGGTCTCGTCCCTGGTGCGCAGCCAAAGGGCTTCGAGCACAAACAGGAAGCTTGCCAGTCCGATGGTAAAGGACGGGAAGATAATGTGGAACGAGACGGTAAAGGCAAACTGTATGCGCGCCAATAGTTCTGCATCAAGCATTGGCAGGGTCCTCTAAGGTGGCGAAGCCTCTGGACAACTCTGCATCTTCCGCGATCGGAAGTGCCCTTTGACGGATGCATGTGTCGGTTTCGGGTGGCGCATGCACAGGTTGCCCTGTCAGACCGACCATTAGAACCGACCCCAAAATGCTGCATTGCGAATGCGCAATTTACACTTGGAATATTTTTAAATTCGACTGTAGTGGTTTAATTTAGGTTAAGCTTATTTCGATGTCGTTCCAGCGTTTTGTAAATAATTTCAACGGTTTGAGTTTGTCCAAGATTTGATGCACGCTTATAAAGTGTGGATACTAGAGACGTTCTTTTGATCTGGTGGCCTGAACGTGATTTGGGGAACGCAGCAGAAGGCAGGGCAATTTTAGAAAGGTTACCGACCTTGTACTGCGATGAGAAAGTTTATGTCGTGGAGCAAACAATCAGAAATACCGAGAATACAGGGATCTGGAAGGCAAGTTTTTTGGCAGCCGCAAGCAAAAGGTGGTTGTTGCTTCTACTTGTTTTGCCTGTGCTCGGTAGCGCACCAATTAGCGTAGGGTACTCATTTGAAGGCAGCATCTTTTCTTGGTTAGGTGAGTCCTATCTCGAACTGCTCAAGTTTACTGCTATTTATTCTGGTGTCGTTTGGGTGCTGCAGCTTGGGCGTTCTTGCACGAAAACAGCGCTGTTTTTCTCTGCGGTAACGTTATTTTCTATCGATGCTTTGCTGTGGCTTATCCGTCAAGTGAATGTCGCATTCAGTGTGGGAGATATGAGTTGGCAGGGCATGCATTTGCTGTCTGTCAGCGATGGCGATGTGACCGGCGCGCTTGTCTACGCCTCAGTGTTTGCCATTCAAGAAGTTATGATGTTTGCGATATTTATACTCCTCGCGATGCTGATTCCGCCTTTGCTAAGTTATGGGCGTGTTGAGTTGCAGGGCGCTGTGAAGATTGGTTGGCTCATGCGAGGCTTTATCGCCAAAGGAGTGATCATCGGTATCTTGCCGCTTTGGTTGCTCCACGAGGGTGCAGCCGTGATTTTGCCGGGATTTTTGGTTGATACGTTAGTCTGGCTCGGTGGGGCGGGAGAAAATCTCTATTGGCTGAAGGGCGCAGCTCTGGCCGTGACTGTTTTGTCGCAGTTCCTAACTGTGCTTATGAATGTAATGGTCGGGGTGATCCTAGCACAGGCCTTCTTGAAGGGCGGCAAGCGAGTTTCGAAAGCAATAACTGCTTCCGATATGTGACCATCATTTGCCGTTAAGGCACAGCTTCTCAAGTGCCAGCGAACTTTGGGTTTGCTGGCGTTCCTTGTGGCGCAGCACCATGAATTTGCGGGGCGGAATCGGGAAGTTTGCGCGCGCAAGGCGGCCCTGGGCGATAAGTGAGCTTACCGCGAATTGGGAAACGGCGGTGGCGGCGATGCCGTTTTCGACTGCGGTAATGACGGCCTCGTTGCTGGGCAGGACAAGTGCAGTGCGCAGGCGCGCGGGATCAACGCCCAGATCGCGCAAGGCGGTTTCAAATTCCGATCTGGTGCCCGAACCGGCTTCGCGCAGGATCCAGTTGGTCTGAGTGACAAGCGCCTGCGGGTTTAGCGCCCGGCCATTGGCCCACGGGTGATTGGGCGAGACAACAATCACCAGGGCGTCTTCGGCGACTTCGCGTTTGGCCAATGCCGGTTCATCAATATCGCCTTCGATAAAGCCGATATCGGCAGCCCCGCCACGGACGGCGTCCGAAACGGTTTTGGTGTTGCCAATCGTCAGGCGGATTTCAATGCCGGGATACTGGTCATGGAATTTCATCAGGAAGGGTGGCAACCAGTAACTGGCAATCGTCTGACTGGCATAAACATTAAGCTCCCCGCGCTGCATGCCGCCGAGTTCGGCCAAAGTCAGTTCTGCCGCCCGCGCACGGGCCAGCGTTGATTTGGCTTCATCAAGGAACAATCGCCCGGTCTGGGTCAGCTCAATCCGCCGTCCGACCCGGTTAAACAGCGCAACACCATAGAAGCCTTCAAGGTTCTTGATCGCCGAACTGACCGCCGAGGGCGTCAGGCCAATCGCCTCTGCCGCGCGGGTCAGGTGTTCGCGTTCGGCAACCGCGACAAAGATCTGAAGCTGTTCAAGTGTCATCATGGTTATGTTTAACCGTTCAATTTAATCGAATGAAATATGAGTTTTTATTCGATGGAAGTAAATGGTTGGGCATGAGATTTTCTGCCTGTGATCAAAACACAGGAAAACCATGTTTTTTAATACCCACCTCAAACCGATCCTGCCCGGGCTTGCCGTGACCATCTTGGTCGCACTTGCCGCCAAGCTGGCCGAACATGCCGAGCGTGTGTTGTTCGGGCGTGGCTGGGTGGAAAGTCTGGTCTTTGCCATTCTGATCGGGGTGGTGGTGCGATCGGTGTTTGGATTGGCGCCGCGCTATTTTGCCGGGGTTCGGTTTTGTGCCAAGACGGTGCTTGAAATTGCCATTGTGTTGCTGGGCGCATCGATCAGCGCGCAGGCCATCGGATCGGCCGGGGGCGGGTTGGTCGCGGCCATCATTCTGGTCGTCTGTATCAGCCTGTTTGTCAGCTATCACATTGGGCGCGCGCTGGGTCTTTCCAATCATCTGTCGATGCTCGTCGCATGTGGCAATTCGATCTGCGGCAATTCGGCAATTGCGGCAACCGCGCCGGTGATAGAGGCGCAATCAGATGATGTGGCCGCCTCGATCTCCTTTACAGCCGTTCTGGGTGTGCTGTTTGTCTTCGTCCTGCCGATGGTTCATGCCGGGCTTGGATTATCGGCAACCCAATATGGGATTTTTTCAGGCCTCACGGTTTATGCGGTGCCGCAGGTTCTGGCGGCAACCGCCCCGGCCGGCACCCTTGCGGTTCAGGTTGGCACACTGGTCAAGCTGATCCGGGTTTTGATGCTGGGGCCGGTGATCTTTGCGCTGGCCGTGATTGGTGGTCGGGCGCGTGAGACGAAGCTTCCGATTACGCAGGTCGTGCCTTGGTTCATCATCGGCTTTATCGCCATGATGGCGGCCTGTTCGTTTGATCTGATCCCGGATGTTGCGCGCGCGCCGATCAAGACGACTTCGTCATTCCTGACCATCCTTGCCATGGCGGCACTTGGGTTAAGTGTCGATATCCGCAATGTCCTGCATGTCGGCGGGCGGGTGGTGATTGCAGCGCTGTTGTCGCTGACCTTTCTGTGTGCGTTATCCGGCGTTGTACTGGTGGTGCTTGCCCAAGGGAACTAAGCGAACCACGGGAACAAAAAAGCCTGCTGCCAGAATGGGGGGCAGCAGGCAGGTGGAAGAAGCCTTGCATTGTGGGAAATGAGAAAGCCTCTTCGCGCGTTTCGCTGGGGGGAGGAAAGCACCATGGGATACGGTGCAGGTAAACGAAACGCAAAGGGGTGGGGTACGATCCCGTCTTGCTTTGGTTATTGGTTGTTGCTGTTACGCGATGGGGTGTGTCTCCTCGAATGCTTCAAGGGATTTCCATTCATCGTCGCTAAAGATGCGTGATCGGGTCAGAAAGCGTTTGCCTTCTGGTCCTTCAAGCGAAAACATGCCGCCGCGCCCATCGACCACATCAATGATCAGTTGGGTATGACGCCAATATTCGAACTGTGCGCGCCCGATATAGAACGGGCTGCCTTCAATCTCGCCGAGCAGCACGTCCTGATCACCGGTTTTGAACTCTCCATCCGGAAAGCACATCGGCGCACTGCCATCGCAGCAGCCCCCGGACTGATGAAACATCACCGGCCCGTGGATGTCTTTTAGTTTCCTGATCAGTTCAATTGCGGCATCTGTCGCAACCACCCTGTCAGGAGCGTTTTCTGATCCAGTCAATGTCACCTCCTTCTTTGCGAAAGGCGACCGGACGCAAGGTTGGCCTCGCGTCCGGTTGTGAAAATCATTGGATCAGAAGAAGCCCATCGGTTTCGGATCATAGGAAACCAGAAGGTTCTTCGTCTGCTGATAGTGGTTGAGCATCATCTTGTGGTTTTCACGCCCGATGCCCGATTGCTTGTAGCCGCCAAAGGCCGCATGCGCCGGATAGAGGTGATAGCAGTTGGTCCATACACGACCGGCCTTGATGTCGCGGCCAAAGCGATAGGACCGGTTGGCATCACGCGTCCAGACACCAGCCCCAAGGCCATACAGCGTGTCATTGGCGATATGAAGCGCCTCGGCATCGTCCTTGAAAGTGGTGGCCGAGACGACCGGGCCAAAGATTTCCTCCTGGAAAATCCGCATGCGGTTGTGACCCTTGAAGATGGTCGGCTGGATATAGAAACCATCGGAAAGGTCACCGCCCAGATCAGCCTTGTCACCGCCACACAGGACTTCGGCACCTTCCTGTTTGCCGATATCCAGATAGGACATGATTTTTTCCATCTGTTCGGTCGAGGCCTGCGCACCCATCATGGTGTCGGTATCAAGCGGGTTGCCCTGTTTGATGCTGGCAACGCGCGACAGAACACCATCCATGAATTTGTCATAGATGCTTTCCTGAATGATCGCGCGCGACGGGCAGGTGCAAACTTCACCCTGGTTCAGGGCAAACATCGCCATGCCTTCGGCGGCTTTCTGACGGAAATCATCATCAGCGGCCATGATGTCTTCAAAGAAGATGTTCGGTGACTTGCCGCCAAGCTCCAAGGTGACCGGAATGATGTTTTCCGATGCATACTGCATGATCAGGCGGCCCGTGGTGGTTTCACCGGTAAAGGCGACCTTCGCAACACGATTGCTTTGTGCCAGCGGCTTGCCGGCTTCCACGCCAAAGCCCTGCACAACGTTGACGACACCTGCCGGGATCAGATCGGAAATCAGTTCCAGCAGAACACAGATCGATGCCGGGGTCTGTTCGGCGGGTTTCAGAACGATGCAGTTGCCTGCGGCAAGGGCCGGGGCCAGTTTCCATACCGCCATCAGGATCGGGAAGTTCCATGGAATGATCTGGCCGACCACGCCAAGCGGCTCGTGGAAGTGATAGGCAACCGTGTTGTCGTCAATCTCGCCAAGCGAGCCTTCCTGTGCACGAATGGCACCGGCAAAGTAGCGGAAATGGTCAATCGCAAGCGGAATGTCAGCTGCGAGTGTTTCACGCACCGCCTTGCCGTTATCCCAGGTTTCGGCGACTGCCAGCATTTCAAGATTGGCTTCCATACGATCAGCAATCTTGTTGAGCATGTTGGCACGTTCCGTGACCGAGGTCTTGCCCCAGGCCGGGAAAGCCGCATGGGCGGCATCAAGCGCCTTTTCGATATCTTCGCTGCTTGACCGTGCAATTTCGCAGAACGGCTTGCCATTTACGGGCGAGACATTTTCAAAATACTGACCCTTGGCAGGGGCGACCCATTCACCGCCGATGAAGTTTTCATAACGGCCTTTGAAGCTGACCGGGCTGCCTGCGTCATTTGGATTCTTGTAGATCATTTGGGTTCCTCCGAGATAACGGGCGATTTTTCACCCGCATTTTTTGATTGTGACGCTGCCGTATCCGCAAAGGTCATGCCACTTGGCAGATTTCACGGCCGTTTGACGAAAAAGAACGCGTTTTCAGGTCATTGAGCGCTATGCGTTTGAGGAGAGGTCCTGTGTCATCCGCCCCATTGGAACAGTGCGTGTGGCACAAATTGTTCCAAAAATGGAACACTCATGGTTTTGCCAGAATTGGGGTGTGAAACTGTTTGGCGTGGGGTGGTTCAAGTGTGCTACGATTGATGCTGTGATCGGCTGTGGCAAAAGCCACGCACCGGAAAAATCCGGGCCAAAACACCGACACAAGGGAGATAGCGTCTATGTCAGGAAACCTTCCCGGCGGACGGATAGAAGCAGCCCTTCAGCTCAGCGGTGGGGCGCAAAATCGTGCGGTGCTTGAAAGCTGGCAAAGGTGTGAAGAACGCTTTGGCCTGGCTCATGACACCTTGCGCCGTCCCGAAGTCATACCCGAAAGCCAGACCCGGCAATTGCGTGATCGCAACGGGCGGCTTTATCACCATGCCCACGATCTGGTGCGTACCCTTTATCGCAAGATTGATGCATCGGGCTATGCGGTGTTTCTGACCGACAATAGCGGCGTGATCCTTGACAGTGTCGCGGCACATTCCCTGTTACCGTCATTTCGCACCAACGGGCTTCTGCCCGGTGCGGTCTGGAGCGAGGAACGCGAAGGCACCAATGGCATTGGCACCTGTATCGTTGAAGGGCAACCGATCACCATCCACAAGGACGAACATTTTCTTGCCCAGCATTCGGTTCTGACCTGCACCGCAGCCCCGGTGTTTGATCCCGATGGCAAGGTGTGTTCGGTGCTGGATGTATCAGCCGTGCGCGAAGATATCAAACGCCCCGATTGCCTGCGTGTGCGCGGCATGGTGGCCGATTATGCCGATGCGCTTGAGCGTATCCTGTTCTTTGATGAACGCGCCGGGGATGTGATCTTGCACCTGCATCCCGATGCCCGGCATGTCGGTTCTACCCGCGATGCGATGATTTCAATTGCGTCTGACGGCACAATCAGCGGGGCGACCTCGACCGCGCGGCGTATTCTGTCTGCGGCTAACAATTCCACCGACATTTCCGAAATGTTCGAGATGGATGTTGAAAACCTTGTCGCCAAGCTGGCAACGCCGGAGGGGCAGGGCGCATCGGCAACGCCGCTTAATATCGCAGGTGGCGGGGTTTTGTTTGGCAGTGTCACCATTCCCCAGCGTATGCGTCGCCGCTATGTCGGTCGTTCGACCCCGGTCGCGCGCAAGGCACCATCGCTGCCCGCGCGTTCCGCTGTCGACATCCCCGACAAGGACGCAGCCCTTCGGCGCATCTTTGAAATCGGTACGCGTCTGCACGCCAAGGACATCAATGTTCTGATGTCGGGGGAAACCGGCAGCGGCAAGGAATATCTGGCTCGCCATATTCATGAAGCGACCCTTGGTAAATCAAAGGCCTTTGTTGCGATCAACTGTGCCGCCTTGCCCGAAGGTTTGATTGAGAACGAACTGTTTGGCCATGCAGGTGGTGCCTTTACCGGGTCTGCACGCGACGGGTTTGGTGGTCGCATCCGCGAGGCCAATGGCGGCACGCTGTTTCTTGATGAAATCGGCGACATGCCGCTGGCTGCGCAGGGGCGTTTGCTGCGTGTTCTTGAAAGCCGCACGGTCGAGCCGCTTGGCAGCACGAAATCGGTGCCGGTCGATTTCCGCCTGATCTGTGCCAGCAATGTTGACCTTAACGCGGCGGTGGCCGAGGGGAAATTCCGTGAAGACCTTTTGTATCGCATCAAGGGCGCGCGCCTTGCCGTGCCTCCTTTGCGCGAACGAAACGATCTTGTCGATCTGATCGGGCGGCTTCTGGCGGTTTTGTCAGACGACTATGTTCAGTGCGAAGACGATGTTCTTTCTCTTTTGACCCGTCATGGCTGGCCGGGCAATGTCCGCGAACTGATCAATGTTTTGCAATATGCCGCGGTCTTTGCCGAAGACGGCGTGATTGAACGTCATCATCTGCCCGACGATTTCCACGCGACACAGACCAACGAAACACCATCGCCGCGCCAAACCATGGAGCGCGCCGAGGCCGATGCGCTGCGTCAGCTGCTTCGTGATCACCAATGGCATATCAGCAACACCGCCAAGGCGCTTGGTATCGGTCGCAACACGCTTTATCGCCGGATGGCGCGCCTTGGGATTGAACGGCGCTGATTGGTCAAAAAGGGCTTTAGACCGATTTTGCGAATGTTTTCATTGTAGGGCACACCGTTATTGTTTTAAGTAACGGCAGGGCTTTACAGGATATTTTCATGTGTGGAATTGCCGGTCTATGGCTGTCTGAACAAGCTGATGCAACGGGCTTGGGCGATCGTGTATCGCGCATGAATGATGCGCTGTATCACCGTGGGCCGGATGGCGGTGATGTCTGGGTGGATGATGAAGGCGGACTGGCCCTTGGGCAGCGCCGACTTGCCATCATTGATCTTTCCGATGCCGGCAAGCAGCCGATGCATTCCGCCAATGGCCGCTATGTCATGGTCTATAACGGCGAAATCTATAACGCCCCGGAACTGCGCGAAAAGCTGGCCTCGGCCAACATTACCTGGCGCGGCCATTCCGATACCGAAGTCATCCTTGAATGTATTGCCCATTGGGGCCTGCGCGATACCATCAAGCGCCTGATTGGCATGTTTGCCATCGCCCTGTGGGATCGGCAGAAAAAGAAGCTGTTCCTTGTACGTGACCGTCTGGGCATCAAGCCGCTTTACTGGTCGCGCTATGACGGCCATATCGGCTTTGCGTCCGAGGTCAAGGGATTGCTGGCAGGCGACGCGATCTCGCGCGAGGTCAACCAGACCGGACTTGATGCCTATTTGCGCTTTGGCTATGTGCCATCCGGGCTTTCGATCTATGCCCACGCCAAGATGCTCAAGCCGGGCCATATTCTTGAAATTTCATCACATGATCAGGCGACCGAGACCGGATATTGGTCGGTCGAGGATGCGGTGCTTAACGGGCAGACGCATGCCTGGAGCGGTGACGATCAAAGTGCGATTGACGCGCTTGAAGATTTGCTGCGCGATGCGGTTCAACGCCGGATGGTGGCCGATGTGCCGTTGGGCGCGTTCCTTTCGGGCGGGATTGATTCATCAACTGTCGTTGCCCTGATGCAGTCTGTTTCAGACCGGCCGGTTAAAACATTTTCCGTCGGCTTTGAGGACGAGGCCTTTAACGAGGCCGCCTTTGCCGGTGAGGTCGCCAGGCACCTGAAGACCGATCATACCGAGCTTTACGTTACGCCCAAGGATGCGCTTGATCTGGTGCCGAAGCTTTCGGAAACCTATGACGAGCCGTTCTTTGACAGTTCTGCCATTCCGACCTATCTGATCTCTGCCCTGACCCGCAAGCACGTTACGGTCGCCCTTTCCGGCGATGGCGGGGATGAGACTTTTGGCGGCTATAACCGCTATTTGTGGGCCAAGCAGTTAAGCGCCGCGGCTGGCAGTATTCCATTTGGCAGCGGGCTTGTGTCGCGTGGCCTTACCATGCTTTCGCCCGAACATTGGGACAAGCTTGTTGGCCTGATGCCGGGCAAGAAATCGACCAGTGCGATTGGCGATAAAATCCACAAGGCCGCACCACTTCTGTCGATCCGCGATGATATTGATCGTTATCATGCACTGATTTCGCTGTTTGATCCTGACAAGCTGCGTGGCAAGCACGCATCGACCAAGAAATTCCGCGTGCCGGGCGAGAAGTTCTGTCGCAACCGTCATCTGGATTATGTGTCCTCCATGCAGGCCATGGATACGATGATGTATATGGTCGATGATGTTCTGACCAAGGTGGATCGGGCATCGATGGCCAATTCGCTTGAAGTGCGCGTGCCGTTTATTGATCACCGCGTGATCGAGTTTGGCTGGCGTTTGCCAGCACGGCTCAAGATGAATGGATCGGTCGGCAAATACGCCCTGCGCCAGATCCTGTATAAATATGTTCCGCGCGAAATGATTGACCGGCCAAAAACTGGCTTTGGCGTGCCGTTGGCCCAGTGGCTGCGTGGACCGCTTAATGAATGGATGGGGGACCATCTGGCCAATGAAGCGCTTTATACCGACTTCGGTCTGGATCGTCGCCAGATCGAAAAGCTTCGTAAGGAACATATGTCGGGCAAGCGCAATTGGGGCCATCAGCTTTGGACCATTGCCATGCTGTCTGACTGGCAGCAACGCTGGCTGACCTGATCGAACGGCACTGTTCCCGGGATTCTCGGCGCATTTGATCTTTCATGACCCCGTCTGACATTCAGGCGGGGTTTTCATTTTCGTTCACGAATGAACGTTTTCCTGTTTGTCGGTGTTCGCTGTTTATTTGCGATATCTAACGTATGTGCGTGCGTTTGCCGCATGGCTGTGTCGAATAAATGTCACAATTCGAAACTTGAAAATTTTCGAAAATGAACTATTTTTCTGATCAAAGAGTTTTCCTTCTGCGATGAGAGGCCCCCATGGCTGGCACTTCAAACTATGATCTGATCATTATCGGCGGCGGCATTAACGGTGCCGGGATCGCACGCGATGCGGCGGGCCGGGGCCTTCGCGTGTTGCTGTGTGAAAAGGATGATCTGGCCAGTGCCACGTCATCTGCCAGCACCAAGCTGATCCATGGTGGATTACGTTATCTTGAACATTACGAGTTCCGTCTGGTGCGCGAAGCGCTGACCGAACGGGAAGTCTTGTTGAATAATGCACCGCATATCATCTGGCCGCTGCGCTTCGTGCTGCCGCACCGCAAGGATCTGCGTCCGGCATGGATGATCCGTCTTGGATTGTTCCTTTATGATCATCTTGGCGGGCGAAAAAAGCTTCCGGCGTCCGAGGGCATTTCATTTGCCAAGCACGTATCCGGTGCGCCCCTGCGTGACGAGATGACAAAGGGCTTTGTCTATTCCGATTGTTGGGTTGATGATGCGCGGCTTGTGGTCCTGAACGCGATGGACGCCAAGGACATGGGGGCCGAGATTTTGCCCCGTACCGAATGTGTCGGGGCGAGCCGGTCAAGTGATGGTTGGAATGTGACGCTGCGCGATCAGGAAACAGGCGAAAACCGCTCTGTGTCAGGCCGCATGCTGATCAATGCCGCCGGGCCATGGTGTGCCGATCTGATCAATCCGGAAAACGGTGTGGTTAAATCCGATACCAGGGCCAATATCCGCCTGGTCAAGGGCAGCCATATTGTGGTGCCCAAGATGTTTGACCATGATTTCTGCTATATCTTCCAGAACGGCGATGGCCGCATTGTCTTTGCCATTCCCTATCAGGATGACTTCACCCTGATCGGCACCACCGATGTCGATTTCGAGGGCGACCCGGCCAAGGTCAAGATTGATCAGGATGAAATCGATTATCTTTGCAAGCTTGCCAGTGGCTATTTCAAAAAGCCGATCACGTCTGATGATGTCGTCTGGACCTATTCCGGGGTGCGGCCGCTTTATGCCGGTGAAGGCGCGGAAGCAAACGCGTCCAAGGTATCGCGTGATTACACCCTGAAACTCGAAGCCAATGGTCATCAGGCCCCGGCACTTCATGTGTTTGGCGGTAAAATCACCACCTATCGCAAGCTTGCCGAACATGCGCTTCAGATCATCTCAAGGGAACTGGGTGCCAAGGATACCCCGTGGACGGCGGGGGCATCATTGCCGGGCGGGGATTTCCCCAATGCATCCTATGACGCGGCCTTTGCATCCTATGCTGCACGCTATGACTGGATGGACGCGGTGATGCTCAAACGCCTTCTGCGTGCTTATGGTACGCGGATCGAACAGATCATTGGCGATGCCAAGGGTGTTCGTGATCTTGGCAAATGTTATGGCCATGACCTGTATGAGGCAGAGGTTCGCTATCTGATTGATAACGAATGGGTGCGCGACATCAATGATCTGCTCTGGCGTCGTTCCAAGCTTGGTCTGCGTCTGTCTGGCGATCAGGTTGCCGATCTTGGCGAACGTCTTGCACAGGAAAACCGCGACCATAAATCGGTTGCGGCTGAATAAGACATCTCATGCCCGCGAACTGTCAGGCTTGATGGTTGGACAGTTCGCGGCGCAATCTTTCAAGCAGGGACCTGAGTTCCTGCTTGCGCACAAGGGTGATATCGCGCCAGTCGCGATCATGGATCGCCCCTTCAAGCGCATAAAGATAATTCAGGCTGATTTTCTTTTCGCTGCCAAAGCGAAACAGCAATCGGCGTGTGGTTTCCTCAATGCCGAGTGCGCGCAACTGATCACCGTTTTCAATCCCGATTTCGCTGAGTTCCCGCGAAGAGGTCGGGCCAATATTACGCATGTCATTTCTTCCTTCGCGCGATAAATCTTCTCCCTGTCTATGATGCGTCTGCCACCTGACAGTCTTGATAAACTGCGCTATGGTCGGTTTGTTTTCAACTGATTACCTCGACTGGTTCGCTGATGCCCGCAGTCCTGAAACCCATCCTTGCAAGTGTTGTACTGCTTCTTCTGACCATACCGGTGGCAAGGGCTGCTGATGATGTTGTCGCGCTCGAAACCTGGTCGATGATGATCGGTCTGGTCGGTGGTCTTGCCTTGTTTCTGTACGGGATGGATCATCTTGCCGGGGCGCTCAAAACCCTTGCCGGGGCAAGGTTGCGCCGGGTGCTGTCGGGCATGACACGCAATCGGCTGTGGGCGGCGGTATCGGGTGCAGTCATTACCGGGTTGGTTCAATCCTCAAGCGTGACAACCGTGCTTGTTGTCGGGTTCGTCTCGGCCGGGTTGATGCCCTTTGCCCAATCGATTGCCGTGATCATGGGTGCCAATATGGGCAGCACGCTGACAGCCCAGATCATTGCCTTTCGCGTGGATGCCATCGCGCCGCTTTTCATTGCGATTGGTTTTGCCATGACGATGCTGGCCGATCGAAAACGCTTTTCGCTGATTGGCAAGGCGGTGCTGGGTATGGGGATGCTGTTCTTTGGCATGGGCATGATGAGCAATGCGATGGAACCGCTTCGAACCTATGCACCGTTCATTGACCTGATGAGCCAGATGAGTAATCCGTTTCTGGCCATGCTGGTGGCGGCGGCTTTTACTGCGCTGGTGCAATCAAGTGCAGCGACCATGGGGATTGTCATTGTTCTTGCCGGTCAGGGGTTGGTGCCCCTTGAAAGCGGGATCGCGCTTATTTTCGGGGCCAATATCGGCACATGTGTTACGGCCCTTCTGGTGACGATTGGCAAGAACCGCGATGCATTTCGAACCGCCCTTGGACATATCCTGTTTAATGTGGTCGGGGTTTTGATCTGGTTGCCCTTTATCGATCAATTGGCGCGTTTGGTTGAGGTCATCACCACTGGCCGCACACCAGAAACGACGGATATCGCCCGCGAAATCGCCAATGCTCACACGATCTTCAATGTCGCCAACGTCATCCTGATGATCGGCTTTGTGCCGTGGATCGCGCGTTTGATTGAAAAGCTCGTCCCCGCAGAAATCGATGCAGAGCCGCGGCTTAACCCGGAACCGAAATACGTTATTCACGAACTGACCGTCGCCCCGGCCGCCGCACTCAGCTTGCTGCGCAGTGAAGTCGTGCATATGGGGGACGTGGTGATTGATGTGGTGCGCCTTGGCCGGGAAAACCTTCGCAATCCGACACGCCCGAAGCTTAAAAAGCTTGGTGAACTGGATGATGGCATCGATAGCCTGCAGGATGCGATTGCGCTGTTTGCCGCCAAGTTGCGCCGGGCCGAACTGTTGGCGGGCGACGTTAACCGCATGCAGAACGAGCTTGCGGTCAGCAACCATCTTGAGGCGGTTGGTGATCTGATCAGCGAGGAAATGGTCAAGCTGGTCGGCGAATGGCTTGATATCCGCCACATGCCATCAGATGAAAGCCGCCAGAAAATGGCAGAGCTATACGAAATCGCCGAGGACTGCCTGAAACAATCCATGACCGCCTTCACGGCCGAGGATATTGAGGCCGCAAATCATGTTCTAGATCGCAAGGCCGAATTTGCCGCCAAACTTGACGTCACACTGCGCAAGGTCAGTGACGAAATCGGCCCGCGCGATCTCGATATTCGGCGTTACCGGATTGAGGTCGCGATGGTGGAGCGCATCAACCGCCTGTATGAGCGCGCGCGCCGGATCGGACATGCGACAATCGCGATCAAAAATCAGGAAGAACCCGCGCCGGACGAACAGAACGCGGCATCGACAATTGCCGACGCCATGTAGTTCGCGAACAGATCAGCGATCCGCGGGGGGGGGTGTCGATGTCCTTTTGCATGACCGTGACATCGCAGGCGCGATACCCCAGATGACGATAGAAATCCTGTGTCGCATGGTTATCTGCACGCACCATCAATTGCATGCGCCACACACCCTGATCACGCAGCCAGTTTTCCCCGACCTCCATCAGTCGGCGACCAAGCCCTGATTTCTGCAAACTTGGCACAACAGCCATATAGTAGACCCAGCCACGATGCCCGTCATGACCCGCCATGATGGAGCCGATAATGTTATCACTGTTATCTTCCCAGACGAAAAGGGTGGCCTCGTCACTTTCAAGCGCAAAGCGCACATCCCATTGCGGCGGATTATACGGGCGATAAAGCCCGGTTTCCTGCCAAAGGGCTGTTAATGCCGGGATATCAGAAAGGGTGGCTGTTCTGGGCTGGGACTTTGGGGCGTTGGTCGTCATGGTGCTTCTTTCATGGGGCAATATTTAGAAGCACGTCACAATGATTGCATTGTGCGCGACCGTCAAACCCAATCGCACGGCAAGCCGATGAAATTAAACGTCAAAACGCAAAACGCCCCAAGGGGAGCCTTGGGGCGCGGTGCGGGTCCGGGGTATCGGTTGGGATGGGGGAGGTCCCCGGACC
>Ga0208029_1000150_pt1 | contig 52120 bp, 40 predicted proteins | sample MalvireepMed_s12_FD_184242 | JGI IMG/M metagenome (GOLD analysis project Ga0208029, IMG submission 184242) | Marine viral communities from the Global Malaspina Expedition - Malaspina viral metaG DeepMed_s12 (SPAdes) (version 2) | ecosystem: Environmental > Aquatic > Marine > Oceanic | place... | reverse complement strand
CCTGAGACTGGATTAGAAGAACACTTCAGTATTGGAGGGTTCCATCCTTTCAGAAGCAGTTCGTATACTGGAAGTTCTAAAAGAAGGCAGGCAGCATCCAATCAAAAGCAGTGGTATGAGAAACAGTCCAAGAAACTGGCAGCCCAATATCGTAAGCAAGTAGACAAACTACAAAAAATAATGAACAGAGCTATGCGTCAACAAGATCGAGATAGAAGAGTTGCTGCTAAAGAAGAAGATGCAAAACTAGTTAGGGCTAAGATTGAAAACATACACGCTCAACGAAAAATTTCAAAAACATTTATGGAAAAAGAAAAGGGTATTGGTATAGCAACTGGAGAAGATATAGCTACTGCGCCTCTTGAAATGGCTGGACCTAGAGTTACTAGCGCTAGCCCAAGACGTAAGGTATCTTACACAGGCTCTGCTGTCCCCACTTTACAAGTTGGCGGAAGCTTTAGACCAGCATAAGGAGGTATAACATGGGAGGAATATTTGGATCTGATGTAACGGTAGCAGCCCCACCCGACAATTCAGATATGTTAAAATGGATGGCTGAGCGTGATGATAGAAACAACGCTTTGTATGCAGAGAGACAAGATCAGATTATGGCAATGGAGAATGAGAGGCTTGAAATGGAATCCGCAGCTAGGTTATCTGTTCAAAAAGAAGAAGCTGATATACTTAGGAAAGCTCAGTCCCTAGAAACATTAGCACAAGAAGAAGCTAGATTACAAGCGGTTGATGAATCGGATGCTGATATAGATAATATAATTACTGGTTTCTATGGTAGTATGTTTGGTGATAGACCAGAGTAATATATGAAAGAAAAAATTGCAGACAGATACAAGAAACTAGACTCTAAGAGAGCATCTAAACTAGAGCGTAGTAGATATTGTGCTTCATTATCAGTCCCCTCATTACTGCCTCCTTATGGTTGGACAGAGGAGACAGCACTACCACAGCCCTTTAGTTCTGTTAGTGCAAAGGGAGTAACTGCTATGGCAAGTCGTATGTTAAGTGCACTACTACCACTAAATGATATGCCCTTCTTTAAGTTTGAACAATCAACAGGCATGCAGCCTGATCCAGAAATACGGGCGTATCTAGAATCTTTAAGCTATCAGGTATATAATAAACTAGCTTCAAAAAACCTAAGAGATATTCTATATCAAGTTCTACAACATCTTATTGTTGTGGGAGACTGTCTTCTAGTTATGGAAGATGACTATACATTCAGAATGATTAGGCTTGATCAATATGTTTGTCGAAGAGATGTAAGAGGTGATGTTCAGGAGTTGATACACCTTGAGTTTGTTGGTGTAGAGAACACTGAAGATGTAGACTCTGTATTTCCTACCGATACAGGAATGCTTGGGCGTACTGGATATAAAACTCTATATTGTAGAGTAACAGCAGAAGAAGACGGTACTTGGAAAATGAGAAGAGAAGACTCTGAAGGTAAACTTGTTAGTGAGGGTGTGTATACAGTTAATCCTCACATAGTCCTAAGATGGACTGGTGTCCCTGGTGAAAACTATGGACGCTCTCATTGCGAAGATTTGATAGGTGATATCAAAACACTTGAAGCATTTACCGAAGGATTAATTGAAGGGATTGCTGCTGGCTCATGTTTTTGGGTTGGTGTAGATCCTGCTGGTATTACAGAAATACAGGACATATCTGGTGCACAGAATGGTGCAATCATTGGAGCAAGAGCACAAGATGTATTTACCCTATCTCCCTCAGGTACTATGAGTCCTCAGATAAGTGCAACACAGACTGGTGTTGAGCAGATGCGGCAAGAAATAGGCAAAGCATTTCTTATGGATTCAGCTAGTATGCCTCAAGGAGAGAGAGTTACAGCTACTGCTGTAAGAATGGTTGGACAAGAGTTAGAAAATGTACTAGGTGGTGCCTTCTCATCTATTGCTCGTAATCTAATGAGACCTATTGTTGAACGAACGGTCTTTCTTATGATTTCTGAAGAAGAAATAGATCCTAGAATTGCTGATGAGTTTACTGAAAAGGGTGAACTAACAGTAGAAATAGTTACTGGGTTGCAAGCATTGTCTAGAGATTCTGATTTACAGAAGCTTATGCAAATGGGTGAGATGGTACGAAACTTACCAGAACAAGCTATGGCTATGTTTAAATGGGATTCTTATGGAAGAGCACTTATATCTTCGTTAGGATTTAATGCAGACAACTGGATTAAGTCAGAAGATGATGCTTACCAACAACAACTACAACAACAACAAGATCAAGCAGCTATCCAAGGACAAGCTTCTCAAGCTCAAATGATGGCTCAAGCTGTAGCACAAACAGGACAACAAGCTGCAATGCAAGATATAGAGCAAACTGGTGGAGCTGGCGTTGAACAAATGCTAGCACAACTAGGGATGAGTGGGGAAGATCTAGGTGCTGGGGCTGGTGGACCAGGTATGGATATGAGTCAGCTACAGGGCTTAGAAGAAGCTTTAATGTCTGGTGAATCAGGAGGAATGGGCTAATGGCTAATCAGAGATATACAGGTTCGGCTAGTTTAGCAGCAACTGGCGGTGAAAAAGGTGTAGTTAATATAGGTGCAACAGAGTATACTGTAGGCACAAATTCTACGGTTATTGTAGTCGGTACTGATAGAACTGATTCATTCTCATCAGTAGAATATGACTTAGGATCCACCCCTATTTCCGGGAAGAGAGTTACTCTGGGAATAGATGTTGATGCTAATGGTGGTACTGTTACTAATGTTGCGGCTACGACTACTTTTACATTTGATGGTGCTTCTAAGACAGACAATTCTTCTATTGTTTTAATAGACGGTCATGGTACATCTAAAACCTATGTAGGTAGGACTCGATTATTTTCAACAGCAACCGTCACTATTACAGACTTTACTGAACTAAACAGTACTGATAAGGTAAACCTAATTGCTACTGATGGTACCAACTACGATTTTGTTAATGGTGACCAAAGTTCGGTGGCAGGGACATGGGAATCCACAACCTCTAACAATGCTACCGCTACTAATTTAATGAATGTCATCAACACCTCATCGGGTCCAGCTGGAACTAGATTTACTGCTACGGTAGATGAGGCAACTGTAACTATAACTCAAGCAACAATAGGCAGTGATGGTAATACCACAGTTACTTTAACGGACACTGGAACTGCTGGTATGACAAAGACAAACTTTACTGGTGGACAGAATATAAGATCAGATGAATTTACTTTGGTAGATAGTGCTACTACAACAGGTGATAACTTTATTGCTTTAGTAAATGGATCTAATGGTCACAATGGAACAATCACAGCTGCTAATTCTAGTGGTGCTATTACATTAACACAAGTAGTAAAGAGTATAAAAGGAAATACATTAATAACATCAGATACTAATTTCGATGCTGCTTGTACTGGAGATGTGCCAGACGCTGCCTTTACAGGCGGAGCTGATCTTAATTTTTATGCAGAATTCTCACCCACTGGTAATGCTAATGAATGGACTGTATTTGATGCATACGGAGGTACAGGTGCTTTAGTCTATACTCATAATAGATTTAATCCTACTGGTATAGAGATTGCTAATGATTTAACCTTAACGAATGGAAGCTTTGGAATCTATAGTTTAGACTTAACTTCTATTAATGCTCCGTTTATTAGGTTAGGAATTAATTCACAAGGTAGAACACTACCAGATGACTTAGGATTTACATTTAATATATCATATCCCGTTGACTATGACAAGGGTATAGATAAAGAAACATGGTCTGAAAAAGGAGAACGAAACTAATGGCAGTAAAAGAAACCATAAACAAGGGGTGGAGCCCAGTCTCAACAGGAGATGGTTTTTATATTACCACCACCCAAGGTGAAAATGATGCACTGAGTGCAGCTACTGTTGCCCCTGTAACCCCAGCTATTCCAGCTTCTACAAGACTAAGCGGAAGTAAGATAATGGTATTCATTGATGTGAATACAATAAGCGGTTCAGTAGGAACAACTGATATATTCATGGAAATGTCACCCGATGGTGTTAATTGGACTTCTCATGAAACCACTGGTCAAGACTATATCGAACTATCAACTACATTTAATCATAATGCTACAGGTTGGACTGTTTTAATTGCAGACCTACAAGAATTTAGATCTCCATATTATAGGATTGGTTTTAATTCTCAAGGAAATACTATGGGAACAGTTATGCGATTCCAAATGGGTTACTCCTATGCTAAGTAATCACCATGGCTATAGACAATGACCCTATCTTTTCCCTAGATATAATAGGGGCATCGGAGGATGTTACTAGTACTAACTGTGTATTAAGACAGAATAAAACAAGAATGCTAGGTCGTGGTAGTATGGATAATATGGTATCTATACGTAATGAAACACTGTTTAACAGGGGTTGGAGTGTACCAGAATCATGGGATCATGACTGGACAAAAGACCTTGGTCCGGTGTGGACACCTGAAAATCTTACTAATATAGAATCATGGATACTACCAGAGTATTTTCATCCCGAAGAATCAGATGAAACTAAATGTGTGTGGGCTAATAATAGAATAGGCTTTGATGAAGATGCAGAAACTCTTGGTACTGGTGGTTTTGAACAAAACGATTCTGGAAAGATGCCTGTGTTTCTTAGAAACACTAGCCATAGAAATTTCAATGGTTTAAAGTTTGATGGTACTAACGATGTTATGCGAGGTTCGTCTGGTGCTATGTGGAATGTGGGCACAGCTAATTTCCTATGCTATGTAGCATTCCTACAAACCGATAGCGATGAGAAACAGCCCGTAGTTGCTAAGGATGACAAAGGTTCTTTTCTTCTTGAAGCTGATTGGTCAAGCTCTAATATTTCTGCAACATTTAATATGGCTGACAATGAACTACTTGTACGCATGAATACAGGTGCTGATGGTTTCCAAATTATAGGATTTGGTAGAGGAGCAGGAGTACCTACCGTACAGAAACAATGGGCAAGATCATATAATTTCGGCACTGAAACAATTGCTTTGTCTACTGATACAACAGACTTAGATGACGCACAAAAACCAGGGCTTGGTGATGCAGTCGGTGCTTCATTTAGTGATGAGTTTGATGGTGTTATATATGAAGTGATTTTTGTAAATGATGATTTGGGTGTAGGAACTAATATTAGTGATGGTACTAAAGATAAGATAGAGGGTTATTTAGCGTGGAAATACAATGTACAGGGTAATCTTTACTCTGGACATCCATATGAGAACGAACCACCACGAATGGATGACTTAAGAAGAGCATAAATGTTTGTATTAATTTTAAAGGAGAATTCAAATGGCTAAGAATAATTTAACTGAAGCAGAAAAGAAAAAGCGAGCTGCTGCACGGAGAGCTGCTGCACGATCTAGTGCAAAGTCTGGTGCAAGTGGTAGTGGCACGAAGTCTAGATCAAAAAAACGAGCAGCATACAGATCAGCAAAAGCTAAGACTAGCGGCGGTCGTTAAACATGCCACCAGAAGATCCATGGGAGACTCATGACGGCAAGACTAATGGTTGGGATGAATACAAAAGATTAGTCATTAATGAGCTAGAAAGAACTAACCATAGATTAGATGTAATGGATAAAAGATTATCAAAGATAGAGAAACATATTGTAGTATTACAAACTAAGGCAGCTATGTGGGCTGCCTGTATTGCAATAATGATTTCAGGGGGCTTCGGTCTCCTAACTAAAATCCTTTGACTCTGGGGAACAGAATTATCGTAAGGAGATAAAGACATGGCACAATTAGGCGACCCTTCGCAGATACCTCAAGCAGAATTGCTTGGAGCAGAACAATCATTAACACCTGGAGCTGTAGAATACAGCCCAGAAAACTCAACAACACCTGGAGCTGTACCTACAGCTGATGCTACAGCTGAGCAGCTAGCAGCATTATCTCAAGATCCTACAGCAGTACCTGACGATTTCAATCGTCTGAAAGAACGGGCTGCATTTGAATCTTATGTACAGAATCAAGGGGAAACTATACCGCCTAACTTTAAAGATGCTGGTACATGGTTTGATTCCTTGAAAGAGGCACAGAAAAACTATACCCAAGGACAACAGGATATAGCAGACCTAAAGCGTACATACGCTGAACATGATACAGTTAACCCTAACTATCAACCACCAGTAGAGACACCGCCTGAAGCCCCTCAGCCAGTAACTGATGGAGTTAATCCAGAACTTAGGATACCTAACCCATCAGAAATTCAAGAGGTAGAGGCGGAATCACATGCTCAGCCTGCCCTCTCTGAAGAGCAGTGGCAAGCTTGGGGCATGGAGATAGCAGTAAAGGGAGACCTTACACCAGAAACTAGAGAAGAAATTAAACAAGCAGGTTTTACCGATAGAATGGTAGACGATTTCTTAGGTGCTCAAAAGGCACGAATGAGAGAAGCATATGGCGATGCCGCTACTGTTGTTGGTGGGAAAGATAAACTAGACAATCTCTTTAAATGGGCTGCTGAAAGCTTATCATACGAAGAACAAGTCCAGATTAATGTTGGACTATCAAGCCCCGCTTATGAAGTAACTCTAAGAGGCTTGAATGATATGTACAATACAAGATCAAATAAAACAGCCAAGGCTAATGAGCCTGCCAGTTTACAAAACAGACAACCAGTAGCTGATACTCAGGCTGGTTATGTAGCATATTCAACTAAACGAGAGTTTTATGCTGACAGAAACAACCCTCGTTTTAAAACAGACAAAGCGTTTCGTGCTGCTGTAGAACAGCGTATGGTGCGAACCGATTATAACAGATTACCAAATTAAGAGGTGATAGACTCTTAATAAACTACCAGACTAGCTGTCTTGTAGTGATCTTCCGTTCAGGAAAGGTTGCTTGATGGCTAAGAGGTCGTAGATGAATACTCCTAGGGGAACAATTGAAGTCTATGTATATATTTTCTATCATATATTAACACAGTCTTTAATTTCTAAGGAGAAATATTATGACATCATCAGGAAGTCCCCAAGGGGACCTACTCAATACCCATCTACCCTATCGCGGAGACGTGGCGGCGGCAACGTCAGGCACTAGTCAGATAGCTGGTTCAGGTGACGGTAAATTATGGCTCCCGATTTGGTCGGGAGAAGTTATTCATGCTTATGACGAATACAATACATTCGAAAGCTTGGTAACAAGTAAAACAATAGCAAGCGGACGCTCAATGCAATTCCCAATCACGGGAACAGTTGACATCCAAGCCGCTTGGAACGCAGGCGAAGAATTAGTAGGCGGAACAGATGCTAAGTCAACCACATTCAATGTGAGTCTTGACGCGCGTCCTATCGCAGCATTCTTCGAAACTGATAACATCGACTTGATGATTACTCAGTGGGAATACCGAGCAGAATTGGCACGACAAGCAGGTCTAGCACTTGCTAATGCTCGTGATAAGCAAATCTGGTCATTCCTTTGTCGCGCTGGTGCAACCAATCAACTTGGTGCAACAACAGATCCTCGTCCACAAATGGGTTTGGATACTGTTATTTACGGCGGTACAGTTGAAGCAAATGCAGATCACCTTGGTGCTATGTGGGGTACTGCAACTGTCAAAGAACGAACAGATGCTGCTCTTGAACTCTTAGCTTCTCTTGAGAAGTTCTTAGTTCACTTGCAAGAAAATAACATTGACGCAGGTCAAGTTTACTGTGCTGTTTCACCTCAAGCGTTCATGGATATCCGTGCGTTAGGTGTAGCCAGAGTAGATACTGATCTGAACGATGGTGGTAACCAACTTATGTTCAACGGCTCCGCCGTTGGTGGATTTGGTACTGGACTAGGTGGACCTTTAACACAAGGCATGGCTAAGATTCGGGATACCCTAACTTATATGGGTGTTACCATTGTGAAAAGTAATCACATTATGACAACTGATATTTCAGATTCAAGTTCAGCTGATATTGGTGAGGCTCGTTACGGTCTTAACTTTGCTCTTGCTAAAGTTGGTGCTGCTATGTGGACACCTGAATGCATTGCTTCTCTTAAGTTGCAAGGCGTGAAGGTAGATACTGTAGATGATATTCGTCGTAACACACAGTTCACTGTTGCTTCAACAATGAATGGTACTGGTGTTCTTCGTCCAGAATGTTGTGCTCTGTTCTCAGGGTACGAACCTACGGATGCAACTCCAACTCGTACAGACGTTGCAGCTGCTGGAACTGGGCTCGATCTTGCTGGCGCAGGTGCAGAGTACACAGCAGTGTAATTTAGTTTATAATTTAATTATTATATACATCGGGTCCCTTGCCTCTCTGAGGTGAGGGACCTTTTTTTTATAGGGAGATAATCATGGGAAGTATATCAAGACTTGAAGCAGTGAATCACATGCTGCTTACCGCAGGTGAGAGCATAGTCGCAGATTTAGACGATAGCTCTGGTATAGATACAGGCTTAGCCGAATTTGTTTTAGACCAAGCTTCGAAAGATTATCAACTTAGGGGACTGGCTAGCAATAAGTTTGTAAAGAAGTATAAACTATCGTCTGCTGGTGAGATTGTTTTACCTGATAATGTCATTGCCGCTGAACTAGTATCTAATCATACTGATACTGATGGCAATGTTATTATAGGTATAGATCGTCAGAAGAAACTATTCAATATAGTTAACAATACATTGGATTGGAAATCAGATACAGAATATAAAGTAGAGATTGTATTTGAATTAAGTTGGGAAGACCTGTCAACCCCAGGACAAAGAGGTATACTTTCTTCGGCTATGAGACAATATCAATTAATTGTACAGGGAGATGATATCTCCGATAGATACCTTGGGGAAGCTGAAGGTATACACAGGGCTAGAGCTAAAGCAGCTGATATAAATGATAGACGCTCTTCTATATTTAATAGTGGTAGCCGTATAATGCTCCGTGCTTTGACTAGAGAATCAGGAGGTGCTGGTAATGATCCTGCACGGTTTAGGTTCTGGCGGCATAGAGGAGTATAAAGTTGAGTAAGTATAACCCAACTACAATCCCCATAAACTCTCTTTCGGGAGGAGTAGGACGACAAGCACAGTCTAAAAGACTACCGTCTGAAGCACACACCCTTGAAAATGTATTCTGTACATTAGAAAGATCTGTGGAACGCAGAACTAATACAGAAATGGTGTTAAATGAGAACGGTGCAGTAGAAGCTTTGGGTAGAGGTGGAGATAATACCTGGTATCATTGGTTTGCTATAAGTGAAGAGTCACGGTTTCTTATTTCAGTGAATCAAGATGCCACAAAAAAAGAATTAATGCTAGATATATGGAAGCTTTCAGGTGATGGTGCTATATCTAAAGTATCCGAAGATAAAATAACAATTGAAGATGAATGCTTTAAATATTTAACATATAAGATAGATAATACTAAAGAAAATATTAAGTCAGTTGCTATTGGAACTAGCTTACTTCTTTTAAATACCGAAGTTAAGGCTGGCTTTACTTCAGATGGTTCTTTTACCACGATGTACAATTTGGATGGTAGCAGGAACAACGAAGAAGATATAACAGGTAAAGAAGAAGATTATCAGACAGCAGCATCTGTAGATAGGAAGCAAGATGCGGTATTATGGAGTCAGTTTAGTAGTTTCTTACCGGGAGATGTGGTTATAGATGATGGAGATATTAATACTGAAAATTCTGCGACGCGTGGTATATGGCAGGTTAACTTAAATATAGAGGGGGAAACCGTTGGTCCTGAAAATAAACATCCCTATTATGCATATAGAAATGACAGGGATAGAGGTACAATAGAAGACATTGCAAACGCTCCTCCATCTTTTACAGATCTAGCAGTAAAGGATACTTATTATATTAAAAAAGGTGGCGTTCGTCACGCTGATTGGGGAACATTTAAGCTAGAGGATAGTAGTGATGCTGAAACAGTTATTTCGGATGGTGCTCAAATAAGGTGTAATGTTGCTACTGGTGGTTCTGAGGTATGGAAGATAAACAAATGGAGACCAGTGCATGATGATGATGGAAATAGGCGGTATACAGAATTTATATCTGTTAAAGACTACGTGTATCCAGATCCAGATAAATCCTACTTGGGTCAATCTGTTACAGACCTAACAAAACTTAGGCTGCCTCCAGATTCTAGTGATATAATAGATAGAAATAATGCTGAAACAATGATTAAAAATCTCTATCCTTCTACAGGTGATTCTGTTGGTAGGGGTAAAATATATTACTTCTCTACACCATATGCATCCTTAGTTCCAGGATACTATAGAGTAAAGAGCTTTGAAGATCAGCCGTACTTACATAACGTAAGAACACCCGATAAGATGTCCTTGTTAGATAAGAATAGGATGCCTATGCAACTGGACTATGATCCAGATACTGATGAATGGCTTCTTAGAACTATAGGATGGGATCCACGAACAGGAGGTACTGAAGAATCTAATCCAGGACCAAGTCCGTTTCGTAATGCGGATGGGACAGCCCGTCAATCAGAGATTACAGCTATAGCTTTTTATAGGGATAGGTTATTTCTTGCGGCTGGTGATGTATTATTCTCTAGTAGGCTAGGAGATTTTGATAATTTCTGGATTAAGGATCCAAGTAATATTGTTTCTACAGATCCGCTTGATCTCAGTGTTAGTTCTAATAAGTATTCACCTATTAATAGTATGATACCTTTCAATGATTATCTATTTATTAATACCGCTGGTGATACCCAATTTGAATTGATAGGTTCTGAGAATCAGATAACACCCTTTACTGCAGAGATTGCACCAACAACATTTTTCTCGACAATATCTACGCTAGAACCACAACTAATGGGTACTCAGATTTATTTCTTTGCTGAAGGTCGTTTGTATATATACTTTGGACAAACACAAACTAATATCAACCAAGCTGTAGATGTATCTTTGCATTGTCCAGGTTATTTACCAAAAACACCTAAAGCTATAACAGTATCTCCCGCACATAATTCAATTTATTTTGTAGATAGCGATAATCCTAATGAAATATTTACATATGTTAATAGATTTGCAGGAGATACAGTTGTACAGAATGCTTTCTTTAAACAGATATTAGATAGTAGTATTAACATTCAAGACCTAACTGTATTTGGTGACTACTTATATATTACCGCAAGAGAAGAAGGATATAGTACAGTATACTTACAAAGAATGCTGCTAGATACAGCAGGAGAAATTAGAAATGACGCTCTGTTGGATAACAAGTTTATATTAGGAGAAGGAAACTATTCCTCTGAGTCGGGTTATACCTCCTATAGTATAGAGAATATAGCTTTGAATAGTATAAATAAGGTTGTAGTTAGGAGTTTTCACGAACAAGGCGGGTCGGTATATGATGCCTACGCTACTACAGTAGATAATTATCCCTACCCAGTAACTACTGTAAGGGTATACGGAGATGTGACGACATTACCACTTGAAGCTGGTACTTCTTATAAGTCTTTAATAGAATTATCTGAGCAATTTGTAAGAGATGATAAGAATAATGTAAGGAATGGGGTACTTAATTTAAGAAGCCTATCTTTGCGTCATGCTAATAGTGGATCATATAATGTAGAGATAGCACGAAGATCACGAACGCCTGAGATATATGAGTTTACCCCTTTTTATGTGGGTACTACGGGAGACGAACCATTTCCATTTAAGAATTTAGAAATAGATGGAGAATTTTTAATGAGAGTATTTGGATTATCTAATGAATTAAGTATTAAAATTGAATCAGATTATCCAGTACCATTTAACATAACAAATATAGAATTTCGGGGCAAGTTTAGTTCCCGTGATAGTTTACTTGAAAGACGATAAGGAGCAGATAAATGACAACGTATGACAATCAATCTAATGCAACAGGGGTAATATATACGCCTACATCTAGCGATTGGTCACTAGATGTAGACGGAACATATAAGGTAAACATATCATCACTATCCCTCGATCCAAAAGTTACAACAGCAGATCAAATAGTAGTCATACGCCAATTTGATTTCGATACTATTGTTTCAACTCCTAGCCCTCTCCTAACAGGTGCCGAAACTTGGGAAGTGTGGACACTACCTAAAGCTAACTCATCTGGTAGTACAATGTATTCTCTTTCTGGCGATGGTAGTTCTGTGACGGTAAACATGTCTGTTACCGCTGCTGATTATTTGTATCAAAGAACTGTAGGTAATACTACTACAGAAATTCAACTACCTGTATTTGATTCCTCAGCAGATACTGTATATATCATGCGTAAGACTCAAGACCTAATGAACTATATTAACTGGACAGCTGGATCAAGAATTACAGCGTCTCAACTTAATCATGGGTTACTTCAGTTACTAAATATATCCCAAGAACTATCTGTTATGCAGGATAATAAGAATACCTTAGATCCCTTTGTTGGGAAACCTGGTGGTATATGCCCTCTAGAGGCAGACGGTACAATATCTAATACATACATCGGTTCAGCAACATTAAGTAATACTGTTGGTGATGGTCTAGAAGGGGATGGTAGTAGTACTACTCCTCTAAAGGTAGACCTTGCTGGAACAGATGGTGTAGAGAGTGGTCTTGCTTTCGATGGAAGCGGTGATCTTAAAGCTGATACTATAGATAACCTAACATCCTCGACTGAAGTTTATAAACCATTATCAGCTAAGCAAGGATATACTCTTGATCAAAAGATTGCAGGACTCGATTCTGCCTTTACATACAAAGGTACTATAGATATTGATGCTGGAGCTGGTCAAGCTGCACCATCTGCGGTTGCTGGCGATACTTATGATATTATCGAAGGTGACGGGGGTACAACTACAGTAACTTTATCAAACTTTAATAATATATCCGCCACTAAAGGAGATATCATTAGATACAATGGCTCAGCTTGGGTCGAAGTAGATCAAGCTCAAGTTGTTAGAGCCGATGGTACAGTTGCTCTTAATACAGCACAGGTAGCTGTAACACAAAGTGCAGCTGATAGTACTACTAAGGTTTCTACTACAGCTTTTGTACAACAAGAAATAACTGGAACCAAGCTTTCAGAACTTAGTGATGTAGAAACTGATACAGATGACACAGGCGGTAATATGATAGTTTGGGATACCGACTCGTGGGAGCCCCTAAGACTAGAAACAGTAGACTATACTAAACAAGTCATTACTACAGGGAGCGATCTATCAGCAATAGACGGAGTAACATTGTCTGGTACTCCTTCAACTGGACAAGTTTTAAATGTAGGTGGGGATGGACAATGGGTCAACGCCACTGTTTCCAATGATTCATATGTAGCAACAGTAGCAAGCTCTGCTGATGCTGGTGGAGGTGCTGATGATAGTGCTGCTGTATATACTGCTTGGAATAATGCGAACTTAGGACACGGGGGAATACCTACATCAAGTACTCTGTCATATCTAGAGTTTGCTGGTGCTAAGCACCTTATGAGTGCTACCAATAATGGTGCTCCTGCTGGTACTAGATTAAGTTTTACCGCTAAACAAGGTATTACCTACAGAAACGGAACTCTTCAGTTTAACGAAGTGACACCTTTTGATGGTACATGGACTACGATGCTCACTACTAGTGGTACTACCCTAAATACAACAACTCTTGAGAATGATAATGACTACCCTGCTGAATGGGGAGACTACTATATAAAGGTACCTACATCTGGCGTTCCGTTTATGTTTGAGGGTGCTTTAATTAGAATAGGAACTAATGACGCTTTGCAATCCTCTATTCCTCTCGGCTGTGACAAAGAAAGCACAGTAAAAGTTCGCGCTGGTGAAATGAATGTTGTTCAAAGTGTTGATAGACCTACTGGAAGAGTACGTCTCAAGTATCCTATTAAAGCAAGAATAGATGATCTTGAAGAGATTATAATTCCTACTGTTTCGGCAACGGCTGCTTATGTAGACATTGTCCTTGATGATCCTATACCAGCATCAGCTGATAACGATACTATAATTTTAGAGAGAGCAGACGGTACGAAAGATACCTTTACAGCTACAACTGGTACTCCTGCCGCTAATGAGTGGGTTCATAGTACTGCTACAGATACCTATGGTGCAAATATGGCAACTGAAATAAATAGCCATCCTTCATGGGTTGCTGCTTATACAACAGGTACTAATACAATAAGAATAACCCAAGCTATTGCTGGTGTAACAGGCAACACCGCTGTTGGTGGAACCATACTTGCAGGTGATGGTGTTGTTGGTAATCCTATAACTCCTTCCCTAGCAGGTGGAACCTCACCACAAATTTCTGATCAAGTATTCGATAATATGGTATTTGAGGATCTCAATACAGGATTCTGGGAATTAGATACAAACTCAGTAGCTGGTACTGGGAGTACATCAGTAACCGTAACCCTACCAAGAGATCATGGCTTAGCTAATGGAGTAACATTCACTGGACAAATGGATTCCTGTAATATATCTGGTGGCGTTAGTGGTACTCCATATTATTCTGATATAAATACACCGATAGTTTATACTGCGGTTGTTGATACTGATACAGGTAGTAGTAATACCCTTACCGCTACATTAAATAATTCTAAAACTCTAGATACTGGAAATTTTGGTGGTAGGAATGCTCAATTACACTATGGTGAAAATAATGGAATCTACTTAACGTATGCTAAGAATATTACATTCCGAAACTGTACCTTTAAGGGGTTTGGTATAGCTGTATGGTTAAAGTTCTGCGATAATATCACCTTTGAAAGCTGTACATTTGAAAATGGATCTAATATCCCGCGACCTTACTATGTAAATCAGTTGGCGACTGGAAAAAGATTAAGAATAGATGGGGGTTGTAGAAATATTACCGTTAAGGATTGTAACTTTAATAACGACAATACAGCAATTCATATGACAGCCGGTTCTAGTGCTACATATAGGGCTATTTATGATTTACATATAGATAACAATAAAATGGATGGGTTCAGTTTTGGACTATATCAGAGTGCAAATCCTGCAACAACTCTTTTAATAGAATCTAAGATTACAAATAATACTATAACTTTGAAGTCACACAATTCCCGTAGAAATTGCCGCCAGTTGAGTAGAGAGTGGCGTACTAATTATGCATACGGTATGTATCTCGCTGGATGGAATTTAGAGATTAAGAATAATAATATAGGTGGAGTGCAAGCCTATGTACAAGAGGAAAACGAAGATGCATTTGATCAAGTGGGTTATGGTAGAGCGGACGATGGTGGCAGGGATCATCCTGTAGGTGGTCCTACCTTTCGCAATGTTTTATACGAAAAGAAAAAGGTTCCTGTAGCCTTTGAGGGTATCCTCGTATTCATCATGGGAGGAGGCAGACGGAGCTTTTATAATACTTATCAAGGTGGCTTAGGTGCTTCTTCACCATTAACTGGGAAAAATGTAGGTCCAAATGGTGCTGATTCAACATGGGGAGCTCTTCTGTATACTCCTATTGGTAATTGGGACACACCTTCTTGTAGCCAAATAGAAAATAATAATATACATTCGTATTTTTATGCTATCGCGGTATACTACAGGGGCGGCTCTTCCGAAGCACCCGAAGCAATACCATCGCCGAGGATAATAGGAAATAATATAGTATGTCTGAGGCGTGGTATATTTATGGTTTCAGGTTATAACCAAACTACCTGTATTGAAAATGCTATAGTTAGGGATAACCATATTTTCAATGATCATTGGTCAAAGATTTACGAGAAGGTAACTAGCGTTGAATCAAGTGATGGTACTAGCGATTTCGATGTCGAAGGTAGTGCCGATGGTATGTTATGGATATATGCTGTCAAGGATGGCGGTACAGGCGGTACGAATCACCACAACTGTTTTGTAAATCTTTTGGTTGAGTCAAATACTGTACAGTGTACGAGCAATGTATATAAAACTTATCCAATGCGGGTAAGTGGGCAAAGTGGGCTTCATAGTAGATACTGGCAAGAGCAGACGCATCTGCGTAGCAATAATTTCCTTGGTGGATACCAGTCCCAGCTCTGGAGTCCAACATGGAACTCAACTACACAGGGCAACAGCCACTCTAGACTAGATGGTGGTTTTCACTATAATTATGCAGATGTTGACTTCGCGGGGGCATATTTTGGAACTGAAACGTCATGGGCTTGGTGGGCGAATCGTCAGAATGACGATCAACAAGGTACCGAGTGATAGTATGACTAAAGCCTCTAGAATAGAGAGACTTCAGAACATCTTAATTGAACGGATGCTTGAAGATCTTGATGATCCAGATAAGTGTACCCCTGGATTATATCAAGTAATCAGGGGTATTATAACAGATAATAGAGAACAATTAGATTCTATACCTAACTCAACTTTAGATTTTCTAGAGGATAAGTTCAAGGATAGTATCCCATTTAAAAGGGAGGCTTCATAATGCCTAAAGTAGGGAAAAAGAAATTTGCTTATACAACTAAAGGAAAGAAAAAAGCCAAGGCTTATGCTAAAAAGACTGGCAAGAAGATCAAAAAGAAATACTGATGAACATACCCCAAGAAATGCTTGATGATTTTCGTAATCATCTATGGGGTTGCTTTAAATATCTAGGTATTGGAGAACCTACACCCGCACAGTATGCTATGGCAGAATCACTACAAGGTGGTCCTAAAGATATGCAGCTTCAGGCAGGTCGTGGGTTTGGGAAGTCTGTTATTACTGCATGCTTAGCTTCGTGGTTCTTATTACAGAATCCAAACACTGTAATTATGGTTATTTCTGCTACTAGTAACAAGGCGGCAGAGTTTATCAGCATGACACGAAGAATCTTAGACGTTGTACCGTACTGTGAGCACCTAAAACCTGGAGATCACACTACAGATAATGCTTTTGGGTTCAATGTAGAGTGCCGTAATAAGATAGGACAGGATAAGTCTTGTTTTGCTAGGGGTATTAGCTCTCAGATAACAGGTAGCCACGCAGACTTCGTTATTGCGGACGATGTGGAGATTGAGGGTAACTGTGAGACTACACACGCTAGAGATAAGCTTTTGAATAAGGTATCTGAGTTTGAACAGATAAGAAATGTCGGTGGTCGTGTTATATTTCTAGGCACACCACAAATTAGGGACTCTATTTACAATTCTTTGAGTGAAGGCTATCCTATTACTAAGTTTCCTGCTGTTATTCCAAATAAACACAACGAAGCAGAGTGTGAGAATGTTAATCAGTGGGTATGGGAGCTTCAGGGAGAGACTGGAGATGCTACTCAACCAGAAAGATTTAGTAATGAGGTTCTAGAAGAGCGTAAGGCTAAGATCGGACCTCGATTATTCGCACTACACTACAAACTAGACACCTCTCTTGCTGATGCAGAGAAATATCCCCTAAGATTATCTGATTTAATAGTATTAGATCTAGATCAGGATGTCTGCCCAGAGAAAATAGTGTGGGCTAACAGTGTACCCCTTAAGAAGATGCCATCTTTTGGTATGTCGGGTGATATGTTATATGAACCCATGTGGGTATCTGATAACTACACTGATTATGTACAAACTCTGATGTTTATAGATCCATCAGGTCGAGGTAGAGATGAAACTGGTGTATGTGTTAGCTCCTTTGCTAATGGCTATATCTTTATTCATGAATTGCTTGGTCTTGATGGAGGATACGATAGGTCAGTTCTGATAAAGATCTGTCAAATTGCTAGAGATTATGATATTCGTAGTATCTTTGTCGAAAGTAACTTTGGTGATGCTATGTTTTGTCAGATACTAGCTCCTGTTGTATCAGAAATATGCGGTCGTAACCTTGGTATTGAAGAATTCAGAGTTAAGGGACAGAAGGAAGCTAGGATGCTTGATATATTAGAGCCTGTCTTGGCTCAGCATAGGTTAGTATTCAACAGAAAGGCTATAATAAGTGAGGAGACACAGAAACAACTCACTAGATTACACGACTCAAGGGGTGCCTTACCTAAAGATGACAGGGTAGACGTACTATCCGCCGCCATATCACACTGGACAGAGTCTATGCATCTAGATGTAGATACAATACTAAGAAAAAACAAAGATAAGGCTAGAGATGATGTAGTTAAGACATGGCTATCAGATGATAGGGTTATGGGTTTGTGGGGAGATAAGCTTTCGGGAGCTGTTCTTCGAAATGAGTACCCATTTGAGGGTAATAGTAATAGCCTCTGGAAGAGGCGTGGAAGGACTTGGTAGAGCTTTGAATTATAGGTATATCTTGAGTCATTTTTATAAAATAACGAGCACACAGAGTAATGTAGGAGGGTTTATATGCCACCACTAATGATTGGCGTAATGGCAGCAGGAGGAGTCATGTCTTCCATGGGGCAAGCAGACGCTGCAGCACAACAAGCAGTTAACGAAATGGCTGCCTTCCGACAGAATGAAAAGAATCGTACCCATGAATGGGCTAACCAGTCATGGTTCCAAGTTCTACAGCAAGCTCAGAGATGGGCTACTAATAAAGCTATCGTAAAGGATGCTATTAGTACAAGAGAGAAAAATAAATTCTGGGAGAGAGCAAGGCTAGATAACACAAGATCTACCATGTCTAAGAATATGGTTAAGGGTTATAACGATCTTACTTCAGTATTAGGAGGAAGGTTAGGAAAGAACTCAGCTACCTCAAGAGCTTTACTAAGGAGTACTATGCAAAACTATCACCAAGCTCGACAAACACAGAATATAAGCTTATCCTTAAAAGATAGGGCATATGATGATCAGTATCAAAAGGCTATTAACAAGAGAGACTTTGGGTTTACTCCTGTTCAAGAGTTTAATTTGAATCAGTACTATGGGGCAGACCCAAATCAAGTATATAAAACTACACTTATGCAGGGCTTAGGTCAAACTGCTATGGGTGTTGGTAGTGCACATATGAGCTTCAAAGGTGCAGGTGGGACATACTTCTAATGAGTCTAGACTTCCTAAAGAATCCAACTGTTAAAACCATGGTTGAACAACAGTATAATGATCAGCAGCTAAACAGAACAATGGAATATCTTAAGGACTATAAGGGTTCTGATGTATTTAAAGATTGGCAAAGGGATGTACCGTTTGATATTACCCCAGAAAATAGAGAATCGTATTGGGATATATATAACAATCTATCTCCACTGGGTGTTAAAGATACTGAAAATGCTTTTATTAAATCAGTACAATTAGATTTAGATAATGCACCGACACCAGCAGAAAAACTATTCATACTTAGGGATGGTCAATCTATCTGGAGTGATAATGTATCTGAGTATTTTAAAGAACAGACTGATATTTTAGGTGGGTATATAACTGCAGATTCTTTGAATAAAGGTCAAGTGGCTTATGAAAAGGATTTCTCTAATAGAGTAAACTCTTTATATGGTAGAGGTGTAGAGCTAGATGCAATGGTATCTGAAGCTAATCATATTAAAGATGGTATAGAAATAGAAAAGTATGGGATGTGGGATAACGCTTTAATACATAATGGAAGATTATCTACTAAAGACGTAGATGGTAATATTACAATGGGTGCTAATGCTGGATTAGATCTTGACGAGAAAACATTACCTGCATGGGATGAACAACTAGAGGTATCACGAATTGCTTACAATACTTTAAAGAAGGTTATACCAACAGCACTCAGTATGGCTCGTTATAAATTCTTAGACAGTAAGAAGAAAGCAGATATAGCAATGCTCAATAGTGCTGAGAAGGGTGAGCTAAGTAAGGAAAATATTATACCTGCTGTAACTAATATGTTAGTATATAAAGATTCAGACACTGAAGACGTAGTTCGTAAGGGAGCTAAAGGAGCTTTTAAACATGCTATGCCTCAAGAAGTTCATAAGATAGGTGGTAAACTTATAGCTGGTATTATGAATGCTACTATGAAAAGAGGATATGATATATGAGAAATATAGACCAGAGACGAGAAGATTCTAATAGACCTATAGATATACCTGATATAAATCAGAAGGTAGGTATAGAGAATGTAACATTTTCTAGTGCAGACGCACGGTTTCTAGACTCAAATAGAAATAGATATGTCTCTACTATGCCAATGCAGATGAAGGGGTTGGAAAATTCTGAAGCCCGTTTAATGTATGATATGTATAAAACTATGAGGGGTACCCTTTTGGAGGGTGGCAAAGCTTGGATGCAATCTGTGGCAGCAAAGCAAGCCATGGATGACCCAGCGTTGACTGCGAGGTATGAGATGGAGGCTCGACGAGACGCTACCATGAAAGAGTTTTCTGAGATAGATCAAGCTGAAGTAGAGCCTAGATGGAGGTCATATAATCGTGATACTGCTAGGGGAACAAGATTTGAGAAAGATAAACGAATAATAGCACAAACAAAACTAAAGAATAAAACCATTGAAATTGAAGAGAATGAGACCTTATCTGCGGCTGCAAAGACTGCGGCAAAATTGAAACTACATAAGGAGTTTTTAGATGAAGCAGGATATTAATCCCATACTAGACGACATCTCCCATATCTATTGGGGAGATACTGAAGAAACGGTTAGTGCATTAGATAATATTAGAGATGATTTAATGGATTATCCAGTAGTACCTAAGTCGGAAAGTATGTCGTATGATGTTACTGATAAAGACACACTCTTTTCTTTATCTGAAAAGATAGGGGTACATCCAGAAGATATAAGCGAACTTAATGATTACAGACAAGTTAAACCAGGACAAACAATAAATGTACCTCCTACAAAAATGATCTCTACTTATCAAGGTGAAACTATGCCACAAAACTTTAGGGATGCCGTACCTTCTTTGGGACCGCCGCCAAAATATACTCTATCTCCCTCAGGCGAGACCATTGTACATCCAGATGATTGGGGGGATATAAGTGAAGCTGCTAATCCATATTATACAGCTAGAGAACAGTCTAATATGGCAGGTGAGATATTTGTACCAGATAGTTTTACTGACTATGATCAGACACATCCAGAGGCTACCTGGGAAATAGAAGATCCACTAAAGCAGATTAGATTGTTACAACCAGATATTAAGGTTGGTGCTTTAAGTACTTTGCTAGATGTTAGTTCTCTAGTTCCTCTTGAAGACGATATGGCACAAGCACTACGAGCAACTAATGATGCTAATCGTAGGCTTGAGGAATTTCAAAAGAGTATATATCAAACAGCACTCACAGATGGTACCTATCCTACAGATCAGGATGGCACTCCAGTTGGATATGATTCTCAGGAAGTTGCGGATCGTATACAAAGCGATCGACACCTTATACCTATTTCTGATAGAGATAAAGCTGAACATGCTGCTTTAGTAGAAGCTCTTGATAGAAATATGACACATTACTTTTCTACAAGATCCGGATATTCGTCTGCCCATAAAGAGCTTCTTTCGAAGTCGGTACTAGATCGAAATGTTCCTAAAGGATTACGTATAGGTGATTTACCATATATAACACCATATAATTTCTATCGGGCAATGTATAAAGCTAGCAAAGTTGACTATGATGACGGTTTGAAAATCTATCAGAACAAAGTTAATAAACTTAACCCCAAGCAGAAAGAAATATGGGAGACAATGTTTGGGACTCAAGAAGGGCTTCATAATAAAATCCACGTAGCAGTAATTCCACATGCTGAGTTGATGGGTAAGTTTACAGGAGTATATGACGTATTCGGTAATATGTTATATGAGAAAAACAGACCCCATCTAGGTAAGGAATATGTAATGGATATTACAACACTATCACCTAGAGAGGTAGGCTATGCTGATAAAAGTCTGTTCATGCAACAAGGTTATCAAGAGGATCCAGAAACATTTGCTGAAGCTATAGGAGATCAAATACAACAAGCTGCAATGCAAGATATAGAGACCGATCTATATGAGCCAACAGATCCACCATTTAAAGGTAAGATAAAAGATCTTGACACAGACGATCTACTGATATACCCAATGAGAACGGACCCCTGGATCGACCATCGAACCGGCAAAAAGCTTAGACATACCTATGCAGAATATCCTCAACCTACTTATTGGGAGTCAGTTGGAGGTCTTGGTACACAAGATCCAGCTAGGGTGCAAAAACAAGACTTACTAGGATTCGGAACAGATACTCAAGTCTTTTGGTTTCATGGTGAAGAAAGAGTAAATCTACCTGTTGCTGGTCATGAAATTGGGGGTCATGGAAAACAGGTGAAGATCCCTAGTGCCCCACTAAGACCTAGACCTGATGGATCATTTGAAAATAAATGGGCTTATAGGTGGCATGAAATAGGTGCAGAGTGGTCTGAAGCTGTAAGGAAGTATAGAGTGCAGCGTGGTGATAATACCTTAGCTCCTTTAGATCTTAATGATTTTACTACTTACCTTGAAAACAAGATTGTTGCTCCTCCCTATCCACTTCCAGAAAATATAACTGAAGTTTATGAGGAGATTCTAGATATAATGCGTAGCTGGAGTGATGAAGAAAAAGAAGCACTTAGATATATGATTGGTCACGCAGATGAGAATAACCAAGTAATGACAATGTCAGCATAAAGGAGAATAGTAGTGACAGATGTACCTCGCAATGAACAGTCTATGATAGACCCTAGCACAATAAAAGAATCCCCAGAAGTCGAAGAGGTGTGGGAATCATCTTATGATTATGATGTCTTTACTTCTGGTAAAGGGTGGGGATCTGTGGAGGTATCAACTGAAGGTCGTGGTAAATATTCTCAACCTACAGCTGAAGAGATAAGAGAGAATAGAGGAAGAAAACTCCATTACGGATATAACAGTAAAGAAAATAGATTGATGTGGTCACCTATAGATAAAGTTCCCCCGAAAAGTGATTACATTCCTAAACCAGATATTACACAAGAAGAATTAGATACTGCAATAGATTCACTACAACAAAGATCTAATCATATAAATAATAGACTAGAGCAATCCTTAACAGGAGATTCTGTAGATACAGATGATGGTATAACTATAACCAGCAACTGGATAAATAAAATGATTGATGAGGTTAGAAGTAGACTATCATCATCAGGTAAAGTAAATGAATACTTATTAAACCCATTTTATACAAGACCTGACAAAGATGGAAAACCTGAAATACCTGCATTACAGGATCCGTTATTTAGAGAGATACTAGCAGACGGTGCCTTAGAAGCACACGAAGAAGAATTATTTAAGAAGTATCTTAAGGAAGGGACACTATCTTCTTACTCTACTATGGAAGGTGAGTTTGTTCAGAAAGTAATTCCACATCCAGAAATTGCTCCTCGTATGAAAGATTATAATTGGTTATGGAAACGATATACTGAACATACTAATAAATATAATAATATGAAGTCAGAGGTTGATGCAATTGAAAGGGTTATTCGCACAGAGTTAGATTCAGAAACTAAAGATTATCTAATGGAAACACTAATAGATAACTTTGGATGGGTTAGAAAAGACTTTACAGATAGGGGTATTGTATTAACTGACTATGCTCGTAGTATTATTGATCAGAATGAATGGAATGATACAAGAGAAGATATGGATGATACATCCCTAGTCTATCCAGACGGATCTTTTGTTCCGGAGGGTCATTATTATGACACAGCTACCGATACGTCTATACCTATTGAAGATTCTAATATAAAAAGAGAATTAGGTATTGTATTTAATCAGGAAAATGTACCTGAAGAAGTTGTTAATAACTTTAGGGAACTTCCTGATACACTACAAGCTTTTATTATGAAAGACCAGACATCCCTAGTCTATCCAGACGGATCTTTTGTACCAGAAGGATACTATTATGATATTGAAAAAGATCATACTGTAACTATATCAGAAAAGGTGGACCAATATAGGAAAAACTTTAAACATAGTAAAGAAGAATTAGAAGACCTACAAAGATTTTTTAAATTAGCTCAACTGCAGGCTGGTAGAGCGAATGAATTTAGTAGTATGAGTGATAAGGAGTTAGAACAGTACATTACGAGTAGGACGAAAAAGAGAGATGCAAAACTTAAGGGTATTACTATAGGTACTCCCCAGTTTCAGACAACTTTAGAAGCTATTACTAGAAGATTTGACGAAAGGTTTGGTACAAACTACCACACATGGGAAGACTTAAACCAAGGTCTATTAGCGGGTGCATTATCCAGTAGACAAATAGTATGGATTGAGGATATGTATAGATGGGGGATGCAGAGATTGCCAAAGTCTTCTGCTACCGCCACTAATCTATCAAAGATGGAGAAATCATCTTTCGATAGAAATAATGATAGAGGCTTTGACGTTCCTTGGGATCCCAAAATTAAAATGTTACTTGGAGGAATAGATCCTCAAGATTTAGAAACCATTCTTAGTGATCGAGGTGCTACATATAAGAATCTTTGGAAGGAGTTTATGCTACTAGGTAACGAGTGGAATAAACAGAAAGAAAATTATAAAAATATTCTTCTTGGTAATCCAGCTATGGAGAATTGGGATACAGAAATGGTTTCCCCAGAAATGTCTAGATTAGATCAGGTATTGAATAATATGTTCCTCCCTATTGAGCAGATGTTACTTATGCATGCTTCAGGAGAGCTGGGTTTTTGGGAACCAGGGTTTGAACAGTGGTCATTATTTGCTGGTAGAATGTATGCTAAGGAATACGGCAAGCGACAAAGCGGGGCTAGTGATAACTTTAATACACATCTTAAATACGCACTACATGTTATACATACTATGAGTGGAGAAATTACTCCCGAAGTAACCTCTGCCATGTTATTTCTTTTTGGACTCAAAGCTGGTTCTGAAGAAGTAGATGATAAAGTTTTCATGACAAAAGCACTACAAGCTGCTGGACAGCCTGTTGAAGCAGCGGCAATACTTGGAGTAACTCTAGAATATCTACTCCAGTTATCAGGTGGAGATATGACTTCTCTTGATCCTAATAATATTAATCAAGCAGTAAATACTGTTACTTATGAAATTGCGTCTGCAATATCTGCTGCGTCTTACGCAGCAACTACAGACCGTTTTGCATTAGAGGCATTACTACCTAAAGGTACTATTAGAGACATGACCCGAATATCACAAAATATTAGGTTTCGTACACCAAGTGCTGAAGCTATGGAGGGTGCCTTTGATCCTGAAATAAAGCTGGGTCAGGAACAAGCATACGAATTGCAGCAGACAGAGTATGATGAAATGCTTCGACTTTCCGCACCGTTATTGCCCTCACTTGCAGAAGGTGGTGAAATGCCTGATGTAGAGAGTATAGAAACTTTACTTGTAGAGGCTGCATTGGGCTCTCCTGCAATTGAGTCATTGCTATCGGCTGACTGGGCAACTGACGCAACTAATAGAGAGAAACTATTATATGTATTTAGAACTATGATGTTAACGGAAGAGTCTGCTTTGGCTTTTAAGGGTGCAATGTTTACAGCTTTAATAGCTAACAAGAGAACTCCAATGGCTGGAACAACAGAAAGAAATATGATGCAGATGAAGGATGTCTTTCTATTCTGGGAAACATATTTGAATAGACAGAACACAGCAATCATTCCGTACACATACAGAAATGGAGAGTTTATCCCTGCTACAGCATCACATACTAAAGAATATGACTATTCTAAATGGGCTAATCCAACTGAAGAACAGCCTGATGGTGGGGTATTAAATGTATCTATATATAACGATCTCAATCAAACAAAAGAAACCCAAGCAGAAAATGATGAAACAACAAGAAGAACTATGCTTAGAAACTTTAGCAATATAACAGTAGCAAATCCAAATATAATACAACCAATTAGACCGGATATGATAGGACCTGCAATTAATAAGGTTATGGATACTATTCACGAAATTAATAATCAGGGTAAAGAACCAGTAGGATTAATTGAAGCACAACTACTTTTAGCTTTAGAATTAGTAGAGGGTGAACATAAATTAGATGCGGGAATAATTCCAGTAAAGTTAGCAAAGTTAGCAAGCTTTGTTAAAGCTTTTCGAGAAGGCGACAGACTTAGTAAGATATCTTATGGACTAGAGTTAGGTAGAAGTAAAACAACTGGGGGTATTAGGGGTATGCAACAAGCTCCGCACATTCGAATTAATACGTATGAGATGGAAACCACTTATCAGCCTGGGGGGTTTGCAGGTTTGTTTCTTGAAACTAAGAGCGAACAAAAAATTATTAACTCCTTTACTATACCGTGGATGGCTTTCCATAATGACGACTGGAAAGGAACTACGGCTGAAAAAGAGGCAGGTTTACAGGGAAGCGTTAAAGATTTTATGTTAGTAAGCAGAGAAGATTGGGTTCAAATTATGACAGGTAAGGAGAATATTCCCGCTATTGGTGGGTATATGGAATGGGAAGGCAGAGCTGATCAATATAACGTCAGGGGCTTGAAGAAGAAGTTTCTTGATAAATATGAAACATCCCATAATATCCATAATGGAATATATGGAATAAAGGTAGAGTACTACGGGGCGAATGGTAAATGGCAAACCAACATAACCCGTGATTATACTAAAGTAAGAGTAAGAGTAAAATAAGGAATATTAAATGGTAAGACCAAGACAATCCCCAGCAGATTATTTACCCCCACTACCGGGACCGAGCCCTGATGATATGTTTCATATGGGGTCACTAGATAGGGAGCTAGATGCAGGATATTATTCAAAGATTCCTGAAGCACCACTAGAAGCGTGGGGTGAGGATACTCTATACTCATCGAAGACTATACATGAATCTCAAAAACCCTATCAGGTAGAATCTATTAATCTTGCGACAGGTGATTATCAAATAGGACCCCTGTCTTTACTAGAGTCTAATAGATTAGGTATGGCTTTAGTTCATACTGGTGGTATGTGGGGTCCAAATGCACAAAATACAAATCTTGTTGCATCTATGATGTTTGCTGGTAGAAGAGAATTAGCTGGTACATTTATGGCACTAGATGAGGACATGGAAAAAAACTTAAAAAACTTCATAAGTCCTCTCGCTTATAGTAACTGGCTTAAAGGTGTTAATGTTCATCTACCCGAACTTGATAAGCCAAGTACCTATATACCAGTTAGGACACAACATTTCGAACCTATGTTTATTGGTGAAGCGTGGGAACAGTTTAATCCAAACGATTTATTCTTAGAAGAACCACATCCAGATTACACACCAGATAAGGCTTGGGCTTTGATGTGGGAAAAAAATCCTGGATTTATGAATAGAATCTCTAAACTCGGAGCTAATGAAGAATACTTTGCGGATGCTAAAAACGAACATGAGTGGATGCATAATGCCAACATGTTGATAGAGCTAAACTATATAACTAAGAGTAAGATGTGGAGTGACGATACTTCTTGGTGGGGAAAGAATGTAAGTGGACAGTTATATACCTTTGTTGTAAGCGGTATCTTAAATGAACCAGATATGGTTGGAGAAATGCTTGTAGGATTACTTCTTACAGCCGCCACTGCAGGTATTGGTGGTGTAGCCCTTACTGCTAAAATAGCCACTTATATGCGCAAGGGTGTTAAGATAATGGATGAGCTTGCCGAGCTTCGGACATTTGTTAGTAAGGTATTAAGAATGTCTAGGGTTACAAATTTCCTACCGTCTGCTATTCCTCATACGTTTATGACACGGGGTGGGAAGGTAGCTCTAAAGTCTAGGTGGTTTAATCCTTTTGCAAACAAGGGTCGTAATATCTTTATGGCTAATGCAGCTGAAGGAGCTCTTACAGGTACTCTTGCAGAAATTGGTAACCAACGAAGAAAAATAAATTGGGAACTACAAGACGAGTATGATTGGGAAATGGTAGCATGGCAGGGCGGTCTTGAGTCTATTATAACCCCATTCATTAACCCCGCATTTGTTTTGGGAATGAAGGGTTTACAAAGAGGTAGTATGAGAACTATGCAGTTCAGTAGTCAGCTTATGACTGAATTGACTGGTACTGATATAGATCTAGGAGCTAAGCTTCCAGATGTTGTAAAGAATATTGTAAAGGTATGGGGACAACCAGAATCTGCAACAGATAGAATTACTCTAGATATTCTTGGTAATATGGCTTGGAAGAATTTAGAAAATATGTTAGGCTCTTTAGATGCTGATGGTAGAAAAGTAACTGGTCAAAGACTTGGTCAAATACTAGCTATGTTACTAGAAGATGGTAAACTAGACTCTCTACAAGGTCTGGAAACGACTCTTGAACTAATGATTAAAGAGGCTACTGTAAGAAAAGATGATGGTACTACATATATTGATCATAAGAAAATGGATCTTCCAATGGCAGTAGCAAAATTAGCCGCTATTGCAGCTAAGAAAAGGGGTCTGACAGCTGATGAAATAGGAACACACGAAGCTACAGCTTTCTTCTTTATTCATGGAGAAAGAATAGCTTCAGAGAGAAATAAGAAAAACATAAAAAGGAAAGACGGTTCAGAACCTGTAGGAGATAATAAATGGACTGCTCCTGATATTATTACAGAAGCGCTTGGCGGTACTGAGATAGATATTGCAGTATTCTTTGACGAAGCAATGAGAGCTGAGGTTGATGAGGAGTTGACATTAGGGGGTTTAGATCCCAAGTTTGCTAGTAAAAGTCAGGTTGCTGCAGCTTGGGAAAAAGCTATGGTTAAACGTGGTGCAACATTTGCAAAACGTGCCTCAGCAATAATTGATGAACAAGAGAAACTTATAAAAGAAGTTTCTGAATTAATTGAGGCAGCTAGACAAGCACTGGATATACGAGAAGGTGATGCTAGTTATTATATGAATGAACTAGTAGCTTCGGATCCTGAGCTTAAAAGAAGATTGGTAGAGTTAGAAAACTTTACTAATGATTTGCAAGCATTATTTAATCAGATATCAGAAATACGGGCTTTAAGGGAAAGTGATTTGCATGTTAAAGATCAAACCCAAGCTAATTCAATGCTAGATATAGCATTAACTTCTGATCGCGTTGGCGGTATGATGGCTAGATTAAAATTAATAGCTAAGGCTTTAAATATAGATGTTAAAGGAATTAGTAAAATTTCAGATATGGTTGCTATACTAAAACAAAGAGTTTCACAGGATGAGAGATTTGATTTAGAAGCATTCAAACCACTAGCAGAGCACCTAAGTTTAGAGCTTAGTGAAAACCTTGCTGTAATAACCGAAGAGCAATCAAACTTAGAAAAGGTTCTTATAGACAACCTATTTAGAACAATTGCAAACTATCATAATGTATATAAAAACTCAAGTCCACATGTTATAGACCAAACCATTGATGGTGTGAAGATTGATCGACAATTCCAAGCAATAGTTAATTCTATTATGAGAGTAAACGACTCTAATTATGAGGTACTGAATATAGATAACATGACCAATACTGGTGAGTGGAATGTTACTGAATCAGGAACCAAAACCGATACTACAGAACCTATATTTCTTACCGATAAGATTCTATTAAAGGATAAAAAATCCGGAGATGTTTTAAGTAAAGGCGAGGGCACCATCCACCATGTTGAAGCACACTTATTAGATAAGGCTGATCCTCGTCATAAAGAATATGTTCCTCCGCCCCCACCACCGACAACAGGTGGACACCCATCAACACCGCCAAGTAAGATTAATGAACTAAGAGAGAAGGCTGGTTTTGAACCTGTAGAAGTAGAACTATCTGGTGATCCAGAAAGTAATTCATTTGTTCCCTTAGATTTTGCTGAAAGTGTCACAGTCTATCAGACTCTTCAGGAATTAATAGCTAAGGCTGAAGAGGCTGGAGATACAAAACTAGCAAAAGAACTTAAAAGAACACTGTCTGCATTAAGATTCTTTGCTGAGAACCATCTAGATACTCTTCCTATTACTGAAGCAATTGTTGATATACAGACAAAAACATTAGCTATTACAAAGAGAATGAATGAGATAGATGAAGAGTTTATGAATAATGAAAAGTTTAAAGCAAACTATCAAATAGAAGCAGATGCTCAAGTTGTTGCAGTATTATCTACAAGAATAAAGAACAGTGCTGATAGGGGTAAGATTAAAGAAAATGATGTTGTTCTTGATACAGAATCACAGGAAGCATTATCTTCCTTAGAAGATAGCTATAAGATTAAGCCTAAGAAAGGTGTATCTCATTGGAAGAGATTAGCTAAAATTAGAACCATGCTTGAAAAGAAATCTGCTAACTTTGGGGCTAAATACTTAAAGGCTAAAGAAAAACACAACAAAGAGATTACAACCCATAGCGATGAGATAATGAGACTTAAGGAGAAACAGAGATCCGAAATTCACAAAATAAATATGCGTGTTATTGAAGCTCATTTAGGAGAACATACAGGTCTAACTCTAGCTACAGGTAGAGAAATTGCAGAACAAGTAGCAACGCACCAACTTAAGTTAGCTAGGAAAGAAGCAGATTGGAAATTCTTTTGGGAAGAACAATCAACAATGACCTTAAATGATTTTATTTTTCAATATCTTAATAACAATCAATATGTAAGAACGAGAATACTCAAAAAACATGGTACTAAAGAAGAGGGTTATACAAAGAAACAGCTACAAGAATATTGGGATCAGGCTATAAAAAAAGAAAAAGAATTAATTGATCGTCTGCATGTAGGTAGAATGATGGCTACCCAAAGAGTTATTAATAACCTAGCTACTGAAATCCTAGAAGAGAAGGGTGTTACGATAGATAACTGGAATCCTGAACATAGGTTTACTCTAGATACATTACCAGATCAAAGACTTGCAGCACTTGCTGCGGGTGATGGGGTCACATCTCATATAGAAACAAAACTAGAAGCAGTAACCTTATTAAGTCAGTTTGCTAGAAGAATTATATATATGCTCAACACTCCGAGATGGAGTGACGAAACAACACTGAAGTGGGATAAGGTTAAAAAGGCATTGCCACCGGGTATTAAAAATCTTCGGATAGAGATTGTATTTGCACATGCCCTAACTCCTGACTCTAAAAATAAAGCTAATACAGAAATGCTTGAGGTGTTAGAATTAGAGTTTGATGTTGAACTACTAAAGGGAGCGTTAGCGGATCTAATAACATTACTAGATCCCGCAATTAAAGAGCAATATAAATATACAGCTAGAATGATTAGAGAGGCTCAAAAAGATCCTACCGATACTCATAGTGAATACAGTTGGTATGCAGCACAGAGAATTGTTACAATGTTATGGGATGCCATGCTACCCGCTTATCGAGACGAGTTCTTAGCTAATGAAATCCATCCGGATCATATAGGTCGAGGATATAAACTTGTACACAGTAAGGGAGTTACTACTAAGTGGGGAACTGAGTCTGATTATATTATTGCGGTAGGAGAAGAAGCTAAGAATATGCTTTTAATCTTACCAGAGGGAATAAGAAAGCTTGCTCTTGAAAGGCTTGGTATTAAAGAAACAGCTATTATTGCTGATATAGATCCCAACACACTTTTAACAGCTATGGCTAGTTTTATGCATAAGAAAACTGCAGCGGATTTAGCAAAATATGGTAATGGTACAGAGGATTACAATTCAGCCTTTACTACTGGTCGGGGTATAATTGAAATTGTTCTAGATAGATCACCGGGTACTATGAGACGAGTAGTAGATAAGTCTGATCCTGAAGGTGTTGTTGATAACTTTACTGAACTTAATGAAACTAGTAAAGAATCCGCAAAACGATTTAAAAAACCAGAAAAAGAAAAAAGTAAAGTTCTATTACCTCCACATACAGGTGATATAAATATGTTTGGTCCTCTAGAAGAGTGGGGACTTATACGTACCCTTGAGGATGAAGTATTCCGTAATAGAATTAAATTCTCTGCACATGTAGAGATAACTGATTCTATCAGAAACCAATGGGCTGATCCGAACAGAGTGTCTAATGTTAAAGAAGATGATATGTTTAATGTTGGTCGAAGACTTCCGTTTAGACTTACACCTTATATTAATAATAGACTATATAAAGGAACAACACTGGATCGCCAAGAACTATTGGAAGCTTTGTTTACAGTACAGTTAGATATGCCAGCAGTAGTACAGTCATTTATTTATGATGCTGTTATTGGACACAGACAATTCTATGCTAGTGAAGCTAAAACTACTAGTGAAATTATTACTACTGGTTGGGATACAGTGATGCCGTCAACTAACTTGGCTTGGGTGAATATCCTACAACAGTTGAATCCAGAGCTTCTTCAAGCAGAGAATGTAGACTCTCCACTTGTACAACTTGTATTGGAAGAGGCATTAAGATGGGAAAACCAAACTGATCCTGATACTGGGAAGACAAGACCCTTCAATGAAATTATTAACCAATACAACTATGGAGATCAATCATGGCAAGGTGCTCACCTATTCTGGTTTCTCAATCGAAAAGGTGATGAGTTTATAGCTGAACTACAAAGGATTCATGATGAAGGAGAAATGGGTTGGAATGAAGATCTTGAGGATAGATATATTACAACAGCCGTGAAGTGGATACATGAATTATTATCTACTGATAAGGATAGTAGAATGGATATCTTTAGAGACTTATTCAAAAAGGTTGGTATTACTGAAGATACAGACTATGATACTATCCGTACTATGCAAGAAGAGGATGGCAATCGAGTTAAGATACTAAGAGATGCTTTATTCAAGCCTGGTCCTTTGATGACTTTATATGGTGGCGGTAAAGAAGCACAGATGGTTTATTATAAAGGCGATGGTCGAGTAGATTTAGTTAGATTAAATGAAGAATTAGACGTTGCTATAACTTTAAAAGATATAGAAAACTTACAAGACTTTATGTTTGGTGGTTTCATGTGGGAAGGTACAACGATATTGCATGATGCTATGGACTATAGTGTCGAACTAAAGAGAGCAGTATTTAAGTTATTAGCTGTCGAAGGAACTGGTGGTGCCCGTAGTCAGGCAGCAATAGAATCTGCTAGAGCGGGATTACAGAAAATTTCTGATGATGACGGTGGAGATTATGGTAGAATGCTGATGAGAGCTAGTGATGCCTTAGTTCTTTTACGAGCTAGAATAGCAGATATATCAGAGTTTACAGAAATTCCCGTAAAAATTATTGAAGAGAGATATGCTACAAGATTAAGGTGGGTTAGAGGATACCTGAAAAAGAAAGCTAAAGCAAATGAGTTGGTTGATGAATATGATATGGCAAGACTCAATGAGTTTTTATTAGGGGATCGTTTGGGTTGGAGAGATGTAGAAAACTTACGAGCACAGAACCTACAAAACTCTGTTGCTCATTATATGAACTTAGATCATATGCGTATTCAAGCACGGATGGAAGGCTATAATTTTGATCAAGACGATACTATGGGTCTAGAAGAGCTAGCCCTTTACTTTACACAGATGAGATCACATGATTCAAAACGGTGGTATCATACTGTATATGATGCTATGAATGTACAGCCAGTTAATGTTTCAGCGTCTAAGATTGCTACTGTATATGAAGGTATAATGAATACAGATAGATTTGCTGCTAGAGTAGAAGAGCTTGCTAATGATCCTGACGATCCGAAAAGTACATCTCCAGAATTCAATGGTATGTCTCAAGCCGAAGTATTTGCTTTATCGGAAATGCTACAAGAAGAAGGCGGAGCTCCCTTCGGAATGTGGGATATTAAAGTTAATAATTACCATGCAGCTAAAGAACGGTTTGGTGCTTTAGATGAACGGGGTCAATTTATTAAAGACGCAGATCGTAAAAAATGGAAGGTTTGGGCAGAACGAGAAATTGAGGATGCACTCCTAAGAGATGAGATGTTATACGAAGCATCATATGGTCCATTAGCTTTAACTGAATATGAGCAAGGTGGAGTAGTAACTACTAAGGGTGGAAGAGAGTTTGATATATTCTCTGAGATGGATCCCGAAAGAATGTATGGTACTATTGCACAAAGATGGCATACTGCTGATAAGGCAGCAGAGGTTGAACATAGACAGATAGTGAATCTTATTAATAAATATGAAGCATTCAGATCTATGGGTACAGAGACTGAGGCAGCAGGTCGTCAGATTCTAACTAGAGTAAGCCAGTGGAGTGGTATCCCTATTGATCTTCTTCCTACCATTAAAGAGCTGGGTATTAGAATTGGTACTAATAGATATCCAGTAGAATCACCTTATACTAGAACCGTTAAACCTTTGGGTGACGAGACTCACGATGTAGATGACTTCATTGGAATTCAAACTGCACACCCTGGTGGATATGCTGCAATGAGACCCGCTATTAAGAAGGTAGCATGGGATCAGGTTGGATCTTTAGCTCTCCGTAAATTCTATTATGATCGAAAGATTAATGATCTAGAGACTAGAATTAATCCATACTTAGATCCAGCAATAGACCCCTCAATACGTCCAGTTGAATCCCTAGAAAATATTTTACCAGAGCACAATAGAACAGACTTCCCTATTCTAAGTGATAAACAAAATATTCTTTATCCAGAATCTTTAAGGGGTTTCGAAGCAGAAAACTTACTATCGGGTAGAGCCGCTACAGTGCAGTCTATACGATTTAAGCTAGAGGAAAAAATAGATATATGGGCAAGAAATCAAGGTTGGGATATTCAGTTTCTAAAAGAACATAAAGAGTTATATCTCTCTCTATACTATATGATGAAACTTGATGACATGTTTGGATATGTGGATTCAGGTTATAGACCTCCAGAATATGCAGAAGCATGGAATATAATGAGACAACTAGAAACCGTTGGTCGAGCTACAAGAGCTAATAAGCCTGGTGAAATGTTTAAAGCTAAGTATGATATTATAGAAAAGATTAGAAAGATATATAGAATATCTCATGGTATGCTTACAAGAACTAGATCTATGATAGATTTACATGATAAGGGTGCTGTATTAGGTACTGTATATGTTCCTGGAAAAGGTAAGATGACTTATGAAGAAGCTTTAGTATCTGGTATACTAGGTCCTAATGCTTTAACTCCTGCTCTAGAACTAGGTTTACAAGCTGCTGATCTAATGGTACTTGATGCTGATAATAATCTTGGAGAATATATAGCCACAACCGAAACCAAGGAAGGTACTCAAGTTATCCAAGGTATAGATAGTAATATGTTAGTTACAAAGCTTCCAGAACAGTTTGGATTAGATACTATACTTATAAAGATGTTAGAAGATACTGGTAGATTAACTAAAGAACAAATAGCAGGATACGAAGCTGGCTCTTATAAATCTATTATAGATCCGACTGGTAAGAATGGAATAACTAGCTATGAGCTTCTGGGTTTTGTTCAAGAAGTATTTAGAAGAAATAGAGAAGACAGATTGTCTAACTATGATTTAGTAATCTTTGAGGTACGTGAGGAATCAGAAGGTAGGTTTACTCCTCTTAATATTCAGGTAGCTTCTAGAAGAGATCATACTGGTGTACAGGCTATTGTTAAGAGAGATCCTCTCAATACAGGTATAACTTTAACACCCCGATCCTATATTGGTCCAACCAAACGATTTGCTATGACTCCAGAATCTATATTCCATGCTTTGAATACTTTGGGTAACTTCCATGCTATAGAGATGATGGAGTATACACTAAGAACGGGTATGAGATTAAATGTACGAGAAAAGGTACAACCTGATGGTACTGTTGTGCTTACACCTAGAGAAGCTTTATCAGATCGTATGAGACAGGATATGGGTTTTAGTTTTAGACAAGACAGAAAAAATGAACAGCTTTTATATGAAGCCTTTAGATTAATGTTGGGTGAAGATACTCATATGGATTTAGTAGAAGAAACAAGAGAGATAGATGGCAGTAAAACTAAATTCATAAATGCTCGTACATATATAAATCATAATATAGATATCAAGTTCCATAAAGATGGACCGTCATTCTCTACTAGTGTTCATCGTGCTGCTCTTATATCTCCCTTACAGAGAGTTATGCAGAGGCTAAACTACTTTGGATCTAATAAATTAAATGGTGACTTAGATGCATTTGTTGAAGCTCGTGAAGAAGATCTACTAATGGTTATAGGTACAATGATTCGTAAGCCTGAGATTACAGCAGAAGAGATGTCAATAATTCTACCATTTATTATGGAAGAAAAGGTAATAAAGAAAGATGGAGAGTCTACTCCTGTTCTCGAACACATAAGAGATTTGCAAAGTAGAGCTGAATACTTCCTACAAGAAATTTTAAATGAGCTACGATGGAGAGAACTTTCTAGTACTGTTAAACACCTACATGAAATCAATACCCCAAAGATTGTTGATAAGCGTACTGGTAGGATTATGAATTCATGGCAATCAAAAACAATACCATTTGATTGGATTGCTAGATCTTTCTGGGAAAATGTTAGTGAAGAATCATTTAAGGTAGATTTAAATGAAACAGAATTTTATGAACAAGTATATAAACCACATGCAGAAAAGATATGGGATAGTGTTAAAGCAACATACTCCAAGACTCATCATAAAGATATATTAGATTTTCTTGAGCGACATAAAGAAGAGCTTATGGAATTAAGTTATAAAAATGCTTTAGAAACAATGTTTAATGAAAACCTAGAGGAAGAACCACGAGCAGAATCTGTCTTACTAAAAGAAGATATGGATGCTAGGTGGAGAAAAATACAAGAGATAGATCCTCAGAAAATTAAACAGCTTAGAACGAAAGCGGCATTACTCAAGAGATGGGAAGGTAGTACCACTATTTATCCACACCTTGTACATGTATTAAGTAGTATTGATACGCTTGTTAAAGATAAAGTAATAACCGAACAGGTTGCAGATGCTACCCGCTCAATGTTGGCATGGATGGCTGAAAAAAATCCCCAGATATTTGTTAACATGAAATTTGAATCAAAAGAAAATATCCCAGGAATATATGTAGCGTTTGCTCAAAAGGTAAATCAAGCTGAATCTGGAGTTACCTTCGATGGTATATATAGAAACGATCCTGAAGCTGGGGTAAGATATGAACCAGATGAGGACATGAGAACAACAAAGAATTTGTTGTATCTAACTGGACTATCGAATGAACAAATAGATGCAATGCCTGAATTCCAAGAAGGATGGTTAGATGGTGTGGATGCTATGTCCTATGTTGTAGGATTTGATATGGAAACAACTATTGCTGCTACTCCAGAGGGTAGAGATATTCTTATGGCATCTATAAAATCTCGTACAGATGGAGATGCAAAAGGTACCTATGAAAAGAATCTATGGACAGCTCAACCTATACCAGGATATGCTAATATCCGAAACGAAATAGAAACTATTAAATCAAACCATACACGAATAACTCTGTCTGAAGATGGTACACATTATCACGCTGTTGGTAACCCTGATAAAAAATATGCCCGTGTTACACAGGCTATTAGGGGAGATGTCGATCCTAAAGAAATGAACCAGAAAGCTATGGATATCGGTACTAATATAGATGTAATAGTAAGAGACTTCTTTGCTGGAGAGCTAAAGGGGTATCTGAATTATCATACTGATGGTAACCCACATATAAAAACCGAAGAAATATTTGATAGTTTTATCGAACAACTAGAAGAACTGAAGCAAAAATTTGACCGTAATGGTGATGAAGTTATAGCTAATAACATAGTATTATATAGTGATGAACTTGAAATTGCTGGTACTGTCGATCTGTTAGTATACAATGAAGATAAACAAACTATTAGTATCTATGATATGAAAACTAAACGAAGAGGTGCAAAGGCAGGAGCTGGGCGTAGTGGTTTGTTATATAATGTAGATACAAAATATGAAGCTGGAAGTTATAGAGATAAGTGGACGAATCAATTAAATCTTTATTCCATATTATTAAACCACACCCACAATATAGACACAGAGACTCTTGGTATTATACCAATAGCTGTTGCTTATGATGGAAGAGTGAAGGCAAGAACTACAGATGAACTTACTCTATATGAAACAGAGTCTATCAAAGAACTTCCAGAAGTTACATTACTAGCTAGAGATGAAGGTGCTTCAAGAAATACACTAGCACAAGATGGTGGTAGAATAACTCAAGAGCAAGCTCAAGATATGTTGAACACTCTTGAGATGCATCAGAATCGTGGCGGTAAGGTAGTTACTCATAACGGTAATGAGTTTGACTTATTAACACTTGGGCATATAGCAGATAATCCTAGACAAGCCGCTAGGATTGCATTAAGAGGTTATGATATAATGCAAATACTTATGTATGCTGAACCAGAACCTGGCAGATCACTAGATTGGTTTGGATTAAATGATGCTGGGCTAAATACAATAGGTAGAGGTAAGATAGACGAATCCGGATTAGCTCCACTATATTCACAGCAAATGCTAGGGCAAGAATTAGAAGACCTTACTGGAGAGGTATCATCTGAAGCAATAGCTAAAATCAAAGAGATGGACCCAGCAATGGCTGGAGATAAATTACGCATTTATGTAGAAGACGATGCAAACTTAACCGCAGATCTTCTTGTTGGACTATGGGAAAAGAGTCAATCAGATAATAAAGCTCTTGATATTACTAACGCTAAGGGAGCAACTAGGGTTACTATGCATAATGCACACCCATCTTGGAAGACAGCTTCTGAGATAGATTCTGTTCCAGGATCTGTAAGAAAGTTTAACAACAACGGTTTGATTACACCACGCTCTACACATATACCTGGAGATCCTTCACTAGATCCTGCATATCTTATTGGGTTGGATGCTGCAAAGCTTTCAACAATGGATACAGCTTCTGCTGTTGAGATTATTTTCCATGAGGTTATGGAGGTTGCTATCTTAAAGTATATGAGAGAAGATACCGCAGCGTTTGATAATCTCGTAGAAATGTTAGAACGTAAAGAAAATATAAAACTATTGGAGAGAATGATATTAGCTCAATCTGGTGGTAAGAGCGGACCCTCAATTAAAGCAAGAATGGAATACTTTACAAGTTCGCCAACTGAACTTATTGCCGCCTTTGCTTCATACTATGTAGCCGCTAAAGTATTGGGAGATCCAGAAGGAGTTGTAGCTCCAATTATAAATGATCTTCATAAGTCTTCAGCTTGGAGTAAGCTAAAGGAATTTATGAACAAAACATTTAGATGGGTTGGAGATATCTATAGAGATATGTCACATGTATTTGTTTCATTCATAGATGAGCCAGGTGGTCAGCGTGAGTTTGATGATCTTATGACCCTATTAAATACAGTGTTCGGTCTAGATCAAGAAGGTAATATGCTATTAGATGCTAATAATGATTTATCTAAACCACGTTATTCAAAAGACTGGAGATATGATACGCCTTATCAACTAGCCGAAGAACCAGCAGAAATATTAGAGGGTGGGGATAAAGAGTATCTAAAGAAATATAATAAGATACAAACACTCTCGGATGAGTTAGATGTACTGATGGCAAACGGAAAGGGTAGTTCTAAAGAATATCGAAACAAGAGTCTATTATCCCGTAAGCTTCATGGAGAAATGGTTCAGTATGGATATGTTAATAATAATCCAAAAACCATGATAGGTACTGAAGGTGGTGAAGGTGGTCGTCATGTTCAAGGTCTTACTAGAGGAGAACAACTATCGTGGGAACAAATTATACGTAGAGATTGGTGGCTTGGTAGTGGTCCCGATGGATTAGCTATTCTGAATTCAGGAAACATATATCTCAAGGCAGCCTTTGCGCATATGACAAGTCAAAAAATGTCGGACTATTTAGGAGGGCACCTATCACAGGGAGTGGGTGGAACCGCTAGATGGTTTGCTGATTTCTTTGATAGGAGTGGGGTTTCTAAATATGTTATGGATAATGCAAAGAAATTTATTCTTGCATCTTCTGGTGCAAATGTTACATACAATAGTCCATTTGTAATATCAGTTATACTAGCAAATATGATGGTTGATGGGGCGACTATTACTAGGAGTTCAGTATTACCACACTCAAAGGGTATTGTTTCTGTTCAGGCAGCACATAGAAAAGCAACAGGATTTGAAAAGGCTGTTGGTGATACATTCTCACGAGATGTAATTAAACTATTTGAAAAAAGCCCATACTATAAGAATGCACTTGAGAGTGGAGAAACTAAGGGAGATCTAGTACAGAATCTTCAAACTGAAATTATTAAGATTCTAGTAGATCAAAAAGATAAAAGAGATTATAGCGGTATTGAAAAGTATGATGATGGTATTCAAAAAGGTATAAAGAATCTAGATGCTACATTTAGAAGTTTTGTTAATCAGATATTTGGAATGTCCAAAGAGCAGGGTAGAGCTTATATGGAAAAAGATACTGAAATGGTTCCTTGGTTAGTTAAATCTACAAACACTGGAGAAACATTACATGCTGCTACCCAAAGAACTAGACCTGCACTTAAGAAATTATTTACGGATAAAATATCTTCAGCAAGTAAGGAATATATTCATCCTGTGTTAGCGTATACGGCTGGATTATTACCTAAACCATCAAGATTAAATAAATCATTAGAGATGATGCAAATTATTCATCCCGCATGGTATAGGTTTATTGCAACGAAAGCTCTGTTAAATTATAGAGCTATGGCTAATGATCCTACAATTAGTTTAAATGCTTTCGTAGCTTTAACAATGAATGCTACTGTTAGAAGTGCATGGAATAAAGTTACATCTGATGCTATGTCTGCTAAGGGTGATAGACATCTGATGTGGAATGATCTCGATGGTTTTGCTGTTAAGGATCCTAAAGGAAAACCTTATGATATGAATGAGGTTAAAGCTAAGATACGAGAGAGATATGATATGTTACTTGATGGTGAAGCTCTTGGTGATGATTTTGGTTTAAACAATGTTATCGACGAATTGTTTGATCTCAATAATCATCTAGATCCCCATGATAAAGTTAGATCATTTTATGTTGCTTCTAAGACTAGAAGAAATAAAGACTTCTCTAGTGTAATGGATTTTATTCTTAATACATTCCTAGAGCGAATACACCACCAAGCTTACTTTGTTTATGATAGTATATTTACTCCTAAAGTATCTGAAGCACTAGCTATACCTGAAATTAGAAGTTATTTAGAAACTAACCCCGCTATACTAGCTAGAGCTGTATCTCGTTCACAGGGTCATAGAGCTCATGAGATAGATATGTTTAAGGAGATTACTAACACAAATCTAGATTTCAGTGAACTACTAAGTCTATTTGGGGAGGTTGCTAGTACTAAAGGTAGTGTCTTTAGGATGACAGATGGTAAAGGTAAAGACCTTACCGAAAAAGAACAGGCACAATTATCTCATGCTTTAAATGTAACCTTTAAACGTAAGTATGAAGTACTCAGAGGCGTTGCTGCTAGATATGATACAAGCGAAGATACCTTCGCAAACAGCTTAGGAGAGGGTTCTAACTGGATTGTTAAGTCTGTATACGGTACTAACCTAGCTATGGCTACTTCTGTAGTGGAAGGAAGCATGGCTGGCTTATTAAGTACTATAGGATATAACGATGTAAAGGGGCTTATATTCCCGTTTTTAGCCTATTTAAAGCCCCTTATGAGGCAGGATAATGAGGTTGCTAGGGGTATGATATACGGTCTTAGGCTTCTAAAGGGCGATACAACACCAGGCTTGGTTGATCTAGATACTAGTATACACCCCGCTGATACCGATCTTTACTTCGCCAAACAGCGTAAGAATTGGTGGGCAAGACGACCCGAAGCAATTACACACCACGCTTCACGAGTTAATGAACAACTTAAGTCAATGATTGATTTGCAAATGAGAAAGTTCATGTATGATAAACTTAATAAGGGGCAGTGGAGAGATTTAATTAATCTTATTGCCTCTGGATCTAGAGATGCTAAGACAGGTAAGCTACTAGAACACCTTGAGTTTGAAAAAGATCCCGTTGCTTGGAGAAAACGAGAGGAAGCAAGGGTAATGGCAGCTAATAGGAAGCTTCCTGCCGACCAACAACAGGCAGCAAGAGAAAAACCAGGCTATGACCTAGAAGCATTGCTAGATGATAGCAAAGCTAGCTGGAGATTATGGAAAAAGCTGGCAACGGAGAGTGGATGGGGAGCCAAACAGTGGAGATCAGCTATGATTGCCGCAAAACACGGTCTTATGACCCACGAAGCTCTAGATAATTTTATTATTATGGAATCTGAAGCCCGTACTATAGCAAAAGCCGAAGGTTACGGGAAGGAGGGGTTCTTTCACCTCTATAAAATGAGACAGTGGACAGAAATGTTTGCTAAAGAAGAAGATGCAGCTGGTATGCTGGATGTATATGGTAATACACGTAATGCTTTACAAGAATTTATAGAAATAGTTATGGTAGCCCCTAATATTCTAGACTTGAATGTAGTCCCAAGTGCTTTGTGGGCTATACTTCACCAATATAGAACATATCCAATCCTATTTACTGCCCAAAGAATTGTTAGAGACTCATCTAACTATGATCCCTTTACCTGGTCTTTAAGAGTTGTATCTAATTTGCTCCTAGATATGCTATATACTCTATTAACAATGGTAGCTGGTGGTTATAGAATACAAGATATGCAAGATGACTGGGAAAAAGAACCTGCGTCAATGATAGCATTATTAGCAACACGGCTACCCATGTTTGGTTTCTATGGTTCAGCTGCATTTGAGCTAATGAATCTTGTTGCATCAGGTAGAAAGGGTGCTGTAATGGCTCCTGTATCCCTTGCAGGGCTTGCAGGATTCCTTGGAAACTTAGTTAATGTTGGTAAATCAGGCATAGAAGCAGCTATTCCAGGTGGAAAATTATGGGATACCGATGGTGATACACAAGACCTTATTAACTTATTAAGAGTCATTCCTTATTTAGGTGAGTCTGTAGTTAGGATGGGACTACATCAAGCACTTCGTAGTAAACAATCCAGAGGTGCTATCACAAAATATGGACAGAATAGAGAGTTTTTCAACTTTGGTCTGACACGAAAGCAAATGATGGATCAACCTAAGTATTACTTAGCAGAGCTTATAGGTGAATTAGCTCCACACCTTATCCCCGAAGATATACAAGACTTGGATGTAGAAGATTGGGTAGCCATTAAATCAGGAGTAGAGTCCCTGCCCCTTCAGCAGCCCGAAGAAGCAACTGGTGTTGATACTCCAGTCGGAACGACTCCAGATCCTGACCCCTTCACAGCGGCAACAGAACGCTCTCTACGGGCTCCGAGTACCCTCGGACTGGGCAAGCTAGACAAATTCATCAAAGCTCCTATGCCGACTCCTAAGGGGATTACGGGAGGAAAGCGAACTTGGGACATACAAGATAAAATCGACTAGGGGGTCGAGAATTTACGTGACCCCTTAATAGGGTTTGGACTGGGGCTGACCCCCCCGTACCCCCTATTGGAACATTCCACTTGGCGCTTGCGCCGGAAAGGAGTCTTATGATTAATTTCATTTTGGCTTTCCTACTAGTGTGTGTTACTACTCTTGTAGTAGTTTCCTTATGTCGTCGACGTGCGCGTCGTCGTGCTACTGATCGATCTTTGCAAAGACTGCTTCACGAGATAGGTTGGGCAGTATCGAACGATGAACGTCGTGCTGACAAGTCTGTAGACCCTGTGGTTAAACACAAGGATACAGAGACATCGCCATCTGATGATTCAGAAATATGGTGGTGATCAACTCCGGTGCCCTCCCGCAAGGGAGGGATGCCGAGCCCTTTCGGTGGTAGAGCTGCCATGACGAGCAGCTGAAGAGAAAGCAACCACTGCGCCATGGATGGTGGGTCGTGGTTGGTGGGCTACGGTTTGAGAAGCCACTAACATTGCGGGGGATGCCGACGTTTGTGCGGCATTCAAGTAGTGGCTTAGGCTAGTAGTCGAGCTCGTAACTGACCTGGTGAGCACTAGCCAAGACGATAAGGACACATCTCAAAGGAGACTCTACTATGAAAAGTCCTTCTTCCCCCGCAAGTGGAGACCCCACTTGCAGCCTACTTCTTCCCGAAGTAGCAAGTATTTTAGATACTTACGGCAGCGATAAGTTACTCGCTGCCGCAAAATTGCTGCGAAAGGGCGGTATGGGTAATCACGATGTGGTTAACCAGCTCGTCAATGATGTAGCCATTCATGCTGGTCTGACTGGTGAGAGTGGTGGTACAGCCGCAGCAGTTGCAGTATTTACCTACTGCAAGGTCATGGCTCGTAAGCATGGTGTTCGTCGCATGACGGACAAAGCACCATTGTTTGAATCTGAAGTGCCAGGTACACGCCGTTTCGTTGGCTCACGCCGACCTGACTGGTCGCTGGACTCAGCATCTGAAGGTTACGTAGGCGAGAAAGTAGCTGCTGTTCTGAAATGGATATCAGCTAAGGGTTTCAAGGTTCATCAAGCTTTTGCTGCTGAACTTCGACTACTCCCCCGTGGAGTTCTTTGTACAAAGCCTAACAAAGACTACCGTGACTTAGATACAGGCGAACCTCTAAGCCAAGCACAGTCAATAGTGACAGCACTAGATTATGCTGCAGAAGCAGGAGATCGTCTCGTATATTGGATCGTCTTTATGGATTTGGATGGACGTATTTATTATGTCGCTCCAATTTCACTGCAAGCTGCAGACGGTGTAAAAGGATTAGTATGCCTACCAGAAGCGAAAGCTCTAACCGACCAAGGTTGGGCTGATCTGTGGTGGAACCACTCAAAGGAGTGGGGAATCCGTGACATGCAAGACTGTCGAGAAATCGTCAGCTCTGGTATCGTTGCGTACCACGCAACTGGTGGCAAGCTAGACGCATACGCCCATGCGATGCACACTGTACAAGCAGACGATACCAATATGTACCAACTACCAGTTGGTCTCGATGAGAACTTCTCATCTGCGCTGATAAATGCGGGACTTTCTGGTTGTGAAACCTCAGCTCAGAACTCTGGTCTCTTAAGGTTACCTGACGGTAGCTATACAGAAGGTTGGAGTAGTACGAGTAAGGAAATGAGTACTGTGGAACTTGTTGATGAGATTCCTGTCGATAAGCGTAAGCCATTCATTAAACCGGGTGGCACCACACTATCTTATAACTCTGGTACAGAAACCGCAGCTCTAGCTTTCATGTTTGGTAAAAAATGTGAATATGCTTTCAAGGATACCTTGCATATGAAATGGCAGGTCTTTAGGAAAGCAGCTAAAAGTAAGCCGCTACGTCTCGTAAAAGCCTTGCTCAACAAGAAGAATACGGATGTTAACGCTCACAACTGCATGATGGTAGCCTTAGAATTCTCAGGTGCCATAGAAGAAGCATTAGATAAAGCTTTGCCAGCAACGCTAGGTAATGCCTCGTTCTTGAATGATGTGTCAGCATCGTGCCAAGAGCAAGGACTGCCGCGTGAATGGACAACTCCAATGGACTTGACTATTAAGGTCCTTCCCTATCGCCCAACTAAAGAGACCATATCTGAGGGTAAGCGAAAAGGTAAATTGGTTACGGTAAGGCTCGCCGCTGGTATTAATTGGACAGAAACCCGTGGTGGTCGCACAAGGTCGACCATGTTACACGTAGCATTTATATTAAACGATGGCGACTTGTCACTAATGCCTCAATTGATTCAGAGTATTGAAGCTGCTATACTTCAAAAAGCCATGTATGATTTGATTCAGATGGCTATAGATATATGGCTGTCTTCTGCCCATGACTGTATGTATGCTCATCCAAATGACATTCGTGTTATAGACCGTGTGTTGAGTAAAGCATTTATGTGGGTTATCAAGCGATTCAACTTGGAAAAAGTCTTCGCCCATGTTGGCGTTGGCGCTGTCTATCCTGATGGCACTCCTGTCGTTAGGTCTAATCGTGATGCTATACTTAATCGAATCTCTAGTGAAATGAATTTGTGTGGTCTCCCCGCACCAATTAAGTAAAGGACTCTTATTCTTTCCCTCTCCCTATGCCCAGGTCAGGTAGGTGAGAGGGAGGATGTAATAGCCCTTGTTGCTATTAGGAAGGAGGTTACTGTTATGGCAGTAAACCCTTACATCGGTACCTTTACTGAACTGTGCTTCAGTAATGGTATAATCTCAATACGGCTTCGTGTCATGTTCAATGATAATGGAGAGGTGTTGTTCTCAGAGGTGGTTTGTATGGAGTCTTCGAAAGACTGCACTAAAGCCCTGCTTGCTAAGTGGCATGCTTCACATCCTGGTGTGAACATATCCTTTGTAGAGTGGGTTAATTTTAGTGACCAACAACCACCTCCTCCTCCAACTACCATGGATTCGCCCATGTTTGGAGGATAACTAAGGGGGATGGGGGAGACCAGGGGGCACAGGATCTAGGTCTTGTGCCCCTCTTTTTTTTATAAGCGACGGTTTATGATGCGTCCGCACTACCGTGCAGACTTGGCGAGGGGGCGTAGGTTCGGGAGTGCGGGCTGTAACCGTGCCGAGGTAACCGACGAGGCTTCAATGGAGTACAGAACCATGGCTAACGATACGAAAGTAGCGAAAGCGAAAGTCTACAGACCCAAGGGTAAGCCTGCAAGGGCTACCAAGGACCTTACAGCAGCTGAAGCACAGGACCAAGCGGACCAGTGCGTTAGTATGCAAGGGACCTACCAAGAGTGGAGCATGAAATCATGCGTAAAACTCAAGAATAGGGCAGCAAAGGCTGGCGTAACGCTCGATATCAATGACTTGTACAAGGGTGCATGAAGCAGGGGGTGTCTGTAAGGGCACCCCTGCTTTTTTCTTTTCTGCTAACACTGCACGACTCTCGCAAGAGAGTATGCTATAGCTCACGCTCTCAAGAGGAGTACAGTGTTAGCAGAAGGGAAGAAAGATATGGACAATCGACACTGTCCAAGAAAAGTGTTGGATGCTGACTTGTGAGGGCGGAACATCCCTAGATCCACAAGGTTCATATCCTAGGTATGAGCAACAACAGCAGTCACAGATTCAAACCACTGTTCCTTCTTGGGTAGCAGCAGAGCTACCAAGAAGACAACAAGAATATAGGTCTGGAAAGGACCCAGGTTCCTACCTCGGTAGGGAGAAGACTGTTGGCAACGACAGTCACTAATCCGAATTAACCTTTCCTGAGGCGCACCTAGTATAAGACAGGTGTGACAGGTGAGACAGATGGGCACTTCCTGCGGGATGCGGTCTGTCCCTGTCCTCATGCACACATGCGTGTGTGTGTGAGGATAGACACTTTTGATGGACGTTATGATAGTCCGTTAGCTTTACACCAGCTAAAGGTGTAGTTCAAGAGCACAAGATGCTAACTCTTGGAAGGCAGAAGTATTACGATCCAATGGATGTGACATGGAGGAAACGCCCAGATATGGGAACACACTCCGTCGTTGAAATAATACACGGTGGTCCCCTCACATCCAACTAATAATCGGGGAGTAGCAGTAAGGATCTCCGTTCGAGTAACCAAGATATTCGGAAGGACTTTGCATCCGTACGCTTGGATATCTGCTACTTCCCTTTAACTAATGCTCGACGGAGCAGTTCGTGGCTGAATAATCTCTTCAGTAAGGAGATAAGGCACACAGTAGACCGTGGTGGTCTGACCAATGCACATAATGTGTGAGGTCATCCTCGTAACTGAGGATAAGGTGATAGATGGTTGTAACAAATAATATTGCTCCTCTGTCTTGTAGGTAATAAAAGAATCCTACCGAACACAATATACTTTCTGCTACCTGATCAGTAGTGGGACTGGGATAATGCCCCAGTGCAGATACGTCCAAACTGCGACAACAAAGCGGACGCAATATACAGAGTTTTTGCTGTGCTGTGACCTCTCTACAAAAGGTGAGATGCTCCGGCTTAGTCCACCATTGTTTAATAGACCATAAACGGACTACAAACTAACAGGAGGTATCTTATGACGATGCACACAAGAGGACTGGAATCAGCACCCCCAACAGAGATTATTCAACTAATTGATGGGGAATATGTTAAGAGAGCCCCAACCAAAGAGGAACTGGCACGTATGCCTGTACTTCAGATGGTAACAGGATTTACGTGTGACCACTGTGGCAGCACAGACGTAGAAGAAACAGGGCTACATAAGAGTAGCTATGGTCAATGGATAGTAACTAAGTGTGGTAACTGTGATGTTACCGTGATGTACAAGACAGAATAAGGAAACAACAAATGGGAATACAATATCCATATGTAGAGATTGCTGGTGAACCAGAGGTCAGAGGCAAATGCAGAGTCAACCTATGGGCAGGCAATGGTGATTATACTACAGTATACAAGGGTTTAATAAACCAAGAACAACTAAGGGATACGCTGATGCCTATCCTAAAGCAGTACCCTGCCATTAGAGTGAGGGTAACGGACATTAAAGCTAGTGACAAAGACTATCTCCATATCTTTAGGATACGAGATACTCGTGAGGCTGTCACTCCGATACGATCGTTCGTAAGAACACACAATGAGGTACCTAATCCATTCAGAAATCGTAAGCGATACCAGATGGTGAACCCAAATGCAACGGTATCCTTTGAGTCCCTTGACCTATAGTTGGGTCTTCAGTATAGGTTAACTATAGTACAGTATTATAGTTTATAATCGTATTGTAACAGACTTAACTAAGGAACAAGGAATACATGAGGCTACTAGGTACAAAAGATAAGATAAGCATGCACCTAGACAGCGGAGAATGGGCTACAATAGTAGACATAATTGAAGCAGTATATGGTGAGGCAATACTAGGGAACACAGCTATAGAGAACCTGAGGTACGCTTATGGCGAACCATTGGGCGGACAACAGCTAGAGAAACTAGGGAACGCAATAGAACAGTTCATAGAGGACAACGAGTTAGGTCGTGTCGAGATCGGATACCATTCGATAGACACTAAGAGACTAGAAGACTTCGTTTACTTTATAAGACAAGCAAAGGAGTTTATAATAATATGAACAAAAATAAAGACGCATATGAGATTGATGGAAGCGTGGCTATCCGAGAAGATGGATTGATACACATCACGCAAGTAATGGAGGGACAAGAGATTGAATGGGGTATAAAGCCTGTCTTAACATTAGATGAAAGAGAGATTGGTTTGGAGTCCGTTTTAGGATGGCACTATAAAATAGCAATGAATGATACTGAAGAATGGCATACCTGTATGGTCAAGGATAAAATAGATGCTATGGTAAAGCTACCTTCACTGGTAGAAGAACACTACCCATTTGCCTTCCAACCAGACTGGAAAAGTGCTATGAAAGAACTAATCTCTGAAGCATGGGATCATATAGGTTACCCTAAAGATGTGGCAAATGCTATAAAGAATGAGATATATGAACACCGAAGAGAGGATATCCTATAATGAAAGATATATATATCAAAACAAATAACCCAGATGAAGAAGAAGATGCTCACTATCTAATAGGATGGATAGCCCAGTGTGCTATGAAGTATGTTATATGTAGAAATTCTGGTGTCTTTACTGATGAATATGATGACAAAGATAATTGGCTGGAAGATCTAAAGGATGCAACTGAGTCTCTATTAGACTATCGTTGTAACGAACCACCGAAACCAGACCACGTTAGAAAAGGATCATCATCTCAACAAGGAACCTTACAAAGTGACGTAGAATATGACGACGAAGGTCATGCCGAAGATTAACCAGATAATAGAAATAAATATTAGGAGACAGTACAATGGGACTAGATCAATATGCAATGAGTAGATATGTAGAAAAACCTAGCTTCACATGGCGTAAGCATCCTAACCTACAAGGTTGGATGGAACGACTATGGTTTTCACGAGGCAATGAAGGTACCTTTAATACGGTACAGCTTCACTTAGGTGAAGAGGAGATTGAGTGGCTTCGTAGAGACATCGAAGCAGGTGATCTTGCTGGTGAAGATGGTGACACTGAAGGATTCTTCTTTGGTGATAACGCTGATGAGTACTACAAAGAACAAGACTTACAGTTCTGTGACTGGGCACTAAAGGAAATCAAAGATGGCAAAGAAGTCATCTATGATTCATGGTGGTAGGCTATGACATGGAATAATATGTGCGGATGGTGTGAAGATACTCTTAGAGAACCTGATTCTCCTAATGAGCCTTGTCATAGGTGTAGACCCCTTCCTAGTCCTTTAGATGGACTACCAATGGGTGAGCTAAGTAATGAATGTGTAAGTGAATATTTAGATGATCCTTGTAATGATGATGCGTTTGGGGCTGCTGAAATGGCAGATGAACCGCCATGCCCTAAGTGTGGTTGCGAAGAGTCGGGCTGTCATGAAACAGGCTGTCTCTCTGAAGACTGGGAGGATGACTTATGATAGTATGTAGTGAATGCGGCGGTACTAATATTTCCGAAGGACATATAGCAATGTATGATCCTAATGCTTATAACCAAGACATACCTATTTATGGTGGTTTAGACTACCCTTTAGAATATACTTGGTGTTATGATTGTGATCAAGAAAACGTAGACTTTATAGATGAGAGTGAATATGAATCGAGCGACGAATAAGTTTCACTGTGATCTAAAGAAAAAGGAAATGGATATGAATGAATACGAAAGAATATATAAGAGGTATACCTATGGTAACCTAGTAGGTATCATCCAAGCTTTTGCTGAAGTATGCTCTGATAGAGCAGCAGATGCTGGCTTTGCTTGTGAACTAGGTAATAACTATGACCCTATCTTTAACTTTGAGGAAGAAGACGATGAAGAAATGGTATAGAATAGAATTAAATGTAACTAGTACTGAATTCTCAACATGTGAGTGCTATGTCGAGGCAGAGTCAGAGAGAGAAGCTCATGAAGAGTTTGAGCTGAACCCCGATGCGTATGAATGGGATGACTGGCAGGTTCAGGACAGCGAGATACGTAGCTGGGATGTTTGGAGTGTAGAGCATGACGAGGGGTATACTAAACACATTGCAGAAAAGGAAACTAAAGATGAAGAAGTATGAGTTTACAATAGAAGAACTGAATTGTTATACTATAACCTTAGAGGTTGAGCCGATGGAAGACCCTAGTCTAGAAGGAGATAGAGCATGGGATATGTTTAATGCTTTGGAGGCTAGATGGTATGACCATCCAACTATGGTAGAACATGACACACATTGTGACATACAAATGGATGGACCAATGGAGACTATAGATGCTAACGATTGAAGAACTAATAATACTACGTGAGGCTCTTGAGATGTACGCTAGGGGTATACTGAACCGTGAGTTTAGTACACAACTACAAGAAATCGAAAGAAAACTTAATACTATGATGCAGTTCCAAGGGAGTGGCTAATGAAGAGAGTAATACATGTAAACCAACACACTATAAAAAAGAACAATAAAACCGGTGAACGAGAGCCTGTGATCACTTGTAAGACATACAAAAGTAATACATACTGTCATGAAGTAATCATTAACGAGCACACTAGGGTGATCTATAGCCCTGATAAACCACTGGCATGTGGTGCTAAGGTATGGATAGAAACAACTGAAGAAGTGGAGTGTATAACATGACAACAAACCCTAAGATGCCTTGGATGAAACAAGCAATGATTGATGTACTCACTGGTAGGTGGGGCGATAAGTACGAAGATGAGATTGCTACTATTTGGTTTACCCGTGGTGATATAGAACAACAGCACGAGGTAGAGTTTACTTATGATGAGTGGGATGAGATTGCTGGGCGGTTCAATGATATGGATTGGCAGTACTGTAGTGAAGAGATGTATGATATTGTTAATCAAGTTATAGTACGAAGGGATGAACCATGCGAAGAGTAAAGAAGTGGGGCATCATGATTGATGGTAAGTGGTGGATAGAAGAGGACGGTAAGCCTAGCATATACTATCTTAAACGTGAGGCAGAGCAAGATGCTGCTGACTTTAATTCAATGCGTAAGAAGGGTGATACACCTTATCAAGTAAAGGAATATAAGAAATGATACATAGACTTTGTGATTCTTGTTGTGAATGTGAGTCGGTAGATTTTATGGTTACCATTGATGACGATATATATTGTGTTGAATGTCACGAAGAAATGGAAAAGGAATATGATAATGAATGATATGCAAATTGTTATTGATGAAGATATACGTGAGATAGTAGAACAAACCTGCCAATTTGACATAGAAGACTATGGTATAGGCTGCTATGAACACGGTGATGGAAAATTTACTGATAAAAACCTAAGATTGTCCTTGACATCTCAAGAAATTGTGGTACAATACCCTATAGATACAGAAAGTGTGATCTATACAAGAGTACAAGGATGTTATTACTTTATGG
>Ga0208029_1000146_pt1 | contig 52689 bp, 47 predicted proteins | sample MalvireepMed_s12_FD_184242 | JGI IMG/M metagenome (GOLD analysis project Ga0208029, IMG submission 184242) | Marine viral communities from the Global Malaspina Expedition - Malaspina viral metaG DeepMed_s12 (SPAdes) (version 2) | ecosystem: Environmental > Aquatic > Marine > Oceanic | place... | reverse complement strand
GCACTTTGCCCTCTGCCATCACGCCCGACGAGGATCGCGGGTTCTTTCTGGTACAGGCGCGCGGTGCCTCTGACACCACGATCGACTACCTTGATACCCAGGTTGATCAGATCGAAGAGATCCTGACCCCCTATCAAGAAAGCGGCGAGGTTACCTCGGTTCAGAGCATCGTTGGCGTGGGTGGTGGCACCAGCGCCTTCATCATCGTGCGGCTCGATGACTGGAGCAATCGTGACCGCAGCCAATCCGCACTGGTCGCCGAGATCAGCGGCAAGTTGGCGCGGGTGCCCGGCGTTCAGGCCTCTGCGCGGGGGACCAACAGCCTCAATATCCGGGGCGGCGGGCAGGGCTTGCAATTCGCGGTGACGGGCAAGGACATCGCAGCGATGACCACGGCAACCGAGGCTTTGGTCGCGGCGATGGCGCAGGATGAGGCGTTTTTGAACCCGCAACTTTCCAACGACGCGGTGCAGGCGCAATACGAGGTCCGCGTTGATCCCGAAATGGCGAGCGTCTTTGGCCTGACAGAGGCCGAGATCACCCAGACTATCGGCGCAATGACCCAAGGCAAGGTCGCCGTCACCGTCTTTGCGGACGAGATCGAGACGGATGTGAATGTCGTGCCCGGTGGCCCGCCAATTGATGACCCATCTGATCTTGATAACATCCAGCTACAGTTGCCGGGCGGTGCCTATGTGCCCCTGTCCGCGGCGGCAGAGCTGGTGCCCGTGGTCAGCCAATCCACGTTGGAACGGCAGGGCGGGTCGCTGGCGGTTTCGGCGCAGGCGAACCTGAACGACGGTATCGATCTTAGCGTCGCGATGACCCGTCTGACGGCGATAGCCGATAGCGTGCTGCCCGACGGGATGGGGATCATCTTTACCGGCGAGGCGGCGACGCTGAGCGACAGCCAGACAGAGATGTATATGGTGTTCGGCGTCGCGTTGGTGGTGGTGTTCCTTGTGCTGGCCGCGCAGTTCGAAAGCATCGCCAGCGCCGTCGTGATCATGCTGACCGTGCCCTTTGGTCTGGCGGCGGCGCTGTTCGCGATCTCGCTCAGCGGTGGATCGTTGAACTACTACAGTCAGATCGGGCTGGTGATGCTGATCGGGGTGATGGCGAAGAATGGTATCTTGATCGTCGAATTTGCCAACCAGTTGCGCGAGGCGGGGCAGGATATCGACAGCGCCATTCGGGACGCGCTGCGTCTGCGGATTCGTCCGGTGATGATGACGATGGTATCGACCGTCTTTGGCGGCCTGCCGTTGATCCTGACCTCGGGCGCGGGGGCCGAAGCGCGCATCGCCGTGGGCTGGGTGATCGTGGGCGGGCTTGGGTTTGCTACCGTGTTCACCCTGTTCCTCACGCCGGTCTTCTACCGCTATGTGGCGGTATGGGGGGCAGAGCCGGGGATGGCATCAAAACGTCTGACCCGCGAGGCGGCGATCTGACGAAAACCGCGGGGCCGGTCGCAAAGAACCGGCCCCGCGTTGGTATGCTTCTGGCGGTGCGAGAAGGGTGTTTGCCCCTTCGCCCCGCAACAATCAGTCGATATGGGTGACCAGCGTTTCAGCCGACTTGCGTACCTTTTTCATCGGGGCCAGCCAGTCGGATTCCGCGTCGCGATAGCCCAGAGGCAGCAGGATCACCGACCGCAGGCCGCGCTCTTTAAGGCCCAGAATCTCGTCTACCTTGGCTGGGTCGAAACCCTCCATCGGGGTGCTGTCGACCTCTTGTTCAGCGGCGGCAACCAGTGCCACCCCAAGCGCGATATAAGCCTGACGCGCGGCATGGGCGTAGTTTACCTCGGCATCGCGGGGCAGGTAGTTGTTTTTCAGGTTCTCGTAATAGGCGCTGAGCAAGGGCAGGTCGCCACGGGCTTCGACATTCAGATCGGTGACCGCGCCGATGCGGTCTTTGGTGTAGTTATCCCACGCCGCGAACACCAGCAGGTGCGACCCTTCGGTGATCTGGGTCTGGTCGCTGGCGGCTTTCTGGATCTGCGCCAGCTTGTCGGGGTTGGTCACGACCAGCAGCTCGAAGGGCTGGGTGCCGCTTGAGGTGGGTGTCATGCGGATGGCTTCGACGATGGTGTCGACTTTGTCCTGAGGGACTTTCTTGGACGGGTCCATCTTCTTGGTCGCATAGCGCCAGTTCAACTGCTCTAGTAGGGTGCTGGTCATCGTGATCATCCTGTTTTTGGCCCCTCGGGGCGGCGTGTGTACCGGCGCGATGTAGGAATCCCCGCGCCCCAACACAAGGAGACCGGCGCAATTCACACCGGTCCCGGTTGCTGTAAGGGCGTCAGGTCAGGGTCAGATCGACCGGCCCGCCCCGTCCCAGTAGGGCGCACGCAGGCGGGGTTTGAAGATCTTGCCGCTGTCTTCGCGGGGCAGGGCCTCGTGGAAATCGACGATCCGTGGCGCTTTGAAACGGGCCAGTTTGCCGTCAAGGAAATCAAGCACCTTCTGTTTGTCGGCGCTGTGCCCGTCGGCCAGTTCAACCGCCGCGACGATCTGTTCGCCAAATTCGGGGTCAGGCGCGCCAAAGACGGCGACATCGCGGATGAAAGGCGCGCGCATCAGCACCGCTTCGATCTCGGCGGGAAAGATATTGGCCCCGCCCGAGATGATCATGTCTTTCTTGCGATCCGTGATGAACAGGAACCCGTCCTCATCCACCGACCCCAGATCCCCGACAGAGAAATGCCCGTGCTTTTCAGCCGAGGCGCGGCTTTCGGGATCGTTGGAATAGTCGAACCCGCCGAAGGCATCCATGCGGGCATAGATCTCGCCCACCTGACCGGCGGGCAGCTCGTTCCCATCGGGGTCAAGGATCATCAACGTGCCGCCCATCTGCATCCGCCCTGCGGTGCCGGGCCGTGCCAAAGCATCTGCCGAGGATACCATCGTCATGAACCCGATCTCTGTCGCGCCGTAGCTTTCCCAGAACACAGGCCCCCACCAGTCGATCATCGCTACTTTCAGGTCATGTGGCCAGGGTGACCCCGTCGAGACGCAGAATTCCACCGAGGACAGGTCATATTTCGCCTTCACCTCTTGGGGGAGCTTCAGCATCCGGCTCATCATGGTGGGGACCAGATAGATATGAGTGATGCGCTGAGCCTCGATCGTGGCAAGGAAGCTTTCCGGGTCGAACTTGGGCGCGACAAAGGTCGATACGCCCGGGGTGACCAGCGCGGCAGAGGTCAGCGTTGACGGTGCCGAGTGATAGATCGGCGCTGCCGTAAAGAACCGCGAGCCGGGTTTGAGCTGCAACATCTCGGTGCCTACGCGCGAAAGCACCTCTTCAAAGTCGCGCTTGGGCCCGCCCCCCAAACGCCGCACGCCCTTCGGCTTGCCGGTCGAGCCCGAGGTATAGCGCATCAGCGGGCGCATCATCTCGCGCGGGGTGATGGGGTCGGCGGCATCTACCAGCGCGGACCATTCCGGTGTCTCGGGGTCGGTCTTAGCGGCGGCGTCATCAATGCCATAGGCTTGACGCAGCGCGGTATCAGGGGTGACCGCGATGACCGTGCGCCCCTCAAGGGCGGGGCGCAGAGCGTCGATCAGGTCACGGTGGATGATCACGAACTGTGCGCCGCTGTCGTCACAAATGGCGCCGGCCTCTTCTGCCGCAGCGTGCCAGTTCTGCGCCACGATGACCGTGCCGGCCATGGCCGCAGCGCGCATGACCTCGAGCTGGGTCAGATCGTTGCGCATGATCAGCGCCACAGGCACATCAGCCCCCGCCCCCAGACGCGTCAACGCCGCAGCGCCCTGCGCCGCGCGCTGTTCAAACGCCTCTCGTGCAAGCTTGCGATCAAAATCCGCAATCACCGTATCCGACATTAGATGTACTCCCATCGTGCCAATGCCCGCCCGCCACTTTCGGGCGCGCAGGTTGTTTCGTTCCCTTACGCTAAGGTAACCTTACTTTGGGGAAGGGTCCATCGGGGGCCCGTGCGCGACGTTACGGCAGAGCGGATTTCTCTTAGGTGAATCGGCACTTGACGGCTATACCGGAAATATATTCTGTTTTTCACAGATGTCTTGGGAGGGATAATCGTGGATGTACTGATTTCGGTCGTCTTGCCGCTCGGCTTGGCGTTTATCATGTTTACCTTGGGTGTCGGGCTGACACCTGCGGATTTCGCCCGTGTCGGGCAGCGGCCGCTTGCGTTTTTCATCGGGGCGCTGAACCAAAGCATCCTGCTGCCGCTCGTGACCTTTATCTGTGTGCTGGCCTTTGGCATCCGCGCGGAAATGGCCGTGGGGTTCATGATCTTGGCGGCCTGCCCCGGTGGGGTGACCAGCAATGTGATCTCGAAGCTGGCGAAAGGGGATGTGGCGCTGTCGGTGTCGCTGACGGCGGTGATCAGCCTTGCCAGCGTGGTGACCGTGCCGCTGATTTTGGGCCTGTCGATGGGATATTTCATGGGCGATGCCGCGCCCGAGATCGACATCACCAAAACCGCTGTCACCATGTTTGCCCTGACGGTGGTGCCTGTCACGCTTGGCTTGGGGGCGCGGGCGATGGCCCCCGCCGCGATGACCCGGGCCGAGCCTAAACTGAGCGCGGTGGCGACGATCCTGTTTGCGGTGATCGTGCTGGCTGCGCTGGCGGCAAATTGGGCGCTGTTTGTGGAAAATATCGTGGTGATCGGGCCCGCGCTGCTGGTCTTGCTGGCCGCGCTGACCACCATCGGCTTTGTCGTGCCGCGGCTGCTTGGCCTGTCGGTGACCGAGGCCAAGACCATCTCGGTCGAGACGGGGGTGCAGAACAGTACCCTGGGGATCGCCGTCGCCGCGATCATTGTCGGCGGCGAGGGTGGCTTCACCGCCTATGCGCTGCCGTCGGCTGTTTACGGTATCCTGATGTATCTGATCATCCTGCCCGTCGTTTTGAAATACCGCCGCATCGGCACAGCGTAAGGAGCTTTGCATGAATACCTCTGACGTTATTATCGTGGGCGGCGGTCTCGCCGGACTGGTCGCCGCAGCCGAACTGGCTGATCGTGGGAAACAGGTCACCCTCATCGATCAGGAACCCGAAGCCTTTCTGGGCGGGCAGGCTTTCTGGTCCCTTGGCGGGCTGATGCTGATCGACAGCCCGGAACAGCGCCGGATGGGTATCAAGGACAGCCGCGAACTTGCGCTACAAGACTGGATGGGATCGGCCCAATTCGACCGGCCCGAAGACGCATGGCCGCGCAAATGGGCCGAGGCCTATGTCGATTTCGCCGCAGGCCCGATGCGCAGCTGGCTGTACGATATGGGGATGCGGTGGTTTCCCGTCGTGGGATGGGCCGAACGCGGCGGCAGCTTTGGGTCGGGTCACGGGAATTCGGTGCCGCGCTTTCACCTGACTTGGGGTGTTGGGCCCGGAACAATGGAACCATTCGAACGCCGCGTGCGGGAACATCAGCAGGCCGGTCGCATCGCGCTTAAATTCCGCCATCGCTGTTCGCATATCATCATGGAAAACGGTGCCGCGGTCGGTGTCTCGGGCGAGGTGCTGGCGGCGCACGGGGCATCACGCGGGCAAAAGACCAACCGTGATATCGTGGGCGATTTCGAACTGCGCGCGCCCTCTGTCGTTGTCACCTCTGGCGGGATCGGCGGAGATTTCGAGCTGGTGCGCAAGTCATGGCCGACGGCACGTCTTGGGCCCGCCCCGAAAGAGATGATCGCCGGCGTACCCGCCCACGTCGATGGCCGCATGATCGCCATCAGCGAGGCGGCGGGCGGCCAGCTGATCAACAATGACCGCATGTGGCACTATACCGAGGGCGTGAAGAACTGGGACCCTATCTGGCCCAACCACGGTATCCGTATCCTGCCCGGCCCGTCGTCGATGTGGTTCGATGCAAAGGGCAACCGCTTTCCCGCGCCGTCGCTGCCGGGGTTCGACAGTCTGGGGTCTTTGAAGATGATCCTTGATACGGGCTTTGATTATTCGTGGTTCATCACGACGCAGAAGATCGTGAAAAAGGAATTTGCCCTGTCAGGGTCAGAGCAGAACCCCGATTTCGCCGACAAAAGCTGGGTCAAAGTCTTGCAGCAACGTATCCTGAACAAGGCCGCGACCCCCGCCGTCGAGGCCTTCAAGGAGCATGGCGAGAATTTCGTCGTCGCCCAAACGCTGCCCGAGCTCATCGCCAAGATGAACGGGATGGAGGGGAATGATCTGTTGTCGCTTGACAAGATCGAAGCCGAGATCAGGGCCCGCGACAGGCAGGTCGACAACAACTTTACCAAAGACGCGCAGATCATGGCGATCCATGCGGCGCGGAATTATCGCGGCGACAAGCTGCAACGCACGGCCAAACTGCACAAGATCCTCGACCCTGAAAACGGGCCGTTGATCGGGGTCAAGCTGAACATCATCACGCGCAAAACTCTGGGCGGGTTGCAGACCAATCTTGACAGCCAGATGCTGGACGCCTCTGGCACGCCGATCACGGGGCTTTTCGCGGCGGGCGAGGTCGCCGGTTTTGGCGGCGGTGGGTATCACGGGTATAACGCGCTTGAGGGGACGTTTCTGGGCGGCTGCATCTTTTCGGGGCGGCAGGCGGGGCGGGCGGATACCATCGCCTGACCCGCAGGCGCTAATCCGACAGGTATTGCGCCAGATAATGCTCAAGCACTTTGGTCAGCTCTTGCGAATAGGGGCGAGAGCTGCGCCGATCCGCCTGCGCCGCGACCAGATCCTCCATCGCAAGGGAGATCTGGATCGTGGTTTTGGCCACCACCACCGGATCGCCGCCCTGAAACCCGTCGGCACCGCTCTCCCATCTGTTGCATAGAAAGCGGACAAGATCATCGTGGTCGTCATCCTCGATCGCGAGCGGTCCGCGTTTCGTCGCGAAATGCAGAAGCAGGGGGCGGTAGTAGGGATGTCGCGCCAAATAGCTGCGCTGCACATTCAGCACGGCACGCAACCGGTCCCGCCATGTCGTATGGGCGTGAACGTCATCAAGGCTGGCAAAAAGCTTGGCGCGTAATTCATTGGCGGTCTGCGAATAGAGCTCAAGCAGCACGTCATCAAGCGTGGGAAAATACCGATAGATAGAGCTGACAGGCACCTCGGCACGGGTCGCGATGGCGGTGGTGGTCAGGTCTTGCAACCGGTTCTCGGCCAGCAGCGCTGCCGTGGCGTTCAGGATGACATGCACGCGGGTCACCGCACGCGACTGGCGCGGCGTTTCACGGGTCCGCAGGGGGCCAAAGATGATCGGGACCATGGGTTTCCCTTTCTGCGCAGCGATGCCGGTTTCGGCAGTCCCTTAACGATAGGGGCGCAGAACCCCAAGCGTAAAGAGAGACGCTGCATCAAGCGACTGCCACGGCCTAACCAATCAATCACATTTTGCGATCATTTGGATAATTATAATCCGTTGGATTGATGTATCGGAATGGCCGATAATGCACGGGACACGACGATACTTAGGCACGCTATGACTGATACGACCCTCTCTGACCTCGTTCACGCTGATAAAACCACGCCATCGATCTGGCCGGGTCTGGCGCTTGCCGCCATGATCGCCGCGCTGGCCTTTGCACTGCGGTATCTGCCGGGGGTGGGCATGCTGAGCCCGTTGATCCTCGCGATCCTTCTGGGCATGGCGCTGCGCAACACCCTTGGCACGCCCGAGGTGGCGAAGACAGGGCTTGCGATCAGCATGCGACCGGTGTTGCGGGCGGGGATTATCCTGATGGGGTTGCAGCTGACGCTGGGGCAGGTTGCGGCTGTCGGCTGGGTGGGGGTCGCGGTGATCGCGCTGTCGCTGGTACTGACCTTCGGGTTCACCACATGGCTGGGCCGCGTGCTGGGGGTGGATGCCAAGCTGACGCAGTTGATCGCGGCGGGCACGTCGATCTGCGGGGCCTCTGCCGTGATCGCAACCAATACCGTAGCCCGTGGCCGCGACGAAGATGTCGCCTATGCGGTGGCCTGCGTGACGATTTTTGGCTCGCTCTCCATGATCCTGCTGCCCTTGGCCGAAAACTGGTTGACCCTTGGCCCGCGCGGCTTTGGCCTTTGGACGGGTGCGTCGATCCACGAGGTCGCCCAGGTCGCCGCCGCCGCCTTCCAGCGCGGAGAGGAGGCCGGCCAGTTCGGCACGATTGCCAAGCTCACGCGGGTGATGATGCTTGCCCCGATGATCCTCTGTCTGGGCGCGTTTGCCGCGCGGCGGCGTCAGGGGCAAGGCGGTGGCGGCAAGGCCCCGATCCCGTGGTTTGTTTTCGGGTTCATCGCGATGGTCGGCGTGGCCTCGACCGGTTGGGTGCCGCAGGCGGTGCTGGACCCCGCGACCGCTGTGACGCAATTCCTGCTGGCGATGGCGCTTGCGGCGATGGGGCTTGAGACCGATCTGCGCAAACTTGCCGCGGCGGGGGGGCGTCCGGCCTTGCTGGGGGCGGCGGCTTGGGTCTTTATCATGGGCGTCAGCCTTGCGCTGATCATCCTGACGGGGGCCGCCTGATGACACTGGACCAGTTGCGCATATTCGTTGCCGTGGCAGAGCGTGAACACATGACCCGCGCCGCCGAAGCATTGAACCAGACCCAAAGTGCGACCAGCGCTGCCATCGCCGCGCTGGAAGAGCGTCATAACCTGCGCCTTTTTGATCGTATCGGGCGGCGGATTGTGCTGACCGATGCGGGGCGTGATTTTCTGGGCGAAGCCCGCGCCGTTCTGGCCCGCGCTGCCATCGCCAGCCAGCGGCTGGATGATCTGGCGGGGGTGAAACGCGGAAAGCTGCGGCTTGCGGCAAGCCAGACGGTCGCGAACTACTGGCTGCCCGCGGTGATCGCGCGGTTCCGCGAGGCGCACCCCGAGATCGCGCTGACGGTGCGGATCGGCAACAGCGACGACGCCGCTCGCGCGGTCGAAGCATTGCAAGCTGACATCGGCATTATCGAGGGGGACTGCCAGCTCACCACACTCCGCGCTAAGGCGGTGGCGGGGGACACGCTGCGGCTGGTGTTCCCAAGCGGTGCCGAGGGGGGCGATCTTTCGCCCGAACGCTTGCGCCAGACCCCTTGGATCCTGCGTGAAGCAGGGTCAGGCACGCGCGACAGTTTTCTGCAGTGGCTCGGGCGGCAGGGTCTGGGGCTGGAGGATCTGGAAAGCACGCTGGAGCTTCCGTCAAACGAGGCGGTGTGCAGCGCGGTCGAAGCGGGCATCGGTGCCGCGCTGCTGTCCGATCTGGTGGTCCGCCGGTCGATCGAGGCGGGGCGGATGGTCGACGTGCCCATCGACACCCCGCAGCGACGGTTTCACATCCTGACCCACGGCGAACGCCAGCCAAGCGCGCTTGAGGCCCGGTTCATCGGCCACGCCGAGACAAGCGCATAAGCGCTGCTCCTAGATAAGCTTCTGCCGCGCATCAGGGACAGTGGCAGGTGCCATTTTGGCAGCCTGGATCATCGCGGTTTTACACCGCCACGCGGGCAGGCGGATGACGGCGCGGCTGTGATCCGCTTCTGCGTGGACCTCGAAATCGCCGCCGTGCATCTCGACCAGCTTGCGGGTCAGGGGCAGCCCCAGACCCAACCCGCCCTTGGTCGCGCGGTGGTCCAGCGACCCGCCCACGACAAAAGGTTTGTAAAGTTCGGCCAGTTCGACATGGTCGTCGAAACTGCCGTTGTCCCGCACCGAAATCTCGATATTCCCGTCCATGTCCTGAAACGTCTCTAGCGTGATGTCGGTCCCGCCGTGCATCACGGCATTCAACACCAAAGCTGTGACGGCAAGTTCGATCTGCTCGGCGTCCACATGCAGCGTATCCAGCATCACAGTATCACGAAGCGTGACCGTTTTGGCCGCCGCATCCGTGGTGGGGAACTGCAACCCTGCAACCGCGCTCAGGATCGCGCCAAGGTCGCAGTTTTGTTCGTTCAACCGCAGCTCGCCGGTGCTGGCGTTACTATAGGACAGGATCGTTTCAATCAGTTTCGTTAGGTGATCCACCGACCGACGGGCGGAATGGATCAGCGTGGGGTTGGTGCCGTTGCTTGCTGTCACCTCCAACAGCTTAAGACTGCCGAAAAGTACGGTCAGCGGCGTGCGCAACTCGTGCCCAACCAAGGTCAGGAAGGTTGATTGCGCGGTTTTATCCTGCTGCACTTCGGGGGCTTCGGGTTGGCTCCGCTCCAGTGCGGCAACGACGATACGACCCAGATCGGTGAGCAGGGCAATCTGCTTTTCCGAAGGGTATTCATGGGGCTTCAGGTCCAGCGCACACAGGCTTCCAAAGCGGTGACCGGAGGACAGGATAAGCGGCACACCCGCGTAATAGCGCGCCTCCGGCCCGCCCTTGGCGACCATCGGGTGCCGTTCAAAGCGGGCGTCCTTGCTGAGATCGGGCACGATCATCGGCGCGTCGGACATAATGGTGTGCGCACAAAAACCGGTGTCCTTGGGCATCGGGTCCAGATGCATGCCCACAACGGATTTATACCACTGGCTGTCCTCTTCGACCACGCTGATATGCGCAATCGGGCAGTCGAGCAGGGTGCGCGCCGCCTCGCATATCGTGTCAAACAACGCTTCGTTTTGTGCGGTCAGTCCCGGAATATCAAAAACGGCGCGCAGGCGGGCTTCTTCGTTAAAGGGGATCGGATAGGTTCTCATGCGGGGCTCCTTGGCTTTGGGTCAACTTGGTTAACAAATTAGGCATTCCTGCGGTCGCTTCGTGTCAGGACGGGGGGATAAGTAAGGTATGTTGACGTCACGGAAGTCGCGGCAGGCCGCCCACACATATGGTGGTTTCCAATCGCGGCGTTCCCTCCTATCGTTGCATCAACACGCAGGGCGAAGGGGGCGGAACGATGACTTCCCACGGACATGATCACGAAGGCGATCATTCACATCTGACAGAGACCGAGGCGCGGGTGAGGGCGCTGGAAAGCCTGCTGAGCGCTAAGGGCTATATCGACAGCGCGGCGGTGGACCGGATCATCCAGACCTACGAGACCAAGATCGGCCCGCGCAACGGCGCGCATGTGGTGGCGAAATCATGGGTAGAGCCGGAATTCGAGGCATGGCTAAGGCGCGATTCCTCTGCAACGATCCATTCGCTTGGGTATCATTCCCGTCAGGGCGAGCATATCGAAGCGGTGTTCAACTCGGACGAGGTGCATCATCTGGTCGTCTGCACGCTGTGCTCTTGCTACCCGTGGTCGGTGCTGGGGCTGCCGCCGACGTGGTATAAATCACCTCCCTTCCGGTCGCGGGCGGTGATTGATCCGCGTGGGGTACTGGCGGAGTTCGGCGTGACCCTTGATCATGCAACGGGGGTCGAGGTGCATGATTCAACCGCCGAGATCCGCTATCTCGTGATCCCGCAGCGCCCGGCGGGAACCGAAGGCTATTCGATGGAACAGTTGGCCGATCTGGTGACCCGCAATGCGATGATCGGGACAGGGCTGGTGCGCGCGCCGCAGGTGGCATCATGAACGGCGGCGCGGATCTTGGCGGGATGATGGGCTTTGGCCCCGTGGTGCAAGAAGAGGACGAACCGCTGTTTCACGCCCCCTGGGAGGCCCGCGCGCTTGGGATCGTGGTGGCGCTTGGGGCCTGCGGGCAGTGGAATATCGATGCTGCGCGATCCGCGCGCGAAGATATGCATCCGGGCGATTATACCCGCACGCCCTATTACGCGATCTGGCTGAAAGCGGCCAAGCGGTTGATGGTCGAAAAGGGGATGCTCACCGAGGCAGAGATTGCGCAATCGGTGCCGCTGACCCCCGCCGCGCCGATCAAACGCAAGCTTGCTGCCGAAGATGTCGACGACATGTTGGCGGCCGGTGGTCCGGCGGATCGGCCCGCGACAGGGACCCCGGCCTTTGCCGTCGGGGATCAGATCAGAACGATCAACAACCATCCCACCACCCACACCCGCATGGCACGCTATGCCCGCGACAAGGTCGGGACGATCACCAAGGTGCACGGGTTTCACGTCTTTCCCGATAGCAATGCGCAAGGGCAGGGCGAGGATCCGCAATGGCTGTATCAGGTGGCATTTTCGGCGCGCACGCTTTGGGGCGATCAGGCGCGCGCGGATGACAGCGTGACCCTTGATCTGTGGGAACCCTATCTGAGGACCGTATCATGACCCTGCCCGATCTTTCGCTTTTGCCCGATATTACGCTGTCGGATGATGAACCGGTGTTTGACGCGCCGTGGCAGGCGCAGGCCTTTGCGATGGCGGTGTCCCTGCATCAATCGGGGGCCTTCACATGGGCCGAATGGGCACAAGCGCTGACCGCAGAGGTGCATTCAGGGACAGAGCGTGACTACTACCAGCACTGGCTGACCGCGCTGGAAAAGATCGTGGCGCAGAAGCAGTTGACAACGGCGGGCGAGCTGGCGGCATGTAAAGACGCATGGCACGAAGCGGCGGCACGGACGCCTCACGGGCAAGCTATCACGCTGTGAAGGGCTCCGGCGCAGGAAACTCCGCGCCGGAGGCGATGTCTTAGCGGCCGACCCAATCGGGCAGGAACATCACGATATCGGGCACGGCGATCAACGCCGCCACGATCAACAGATCAACGATGACGAACCAGAACACGCCCTTGAAGATCGTGGACAGCGACGCGGTATTGCCGACCACGCCTTTGATTACAAAGACGTTCATCCCCATGGGCGGCGTGATCATCCCGATCTCGAGCAGTTTGACCAGCACCACACCGAACCACAGCAGGCTATAGCCCGTCTCTTCGACGATGGGCAGAACGATAGGCAAGGTCAGCAGCATCGCCCCGACCGGCTCCAGCATCATGCCAAGCGCAAGATAGACGCAAACGATGCCGATCATGATCAACAGCGGCGCGGCACCAAAGCCCAGAATCGCATCGGATAGCGCGTCCCCGATCCCCGACAGCGCCAGAAAGCGTGTCAGCAGGCTGGCCCCCACGGCGATGATCAGCAAAGCGGCGGTGGTGGTCAGTGTTTCGGTGATCGCCATGCGCAATGCCTTGAACGTCAGCGTGCGGTACAGCAGGGCGACAATGGTCGACAGCATGGCCCCGATGGCACCCGCTTCGGTCGGGGTGAACGCCCCGCCAAACAGACCCGCGAACACACCGATCACGATCAGCAGCACCGGCCATGTCTGACCCAATGCCTTGATCTTCTCTGCGCGCGTCGCGCTGATCTGGACCGGAGGGGCAAGATCAGGGTTCATCTTCACCCGCACGAGGATCAGCACGATATAGGCGACCAGCGTGATCACCCCGACCACCAGCCCCCCCAGGAACAGGGCACTGACAGACTGCCGCGAGATGATGCCGTAAAGGATCATCAGGATCGATGGCGGGATCAGGGCACCAATGGTCCCCGCCGCGGCAACGGTGCCCGTCGCCAGTTCGGGGCTGTACCGGTGACGCACCATTTCAGGCACCGCGATTTTACCCATCGCCGCAGAGCAGGCGACCGAGGATCCGGTCACAGCGGCAAAACCGGCGCAGCCAAAGACCGACGCAATCGCAAGGCCGCCCGGCAGGCTCGACAGCCAGATCTGCGCGGCGTTGAACAGCCCCTGCGTCAGCCTTGTGTGATAACAGATGAACCCCATGAACAGGAAGGCGGGGATAGAGCTCAGCACCCATGAATTGGCAAAGCTGTAGGGCACGATCCCGAGGCTCCCCCAGGCGATGTTCCAGTTGAACATGGACCAAAGCCCGCCAAAGGACACGGCGATCAGCGAGATGCCAATCGGGATACGCATCAGGATCATCGCCAGCAGGATCGCGATAAAGATGCCTGCGATTTGTAACTCGGTCATTGTGCGTCTCCGCCGGCTAGATAGGGGTCTTCAACCTGCAAGGCGTTCAACCCGTGGGGGCGGCCGGTAAGGTGACAGATGAATTTCCACGCGGCGACGATCGACATCAGGCCAAAGCCCAAGGGTAGCGCCAGATAGGTGGGCCATGTGGTCACCTTGCCGCCTGCCTCAATCGAATAGGAGCCGCCGATAAATTTCGCCAAAGCCTCGTCTCCGGTGCGGATCGCGACGGTGGCAGTCACGATGCAGGTCAGCAGCAAGGCCAGCCCCGCGAGAAAGCTTTGTACTTTGGTGGGAAACCTTTCGACCAGCAGTTCAACCGCGATGTGGCTGTCGTTTTGCTCCACCGCGGCGAGAGGCAGAAAGGCGATCGCGACCATATAAAAGGCCGAGACGTAAAGAATAGTAGAGTTCAGCGGCGTATCGAACGCAAAGCGCATGACCACGTCGATGGTGACATGGGCAACCAGCATCAGAACAATGATACCAGCCAGCGAAGCGGTCAACGTGATCACCGCAGAGATCACTGACGCGATAAGTTTCATCGGAGTATCCGTTTGCAAAAGGGGCCGTCGGGGGGCCACGCGCATCGGCGCGGCACCCCGTTGTGATCAGCGGATGGGCGGCTTACTGCGCGTAAGTCGCTGGGTCCACTTTGGAAATCACCTGATCCCAGATCACTTGGTTCAACGCGTCAGCGCTGTCCACGTCGACCACCAGATCGTTCCACTTGGCCAACAGCGGCTCGAAATCGGCGGCGATTTCATCGGCCCGCGCAACGTCGTAAGTGTCTTTGAACAGGGCGGAAACGGTCTTGAGGTCCTGACGGCTGAATTCCTTGACCGCTGCCAGTAGCTCTGCGTCGGGCTCGTGGATGTTGATCCCGGCCCCACGCGCATGTTCGATCGCCGCGGCATCGTCGGTGTAGAAGTTCCATGTGGTATGCGCCGTCATCTGGCTGCCACCCCACAGCAGGGCTTCGCGCGATGCGTCGTCCATGCCCTTCCAGCGGTCCGCATTCACGTTCGCCGAGGAAACGCCCGCAAAAACACCGCCCGGTACGGCCAGCGTGATGTCGGTGACGACCTCGTGCAGGTTGTAGTTTGTCAGCTCGGGCGCGGACAGCATGGCGCAGTCGATGATGCCTTGATCCAGCGCTTCATAGGCTTCGGAAACGGGCAGACGCACGCCTTGGGCGCCGAAAGCTTCGGCGAAGCGCACGAAACCGGCACCACCGGCACGCAGACGCAGACCGTTCAGATCCTCGACGGAGGTGACTTTGACGTCCTTGCACAGCAGGTTGTACAGCGGGGTCACGCCGCCGCCGGTATAGACCTGATTTTGTGCGCTATATTCTTCCAGACACTCGGGGCATTTAGTGAATGTGTATTCGACCATCGCGCCGGTGAAGGCCAGCGGCTCTTTACCTGTGGGTTTTTCGACAAGGTTCACCAGCAGGTTCATCTCGTGCAGGAAGAGGTTCGTGGAATATTCCGCCGGGTAGTAGGGCGGCAGCACAAAGCCGACATCCGCCAGACCGTCGCGCACACCGGGCGAGGTTTCAGGCAGGCTCAGCAGCGACATCGCGAAACCGGTTACGTCGACTTCACCGTCAGAGCGTTCGGCCACGGCTTCGGCATAGGCGTCAACCGCCAGACCGATGGCAGAGTTATTCGGATAGCCGTAGGCAAAGTTCAGACGCTCTTTCGCGCTGGCCTGACCGGCGATGGCAACAGCAGCGACCAATGCGGTGACTGCGACGGATGATTTATAAGTCATGTATGTCCTCCCAAACATATATTTCGGGTCAAACAACCGCGCAAAACGCGTGGTTGCCCCTTGATTTTCGGTACTCGGCACACCGTCCATTCCCACGGTCTGATGTGTTGAGCCTGTGATTTTCCGGCACAACATTCCGAGTAGTATGTTACTCTCGTAACAGGGCGCGCAGGTGTCAATAGCTGTCGGTGATGTAAGTGCGCTAACGGATAATTACGGGGGGTCCGGTGACGCAACGGCTTGTCACAACCGTTTTTTTCGGCTCAGTATTCACGCTACACGGGCAAAACCCCCCGTTCTTTACTGCGCACCCGCTGTCGAAGGCTGAACCGAATGGACGAACACATCGATGACGACACGCTGACGGACGCCACCGAGGGGGCCGCGCCCAAGCATGACAGCCGCCGCGAGATCATCGAGGCGGCGGCGCAGTGCTTTATGCTCAAGGGGCTCGACAAGGCGACGATGGACGATATCGCCGATGTTCTGGGCGCGACCAAGGGGCGGGTGTACCACCATTTCCGGTCCAAGAACGCGATCTATTTCGCGGTGTACCGACAGGCGATGCAATATTGTTTTGACGCGGTTACCCCGCTGATATCATTGGATACTTCCAACATCAGCAAGCTTGAATTGATGGCCCATGCCCATGCGCGGGTGATGATGGACACGCTGCCCTATCAGCGCAGTATCCGCTTGGGCGTAGAGGTCTATTTGCGCGGCTCCACCACCGAAGCCGAGCGCGCTGTGCTGCGCGAGCTGATTACCCTGCGCAACGACTATGAAAATCTCTACCGCGAGGTGCTGCGCGCGGGTGTGGCGCAGGGGGAGCTGGACGTGCCGAACATCGAAATCGCCAGCCGTGCGTTGATGGGTGCATTGAACGGGCTGGTTGATTGGTACCGTATCCGTCCCGATCAATCCGAGGGGGAGCGTGACGCGCTGGCCCGTGCTTTGGCGCATGCCGTGGTGCATGGCACCACGGCATAATCCGCTTTCCTAGGCCGGTTTGGCCGCCGCATCCGCGCGGCGCTCTTTCGCGAGATAGGTGTGATATAGCGCGGGCACACCGATCAGCGTCAGAACAGAGGCAAAGCCCAAACCGCCCATAATCGTCACCGCCATCGCGGCAAAGAACGAATCGGCGAGCAGCGGCACCATCCCGAGGATCGTTGTGACCGCCGCCAAAACCACAGGGCGCAAACGGCTGACACTGGCGGTGACAATGGCGTCGTGCTGGTTCAGGCCGTTTTCTTTTTGCACGTCGATCTCTTCGACCAGAACAATGGCGTTCTTGATCAACATCCCCGATAGCGACAGCAGCCCCAGCAGCGCAGTAAAGCTGAACGCCAACCCCGAGAACAACAGCCCCAGTGCCGCCCCGTTGATCGCCATGGGCACGATGGTCCAGATCACCGCGGTCTGGCGCAGTTTGCCGAACAGCAGGATGGTGATCAGCAACATGGTCCCGAAACTCAGCGGCATCTGCTTGCCAAGCGAAGCCTGTGCGTCGCCCGCGTTCTCGAACTCTCCGCCCCATTCAAGGGTATAGCCGACCGGCAGTTCGATCGCCTCGATCAGCGGGCGGATCTGCGGGAAGACGGTGGGCGGGGTGACGCCTTCGATGACGTTGGCCTGTACCGTGATCGTCTGCACGCGGTTACGCCGTTCGATCACCGCGTTTTCGGCGGTGACCTTGAACCCGTCGATCACCTGGCTCAGCGGCAGGTAGTCCCCAAGCGCGGCGGAATAGACGATCTGGTCGGGCAGCTGCCCATTGCTCGCGGATTCCGCACGCGGCACCCGCACGATGATGTCGATCAACCGGTCCCGTTCGCGGTAGGTGCCCGCGGTGATCCCATTGGTCGACAGGGCAATCGCATCCGCCACATCGCTGCGCCCGATGCCCACGGCCTGCGCACGGTCCTCGGCATAGACAGGGCGGGTCACAAGCACTTTCTCGCGCCAATCGACATGTTCGGTATGCAGCAGCGGGGTTGCGTCACGCAGGATATCCTCTGCCTGATCGGCCAGATCGCGCAGCACTTCGGGGTCAGGCCCAGAAAAACGCGCCTCGATATCCGACCCGCCACCGGGGCCGAAAATGATCCGCTTGGTCTGCACCTCTGCCCAAGGCAGCGCGTTGATCGCGAACTGGTCAAGCTCGGCGCGTAGGGCGGGGATCGCATCAGCCGAGGTGGCGCGCACCACCAGCTGCCCGATCGAAGGGTCGCTGTCTCCGGGCGTGTAGGTCAGAACATAGCGCGTCAGGCCGGCACCGATGGTCGTCGTCACAGTGTCCACGTCGTCGCGCGCGAGCAGCCAATCCTCGATCACCGCAAGATCGCGGGAGGTCGACTGGATAGAGCTGCCTTGCTCCGCCTTGTATTCAAAGTAGAACAACGGCGTGTTGGACGCAGGGAAGAACTGCTGTTTGACCTGACCAAAGATCATCACACAGGCCACCGTGGTGCCGATCAGGCCGGCAAACACCAGCCAGCGGAACCGCAGCACCAGCCGGACAAGGTTGCCATAGCTGCGGAAAATCGGGCCGTTATACCCGCTGTCGTCATCTGCCAGCCCGCCGATCTTCAGCATATAATGCCCCAGCAAAGGCGTCACAGTCACCGCCACGACCCACGACATCAACAACGAGATCGCGATCACCGCAAAAAGCGAGAACATGAATTCGCCCGTGGCGTCAGGCGACAGACCGATCCCGGCAAACGCCATGATCCCGATGACCGTGGCACCCAGCAGGGGGATCTGCGTATTCTGCGCCGCTGTATCCGCGGCGGCGACCGAGGGCCGCCCCTTGCGCATTTCTTGCTGCATACCCTCGGCGATGACGATGGCGTTATCCACCAGCATCCCCATGGCGATGATCAAGGCCCCAAGGCTGATCCGTTCAACTTTGACGCCGAACAGATACATGAAGAAGAACGTGGCCAGCACGGTCAGCAAAAGCGATACACCGACAACAACCGAGGCGCGGACCCCCATGAACAGCGCAAGCACCCCGATCACCACGCCCACGGACATGGCAAGCGACAAAAGGAAGCTGTTGTTGGCTTCGTCCACGACGCGGTGTTGTTCGTAGATCGGCGTGATCTCTACCCCGACGGGAAGGAAGGTTTGCAAGGTCTCAAGCTGCGCTTCGACGCGTTTGCCGACCTCGACGATATTTTCCGATTCCAGTCCCGAAACGCCAAGGGTGAAGACCTCTTGCCCGTCTTGACGCAAAAGGTGGTCGGGGGCGTCCACACGGCCCCGCGACACGGTTGCCACGTCCAGCAGGTTCAGCACCTCGCCCTGAAAGCCGAAGGTCAACGCGCTGATTTCATTGACACTATCATCGCCCGAGGGACCGTCGATCCGCAGGTTGGTATCGCCCGTTTCGACAAAGCCGGTGGGGTTGATCGCTGTGGATTCACTGATCGCGCCGATGATCACGCTGGGATCGATGCCAAGCTGTGACATCTTTTGCGACGCTGGTTCGACAAAAATCGCCTCTTCCGGCAGCCCGTCGATATCGACGTTGGCAACACCGTCGACCGTCAGCAGGTCACGCCGGATGAAAGTCGCGATCTCCCAGATCTCGGAATCCGAAAAGCCGGGGGCGGAGACGGCATAAAGGATACCGAAAACATCGCCAAAATCGTCGTTCACCTGTGACGGATAGGCCCCCGAGGGCAGTGAGCTTGCCGCGTCAGACACACGGTCGCGCAGATCATCCCAGACCTGTGGCAGCTCGGTCCCGTCGTATTCATCCTGCATCTCGACTTCGATGACCGACAGCCCGTGGGTATTGCGCGAGGTGACGGTCTTGACCTCGTCCATCTGCTGGATTTCAGCCTCTAGCACCTCAGAGATTTCGGTCGCCACCTCTGCCGCGCTGGCACCGGGATAGGCGGTGGCGACGATGGCGGATTTCAAGGTAAAGCTCGGGTCTTCCAGCTTGCCGACCGACAGGTAGCCAAACACACCCCCAAACAGGGCGAAGAGGATGAAAATCCACGTATAAAGCGGATTTTCAATGGAAAAACGTGCGATTTTCATAGTTTACTCGATGCTCAACCCGTTGAAGGGGCGCACGGTGTCGCCCTCGCGCAGCAGCTGTGTGCCAGCGCCGACAACCAGGGTGCCCGGCTCAAGCCCCGTGGCGATGATATCTGTGCCGGTATTCGAGGACACGTCGACGTTGACCCAGCTGACCTGACCCTGTTCGCCGGTCTCGTCAGGGGTATAGACCATGACCCGCGCCTGATCCTCGGCCATAACCACGGCGGAAGGGGGCAGGGTCGTTGCAGTGTCGTCGCCCGCTGCGATCCGCGCGGTGACGCTCATCGATGCGCCGGGGATCAGTTTGGGCGTGACCCGATCAGAGGGGAGCGCAAGCGTCACGCGGTAGCTTTGCCCGATGCTTTGCGTTTCGGCGTTGAACTCGCGCAATTCAAGCGGCACACCACCGGCAAATAGCGGCGACGTGCCGGTAAATTCGACGTCAGCCGCATTTGAATACATCTGGAACATCTGCTCGGGAACGTCGATCTCGACGCGTACTTCCGACATGTCATGCAGTCGCACGATGGCCTGACCCGGAGAGACATTGGCATAATTCGGCGTCAGACGCGAGGCGACCAAGGCGCGAAACGGGGCGATCAGCGTCGCGTGGTCCAGCGCCTCGCGGGCCTCGCTCAACGCGATCCGCGCCAGATCGCGGGCGGTTTCCGTATCCTGCGCCTGTGCCGTGGAAACTGCATTGCGTTTGGCCAGCGTTTGCGAACGTTCGAAATCCCGTTCGGCTTGGGTCAGCTGCACCTCGGCACGTTGTACCGCGCGTTCAAACGGCACCGGGTCCAGCGCCGCGATCTGCACGCCTTCTTGCAGGAACTGCCCTTCTTGTGCGTCGAACATCACCATGCGGCCGCCGACCTCGAACGACAGGTCCACTGTTTCCAGCGCTGCGATCTTGCCGAAAAAGACCCGCTGCACCTGCGACGCGGCACCGCCCGCCTCTATCAATTTGACCGACCTGATCGGCGCGGGCGTGCCCGAGGGGGTCAGGTCATCGGCGTCTTGTGCAACAAGAGGCGTCGCAAGGGTGGCGCATAAAAGGACGGAAATCAGCTGCTTCATATCAAAGGCCTTTCGAGTACTGGGCGGTACTTACGCGCAGTGACGTACAGTTCAACCCCCCTTGGTACCGTTCAGCACTTTTATTTCACCCATACACGCCCTAGTTCTGCATTATGAATGAAAACGCATCAAAATCGCGAATACTGTCGACAGCGCGCGCCCTGTTCTTCGTCAAAGGCTTTGAAAAAGTCACGACGGACCTTTTGGCGCGCGAGGCTTCTGTGTCCAAGGCGACGATCTATCGCCATTTCGACAATATGTCGGAGATCCTGCAAAATGTGCTCGAGGCCGAGGCAGAGGTTTTTCGCGCCGAGGTGTTGGGAGATATCTCCGACCATCCCGATTTGCGCACCGCGCTGATGTCGTTCGGGCGGAAATTTCTGAGCTTTCTGGGGGAGCAGGATTCGGTCGAATTTACCTGTCTGATCCACGAGGTCGCCCGCGACTACCCGCAGATCGGTCGCACCTTCTATACCGCCGCCTTCGAGGCGGTGTGCGCCGCCGTTTGCGGTCTGCTGGTGCAAGGACAGGAAAACGGCGACCTGCGCGACGATTTCGACCCGCGTGATGTCGCCGAAGACCTTATTTCATTGCTCAAGGGCTTTGGCATGGTCCGTGCGCAACTGGGGCTCACGACGCGCCCCTACAAGGATATCGACCAGCATGTCACCCGTGCGGTCGATACCATTCTGGTCGCTTACCGCGCGTCAGGCGGGGTCGGGTCGGCATAATTCGCCACATGCATGATCGCGGCCTGCGTATTGTCGCCGCTGATGTTCAGCTTGGGGCCTAAGGGCAGCGCGCTCATCCCCAGCCGGTTCATCCAGCGTTGGAACACGGCAGGTACGATCCCGATCACATGGGTCGCCCCTTGTTCGGTCGCGGCACGCGCCATGCCCCGGATCAGCTTGGTCTGGATCGCCAGCCGCCGGTGCGCGGGCTCGTTTTTTGATAAAAACAGCCGCGTGGCTTCCCAGACATGGGGCATTACCGGCGCGTCTTCGTAAAGCACATATTCAGGGATATCCGGCAACATACCGCGCTGCGCGTCTTTCAGCATATAGGTATAACAGCCGCATTGCGCCGTGGTCGGCAGCAACCGCACGCCCGCCAGCACCCGGCCGTATTCATGGATCACGACAGACCGGCTTTGGGGGGTGTCGTACTGGTCAAACTCCATCCCTTCGGTATGGGGCAGATCCCATTCCTTTTGATCGATAAAAACTGATTTGCGTGCTTTCAGAAAATCTGAATAGAGTTGGCCATACCGATACTGGTTGCCGATATGCACCACTGTCTCTTCCAGCCGTGTCGCGTATGAAGGGACATCACTTTCAACGGGTCGTGTCTGAAGAGCGGCCTGAACCGAAGGCTCCAACTGGATCGTCTCTGCACGCTGGTGCGATTTTGCGTTCTGGATACCCATTGTTCTCTGCCTAAAGCTCCGCTCAAGTAACGAAAAAGTTAACAAAATGCATACAGCCACGGTTCTGCCATGATCGCAACAAATTTTCCACCAATAGTTGAGGTGTATCGTAGTGAAATATCAGCAGATTCGTTTGGCGCTCAATTCCGCGCCAGGCTGACGGAGGAAGCGCAACATGGAAGCAATTGACAATGTTAATTTGCCTCAGGCCCGCCCGGTTCTAAGTCGGCTGCGGGATTATGCGCTTGTGGGCAGTCGTGCGTTTGGCCAGCGGGCGATCATCTATACCGCAGCTATTGCTTTGGCAGGCTATTACTATGAGCTGAGGGTCGCGCTGTTTTTCTTTTTCGCGATCGGCTTGTGCGAAATCTATGACATCGTCGTGCTGCGCTACATCCTGCGCAACACCCGGTCCAAGACCCTCAAGATCCGCAAATCGCTGTTCCACATCTACATGACCACGGCGCTCAGTGCGACGACGATTGCGCTTTTCTGCATCTCGATCGCGATCCAGCAGGGCGTGGGAAACAGCCACTTTCTGCCGCTTTTCCTGTTGATTTCCGCCTCTATCTTCGCGGCGATGAACAACCACCAGTTTTTGTATGTGCTGGGGTTTCGGCTGGCGATCTACATCGGGGCGATCCTCTATATCCCGATCCGCGATGTCGTCGTGGCGCGCCCGTCGCTGGACTCTGAAATCTGGCTGAACCTCTTTACCGCGCTGTTTGTTCTGGGCTTCGTGTTCGAACTCGCCCGGACCTTCATCAAGGGGTATTCCGCGCTCATGAAGAACCGCCTCGCGCTTCAGACCGAGAACAAGAATGCCCTCGCCGCAAGCGAGGCTAAGACCCGTTTCCTGTCCACCGTCAGCCACGAATTGCGCACGCCGCTCACGTCGATCCGCGGTGCGCTTGACCTGATCAACGCAGGGTCAGCGGGCGAGGTGCCGGACAAAATGTCGCGGCTGCTCGATATCGCGACGCGCAACTCGAACCGTCTGGGGGATCTGGTCGGGGATTTGCTGCTTTTGCAATCAGCGGATGTGGGGAAATTCTCGCTTGATCTGGGTAACGTGGATCTGGCCGAGGTCGTGAACACGGCCGCCCATTCGTTCCAGCCCTATGCCAGCCGCTTTGGCGTCGCGGTAGAGATCAACGTTGCCGCAGACCAGCCCATCGTGCGCGGCGACAAGAAACGGCTCGATCAGGTGATCGTGAACCTGCTGTCCAATGCCGCCAAATTCTCGGAAGCGGGGGGCACTATCCGTGTGGGCCTCAAACGCGAGGACGAGAACCTCGTGATTTCGGTCGCGGATCAGGGCATCGGGATTCCCGAGGGCAGTGAAAGCGTCATCTTCGAGGAATTCGGCCAGATCGATTCAAGCGATCAACGCAAGTTCCAGGGTACGGGCCTTGGCCTGTCTATCTCGAAACGTATCGTGGATGCCCACGGCGGCAGCATCGCCTATGAAAGCAAGCTCGGCGTGGGCACCACCTTCTGTGTTGTGCTCAAGGCAGCGGATGCGGCCAAGGCGGTTAAGCCCGAAAGCTATTCCACCGCCGCCTGATCTATCGGCACGGCCCGCAACATCAGCGGGCCATCGGGCCGCATGGTAAAGGTCAGGTTCGGTGGCGCGACAGGGTGGTCCGTCAGTTCAAAAGACGCCCGCCGCAGCGCCGAGGCAAGCAGCACCATAATCTCTGTCTCGGCATATTGCGCCCCGATGCAGATGCGCGGCCCGTCCCCAAAGGGAATATACTGTCCGCGCGGGTACTTACGGTCCAGAAACCGGTCGTGCTGATACAGCGCGGCGTTGTCCCACAGCAGCTCGTTCCGGTGCAGCGCATAGACCGGGAACATGATCACGTCGCCCTTCTTGAACGTCACATCCTTGATCGTCACCTCATCCGTCGCATCACGGGCGAACAAGGCACCTGCGGGGTACATCCGCAGGGTTTCGCGCACATGCGCGTGCAGCTTGGGCATCTTGGGCAGATCGTGAAAGCCGATGGGCCCGTCACCGCAGGCCTCCATCACCTCGGCGCGCAGATCGGTCTGTACCTCGGGGTGCATCGCCAGCAGATACAGCCCCCAAGCGATTGTATTGGCCGAGGTTTCATAGCCCGCCGCGACAAAGGTCAGCAGGTTATCGACCGTCGTTTCTACATCTTCCTTATCCGTCTCAAGCGCCTCGATCAGCAGGTCAAGAAAATCGACCGCCTCTGCATGGCGCTGCGCGCGGCGGTTGGCGATCACGTCATGGGTCAACTGCCTCAGATCACGGATCGCTTTCTTGCTGCGCAGCCATTTCAGACGGGGCACCCACTTCGGCAGACCCATCAGATCGAACAGCGACATATAGCTGATATAGTCGGTGAACCGTCGCATCCCCTGACGGACATCCTGCTTGGACACAGCCTCGTTCCCCGAGAACATCACCCGCGAGATATTGGTGAGCGTCGCCTCTTGCGCCGCATCCGATACATCGACCTCGCCCGCCGTGCGCGCAAAGAAATCCGCCAGCTCGTCGCCGGTCTGGGCAAAGTGTCGGGTCAGCACGGGCAGGTTGCGCGCGGCAAAAAGCGGGGCATAGCGATGCCGTTGCGCGCGCCATTTCTCGCCTTCCGACAGGATCATGCCGTTGCCGACAACGGGGCCGATGACGTTATGTGTAAACTCCGCCTTGGGAAAGCGACGCCCGACACCGGCCAGCAGTTCGGTCACCATATCGGGGTCACAGACATAATGGATCTTGGCCGGCCCTTTCAGATAGCTTTGCGTGCGCGTCGCATCGGGGATCACCGAAAAGATGTTCTTCCCCGCTTTTTTGGCAAAGTCGATCAACCCGACATCGGTCTTGGCCAGATCCGCCTCGACAGGGATCGGGTGCGCCGGTGTCGCCCCATCGGGCGCAGGCATATTCTGTGTATTCATTGTCGTCTCCTTGCCGGCCCACGGGTGGCGTTTATCACACCGGTGTTTCTAGCAGGGAAACAATGATTAATTCTATCTAAAGTTACGCGCCAACGCGAAACGTCAGGTCGCAGAGGTCTTGATGCTGTAGGTGCGTAAATGTGCGGCAGCGTCGGCGCGGGTCATTTTGCCTTGGGCCAGTTCCACCATCATATCGGCGTGTTCCTGATCCACAGCGGCCTGCAGCTCGTATCCGTTCTGGTCCAGAAAATCGCTGGCGACAAAGAAGGCCGTGCGCTTGTTACCATCGACAAAGGCGTGGTTGCGGGCGATGGCTTCGGCATAGCAGGCGGCCAGTTCAAAAAGCGACGTTTCACCAAAGGCATATAGGTTCATCGGGCGGGCCAGTGCGGATTCCAGTAGGTCACCATCGCGCAACCCGCGTGCGCCGCCGGCCAGCTCCAGTACGCAATCGTGCATGTATTCAACAAGTTCGCGGGTGACCCAGCGGGGCTCCGTCATCGTTTGGCGAGTTCCAGTATCGTGCTGCGATGCCGTTCAAGCCCGCGCGCCACGCGGTCTTTATCCTGCGCGGTCACCCCTTCGGTCAGGGCGGTCAGGCGACGGTATTCATCTGCTGACAACAGCACCAGACGGTCACGTTGGTGGCTGGTGATGATGACAGGCTCGCTCATCGCCGCATCGCTGAATGCGCCGATGTTGTTCTTGAATTCGGTGGCGGTGACACGTGTCATGGGGCTCTCCTGTAGCGTCACCGCACAATATAGGAAAAATGGACATTTTGTCCATATGGGCCGTGGTCACAGCTTCGGCTGGACCGTTAAGGTAAGACCAGCTCTTCCCCGTTCTGCCAGCTTTGCGCCAGCGCCTTTGCCTCACCTTTTTGCTGGGGTGCCAACTGTTGGCCCATTTGCATCAACCGTTCTTCGGGCGCATCCAGCGCGCCGTCGCGGTCATAGGCCATGGCGGTATCCTGCAACGCCCATGCGGTCACGGGGTCCGGTGTGACGCTGATCCCTTCGGCATAGAAATGCGCGAGCTTGGAAAGGGATCGCGGCTCTCCGCGTTCGGCGGCGGCACGGTACCAGCGCGCGGCCTCTGCCGGATCAGCGGGGCGGCCCTGACCGTTTTCATACAGCAATCCGACGTTCAGATAGGCAACGGGTTCGCCGTATTCCGCAGCTAGCTGATACCAGACCATCGCCTCGTCAAAGTCCTGCTGCACACCGCGTCCAAGCGCATAGTGCTTACCCATGTTGACCTGCGCAGCGGGGACGCCATTGCGCGCTGCCTCATAGTACCAGCCGACGGCTTTCTCGTCATCTTGCGAGGTGCCAAGCCCCTCGGCATAGAGGTTGCCCAGATTGATCTGCGCGGGGGCATAGCCCTGTTCTGCCGCGAGCCGATACCATTCAAGCGCTTGTCCGTGGTCCTGCTTTACCCCGACGCCGTGGTTGGCCATCCACCCCAGCGAATATTGCGCGTCGGCCAGACCCTGTTCCGCCGAGGCACGCAAAAGCTGTTGTGCTTCTTCGGGGGCCGCCTCGCCGCCGCGACCTTCCAGCAACAGGATGCCCAAGCGGTACTGGCCCATGGCATTGCCTTGCTCTGCCGCTTTGCGATACCAGGCGCGGGCCTCTGCATCGCTTTGCGCTGTGCCTTCGCCCAGTTCATGCATGTTGCCCAGACTGAATTGTGCCTTGTCAAACCCTTGGGCCGCAGCGCGGGTGAAATAGTCGAACGCGGTTTTCGCGTCGGGGTCGACGCCTTGCCCAAAGCGGTAGGACACGCCCAGAGAGTTCAACCCGCAGGGGTTGTTCTGTTCGGCAGACTTCTTCGCCCATGCGACTGAATCATCAAAGCTTTGCGGCACACCATCACCGCCGCGGTAGTACAGGCGGCCGACCTGACATTGCGCCTCGGCGTCGCCCTGTTCGGCTAGCGGCAACAGCAGTTCCAGCGCGTGGGTATAATCGCCTTGCTCGAACGCGGCCATGCCGTCCTGCACAGTCTGGGCCTGCGCGGCCACGGGCATCACCGCGGCCAGTACGGTACGGCCAAACCAGCTTCGTTTTGTTTTATCTGCCATCGAAAGGGTCCTTCTTGTCGGGTGGGCAGCCTGCTGCCTTTTCGCGGTTTCGTAACGCGTTTCCCCTATCGATGCACGCCGCCACCCCGCCAAATCTCGGCGGAAAATTGCGTGTTTCTGCTGTGGCTTAGGCCGTGGTGCCCCGACCGGCAAAGACCCGCGTGCGGGCGCGGGGGTGATCGGCAAAAAGGATACCCATGGGTAACTTTAGGCAGGTGCCGCACCGGCCCGACGCGACGCGCGCTGCGAGACGAAGGCGCAGACCAGAAGCTGCGAGATATGGTAGATCATCAGCGGCAAAACGATGGCACCGACCAGATCGGGCGCAAAAAGCGCCGTGGCAATGGGCAACCCGCTGGCAAGGCTTTTGGTGGACCCGCAGTAGAACAGCACCGCGCGATCCGCGTCGGGCATTCCCGTCGCCTTGCCAAGGGCGATCATCGACCACATGCCCACGGCCAGAAACAGCCAGACCACGGCAAAGAGCAGCATCAGCGTGGTGACGGGAATAGCGGACCAAAGGCCCGAGACTGTCCCCGCGCTGAAAGCAGAGTAGATGATCAGCATGATCGACCCGCGGTCCACGATCATGGTCAGCAGCTTGTGGCGTTGCACAAACCCGCCCACCAGCGGACGCATCACCTGCCCGACGATGAAAGGCAGCAAGATTTGCACGCCGATTTTGCCGATGGCATCCAGACTGACGCCGCCGTCGCCTTGATGCAGCAGCAAGGTCACCAGCACCGGCGTCAGAATGACCCCGATGAGGTTGGAGACGGACGCCGCGCAGATCGCCGCAGGCACATTGCCGCCCGCAATCGAGGTGAAGGCGATAGAGGATTGCACGGTCGAGGGTAGCACCGACAAAAACAACAGCCCCATGGTCACCGTCGCCCCGAGGATCGGGCTGCACAGCGTCGCCAGCAGCAGGCCAATCAGCGGAAACAGCACATAGGTCGCGCCAAAGGTCATCCCCTGCAGGCGCCAATTTGTGATGCCAGCCTTGACCGCGCTTGGATCCAGCTTGGCCCCATAAAGAAAGAACAGCAACGAGACGGCCCAGAAGGTCACCCCGCGCAGGCCTTCGGCCGCAACACCTGTGGCAGGCAGCACAATGCCCGCGATCACGGTGGCCAGCAGCAAGATCATATAGGCGTCGATGCCGATGCGTTTGATATAGTTCATGGGAATGCCTGCGTTGTCGAAAGATCGATATAGGGGCGCTGCCGGCCCGTAAAGGGCGAGCGGAGGCGTGACCCTCCGCTTGCCCATGTGGCGCGGGATCAGAAGCCTGCGGCTTGCCCGTCTTTGCGCGGATCAGAGCCCGCGGCGTAACCGCCTGCCGCGTTGCGTTGCACCAGTTGCGCGCCGCCGAAGCCAAAGGCGTTGTCCGGTGCCTCGATCTGGATCGCATGGCCAAGCGCCTTGAGCCCGTCGAGCAGATCGGCAGGCATCGACGGTTCGCAAGCGACGGCCAACCCCTCGATCGCGCGCCAGCGGGGGGCATCGGCGGCGGTCTGGGGGTCTTGGTCCCACAGCTGCGTGCGCAGCAAAAGCTGCATATGGCCCTGTGCCTGAATGGGCCCGCCCATCATGCCAAAGGCCATCAGGGGCGCGCCGTTCTTCATGGCGAAGCCCGGAATGATCGTGTGAAAGGGGCGTTTGCCCGGTGCGACCTGGTTGGGGTGGCCGTCCTGTGTCGTGAAGCCAAAGCCGCGGTTCTGCATGGACACACCCGTGCCCGGCACCACCACGCCAGAGCCGAAGCCCGCGTAGTTCGACTGGATAAAGCTGACCATCATGCCCGAGGCATCACCGACGTTCAGCAACACGGTGCCGCCCTGTTTCGGGGCCCCCGCGCCAAAGTCCTGCGCCTTGTTGACATCAATCAATGCGGCGCGGGATTCAAGGTAATCGGGGTCAAGCAGGGCCGCTTCGTCCACGTCGGTCATGTGATCGCGATCGGCGACATAGGCGTGCAGATCGGCATAGGCGAGCTTGATCGCCTCGATCTGCAAATGCACGGCAGCCAGATCGTCGGGGCCGTGGTCGCGGATGTCGGTGTGCTGCAACATGCCAAGCGCCATCAGCGCGGCGATGCCCTGACCGTTTGGCGGGATCTCGTGCAATTCCACGTCGTCAAAGCTTTGGCTGATGGTGCCGCACCAGTCGTTGTGATGCGCTGCCAGATCGTCGGCTGTCATCGCGCCGCCATTGGCCTTGGCGAAGGCCGCGATCTCTTGCGCGATCTCGCCTTCGTAGAAGGCGCGGCCCTTGGTCTCGGCAATAGCGCGCAGGGTGCGCGCGGCACCGGGGTTGCGGAAGCGTTCGCCGGGTTTGGGCGCGCGTCCCTCGGGCATGAAAGTCTCGGCAAAGCCGGGCTGGTCCTTGAGCACCGCGGCCCCTTTGGCCCATGCCGTGCCCACGACCGGCGACACGATAAAGCCGTCTTCGGCATAGCGGATCGCGGGGGCCAGCACGGTCGACAGGCCGAGGCTGCCGAATTTTTCAGACAGTTCGACCCAGGCGCTGACGGCACCGGGGACGGTCACGGCGTCCCAGCCATGTTCGGGGATGCCGTCCTTGAAATACTCGGGCGTCCAGGCGGCGGGCGCGCGGCCCGAGGCGTTCAGCCCGTGCAGTTGCTTGCCGTCCCACAGGATGCAGAAGGCGTCAGAGCCAAGGCCGCAGCCCGTGGGCTCGACGATTGTTAGCACAGCCGCCGTGGCGATGGCCGCATCCACAGCGTTGCCGCCTTGTTGCAGGATGGACAGACCGGCTTGGGTCGCCAGCGGTTGCGAGGTGGCGACGACATTCTCGGCCAGGATAGGCGAGCGGCGCGACGGGTAGACGGGATCATGACGTAGGCGCATGGGATGGCCTTTCTGTAGATGTACGGTTTTTGAGGTGACTGCGGATGGCCCAGACAATGGACACGAAAGCCGCAATCAGGAAAATCAGGCTGATGGGGCGGGTGAAGAATAGCGTCGGGTCTTCGTCCGTCATCAGCGCGCGCCGCAGGTTGGTTTCGGCGATCGGGCCCAGAATGACCCCCAGCACCAAAGGTGCCAGCGCATAGCCAAGGGCGCGCAACGTGTACCCGGTGATGCCGATAAAGATCAGCAGGTAAAGGTCGGTCACGCGGTTGTTCAGCGCAAAGGTGCCCACGACGCAGCAGGTCATCACCACCGGCACGATCAGCCATTTGGGCACTTCGGTCACCCGCAGGAACAGCCGCATGGAGCAGATCGAGACGATCAGCATCATGAAGGACGCGACCACCATCGCGATGAACATGCCATAGACAAGGTCACCGTGATCCATGATCAGCCGTGGCCCGACCGAGATGCCATGCACCATCAGCGACGCCATAAGGATCGCATCGACAGCCGACCCGGGGATGCCCAGACCGATAAGCGGGATCAGCCCGCCGCCCGCGGTCGCGGAGTTGCCCGCCTCGGAGGCGACGATGCCGTCGGGTTCACCGGTGCCGAATTTGTCACTGTTTTTGGACCCGCGTTTGGCCTGATCATAGGCGACAAGGTTGGCGATGGACCCGCCCGCACCGGGCAGGGCGCCGATCAGCACCCCCACGATGGACGACCGCAGCAGGTTGACGGGCCGCATCAACACTTCTTTCATCACGGTCCATGTCTGGAAATCGATGGCCCCTGTGACCAGCGCATTGCCCGACCGCACACTGTCGGCATTCTCTACCTCTGACACAAGCTGCGAGATGGCGAAGATCCCGATCAGCACGACCAGAAACGGCAGGCCGGCCTGTAGCATCTCTATGCCGAAATCAAAGCGCGGGCGGCCCATGATCGGGTCTGTCCCCACGGTAGAGATTGCAAGCCCGATCAGCCCCGCCAGAATGCCGCGCATGGCTGAGGTGCCGACAAGGCTGGCGACGATTGTCAGGGCAAAGACGATGAGCGAGAAATACTCCCACGGGCCAAGGCGCACGGCGAAAAGCGCCAGCGGCGGTGCGGCGAAAATCAGCACGATGGTCGAGATCACGGTGCCAAAGAAGGACGCCCAGACCCCGATGGACAGCGCGCGCCCCGGTTCGCCGTTGCGCGCCATGGGGAAGGCGTCAAAGGTGGTGGCGACCGACGATGGCGTGCCGGGGATGCCCAGCAACGCCGCCGAGATCAGCCCGCCAGTATAGCCGCCCACATAGACCGAGAGCATCACGGCGATGCCTTGCAAAGGCTCCATCGTGAAGGTCAGCGGCAGGGTCAGCACAATCGCCATGGTGACGGTGAAACCGGGGATCGCCGCCGCAACGATGCCCGCGACGGACCCCGCCAGCATATAGGCGAGCGTCGCCAGCGTGAAAATCTGCGCGGCCCCTGTCATGAAATCAGTCATTCAAAGCACTCCGCGCGGTAGGAAAACGGTGAACACTTCGGCAAAAAGCCAGTTCAGCCCGAAGGAGAAAACCACAGCCACCACAGCAGCGAGGGCAATAGACTTGGGTGTGCGTGGCATCAGGATCACCTGAAGCACGAACAGGAAGATCAGGCTGGCGATGGAAAACCCCAGCACCGGAATGACCAGCAGATAGGCGGTGAGCGCGCCAAGGCATACAAACACCAGATAGCAGCGTTTGGCCCATGCTACGGCCTGTGCTGCGAAATCACCGTAAGCGTGGCGGGGGATCTGGCGCAGCGCATCAATGATCGCGATGGCTGATACGATCGCCATCGCGCCAAAGATGATCTTGGGGAACGCCCCCGCGCCAAGCTTTTCAAAACGCGAGGTCGCAATGCCGCTGGCCGAGATGAACAATGCGATTGAGGCCAGCAGGAGGAAGACATAGCTCAGGAGGCGGGCAACCAAGCCCGCCTCCTGAGCCTTCATGGGGTCGTGCCCGTTCATGGGGCCAGAACCGACGACAGCGATTTCACTGTCTCGTCCAGTTTGCTCAGATAGGCGCGGTAGTCTTCCTGGCCGCGGAACCCGACATCGGCACCCGCGTTGTTGGTCTGCTCGATATAGGTGGGGTCTTGGGCCATCTCTTGCAGCGCGGCTTCAAGCGTGTCGCGGACCTCTTGCGGGGCTCCTTTGGGCATCACGATGCCGCGGGTCACGTTCAGCTCAAGATCCTGACCCAGCTCTTTGAAGGTCGGCACATCGGGGGCGGCGTCCACCCGGTCGGTCGCGCCGACGGCAAGGAAGGTCAGATCGCCGTTGTCGACGAATTGTTTGGAGGAGCTGATGTCGCCGATCGCCACATCAAGGTTGCCGCCGACCAGCGCGCGCACGCGTTCGCCCGTGCCCTCATAGCCGACGTATTTGAATTCAAGCCCGAAGGCCTGTTCGATCATCGCGGCGTGCAGATGCGGGACGCCGGCCAATGTGACGCCCATCGAGATCTCGCCGGGATGTGCCTTGGCGTAGGTCACGAATTCTTCGAAATTGCTGTAGTTGTCGGATTTGCCCGCCACCAGATATTGGGGCGATGCCGTCATCAGCGCGATCGGGTCGAAGTCATCCCATGCCAGATCGGTGATGCCGGTTTCGGTGGCGACCAGCAGACCTTCGTGCACTTGGCTGATGGTATAGCCATCCGCGGCGCGGCGCGAAGCCTCGCGCAGGCCCACAGTGCCGCCGACGCCGGGCATGTTGATCACGGGCATTTCAGCGCCAAGGAACGGCTGCACGTTGTTGGCCACAAGACGCATCAGCGTGTCAGAGCCGCCACCGGGCGACCAGGGCACGATGAACTCTACCGCGCGCTCGGGGTAGGTGTCGGCTGTGGCGGGGGCTGCAATCAGGCTGGCAGCGGTGAAAAGGGCGGCAAGGCCCGAACGAAACGTCATAGGAGGACTCCCTGTGAGAGAAGCAGCGGTTTATCCGCCACGGGTTTGGTGTCAGTTTCGTGAATAACACAAGAATAACCATATCAAAGCGCGTAATTCTTGCCATTACATTTAGTATATCTTATCTTGAGGTATGGATACACGTCAGCTTGAGACTTTATTGGCCATTAGCCAGCACGGCGGCTTTGCCGCGGCGGCGCAGGCCGTGAACCTGACCGCCTCTGCCGTCAGCCAGCAGATCGCGGCGCTTGAGGCAGAGATTGGCACACAGTTGTTCGACCGCACCCGCCGCCCGCCCGCCTTGACCACCAAGGGCGCCGAAATGGTCCGCTCGGCCCAGTCGATCCTGCAGATCGTGTCGGACACAAAAGCCTCCGTCGCGGGGGAGCAGATGCGCGGCACCGTGGCGCTCGGGTCGTTGCGGACCGGGGCGAATTCACTGATGCCGCAGGCGCTTACGACGCTGCGCGCCAGCTTTCCGTACCTGAACTTTCGGCTGCGGGTCGGTGTGTCCGAGGAGCTGATGAGCGAGGTCGTGTCGGGCCAGCTGGATGCCGCGGTTGTGGCGGATCACGTGGCGGTGCCCAGCAGTCTGCGCTGGACCCCTGTGCTGACCGAACCGTTGATCGTTCTCACACCGCCCGGCACCGGGACGATCACGCTGGATGATTTGATCCGCGACGTGCCCTATATCCGCTATCGCACGCAGGTGCCGCTGGCGCGTCAGATCGACACCGAAATCGCCCGCCTTGGTGCCGCGCCGCGCCAGATCGTGTCGGTGAATACGATGCCTGCCGTGGTGGGCTGTGTGCGCGCGGGTCTGGGCTTTGCCATTATCCCGCAGATCGCGCTGCACGACGCCGAGACAGCCTCGCTTGACTGGTTCCCTTTCGGGGCGCCGCCGATCCATCGCCGTCTGGGGCTGGTGCAGCGGGTCACCTCGCGCCGCGCCGAGGTGCTGGCGGCTTTGGTCACCGCGCTGATCCAGCAGGGGCTCACGGCAGAAGTCTATGATTAGGCCCGCGCGCGCCAGCCCTTACGCCAGATCGCAAGGCCGATCACCGACCCATAGACCACCATCGCGCCGCCGATGGCGATGAAGATGCCGCGCAGGCCTAGGCCGCCGGTTTGCATCAGGATCAGCGCGCCGATCAGCGCCACCGCCATCCTGCTGAGGCTGCTGACCACCGGCCAGGCCATATGCCCCGCCCCCTGCGACGCGAAATAGAGCGCGAGACCGAGGGCGAAGAAGGCGTAGAACGGTGCCACGAGCCGGAAATAGCTGCGCCCCGCGTCCAGCGCGCCGGTGTTGGACGGGTCAAGGAACATGCCAAGCCAAAGGTCGGGAAAAACCGCGAGCAGCAGCCCGATACCGCCGACGATCACCGCCGCCGCGCAAGATCCGGTCCAGGCCACGCGCAGGGCGCGGTCCAGCTGACCGGCGCCCATATTCGCCCCGACCATCGCCGTCATCGCGGCACCAATGCCAAAGATCACGGGGATCATCAGAAATTCGAGCCGTGCGCCAAGCCCGTAACCGGCCAGCGCTTCTTCGCCGAACCGGCCCACGAGCCCTGTCATCATGATGATGGTGATCGTGGTCAGCAGGGTATTCACCGCCGCCAGCGCCCCAACGCTGAGGATATCGCGGAACATGCTGATATCGATCCGGCCCAAGGCACCGCCAAAGCTAAGCCCCGTGCGCCCCGACAGGATATGCGCCATCGCCAGCACAGCCCCGATAGCAAAGGCGAGCACGACGCCGATGGGCAGGCCCGCCACGCCAAGCGCGGGCAGGGGGCCCCAACCCAAGGCAAAACCGCCCGACAAGGGGATCGAGATGACGGACACCAGCAGCAAGAGCACGGCAGGGGTCTGCATATCGCCCGTGCCACGAATAATGCTGAGCGAGGCATTGCACAGCCAGATCGCCATGCAGCCGGGAAAGAAGATCAGCGCATAGGTCGCGGCGGCAGAGACGGCATCGGCACCGCCCCCCAGCAGGGTAAAAAACGCCACGCCAAACAGCCCGACCAGAAGGGCCATGATCACGGCAAAGGCACCCGCGATCATCCACGCGACTACTGCTAATGTGGCCGCCCGCGCGCTGTCTTGTGCGCCAAGTGCGCGCGCCACCGCGGCCGAGATCGCCCCGCCGATGGCCCCCGCCGACAGCATTTGCGTCAGCATGACCAGCGGGAACACCAGCGCCAGACCGGCCAGCGCTGTCACCCCAAGGAGGCTGGCGAAATACGCCTCGGATATGCTTTGCACGGTTTGTACGAACATCGCCAAGACATTGGGTGCGGCAAGCTTGGCCAACGTCGGCGCGATTGGTGCCTCAAGCAGGGCGCGGGTCCGGGTGGCGCGAGCCTGCGTCGCGGCGGCGGAAAGGGCAGGGGCGGCGTTCGGGGTGACGCGGGCCATCAGCTGGCCCTGCCGAGCTGCGATGTGGCGACCTGATGTGGCATGGTTTCCCCCGTTCGAATGCTTGGAGTGGCGAGTTTTCGCCTCTCGGTTCCTTTTTGGAATGCACTACGGGTAAGTTCTCTTTCAGAACCTGTCAATGCCTGCTAGGATCACGGGATGAAATGGAACGAACTACAGAATGAATCCTGCCCCGTGGCGCGGGGGCTGTCCGTGGTGGGCGACCGCTGGACCATGCTGGTGCTGCGCGATTGTTTTCTGGGCATTCGCCGGTTCGAGCAGATGCAGGACCGGCTGGGGATCACGCGGCATGTGCTGGCGGACCGGTTGCGCAAGCTGGAGGGGGCCGGCGTGCTGCGCCGCGAGGCCTATCAGGAGCGCCCCCCGCGCCACGAATACCGGCTGACCGAACGGGGCAAGGCGCTGTATCCGATGCTGGTGTCGCTGATCGACTGGGCCAACGCTCATGTCCCGATTGAAGGCAGCCCGTCGGTCACGCTGGTCTCGCGCAGTGCGGGTACGCCGATCGCGCCCATGCTGGTCGACCGTGTCACCGGAGAGGAGATTACCCACCGCAGCGTCAGCGCCATTTCGAACGCCGGTGCCAAAAAAGCATAGCGGCTTTCCGCCGCCCACCGGGTAAAAAACTTCGAAACCTTCCAGCGCAGGACCGATTGACAGGAAGGGGCAGGTGCATCAACTGTCTCCCATGGCTTTTGAACGCACCATATCTTTCTGGCTGAACGCAGTGGCATGTCTTGCCTTTGCTGCGGCGCTGGTGCTGTTTCCGCCGTCCGCGTCCCACGCGGCGTCGGGGATGCATGACGGGCATTATGCCGCGGTCATGGACGATGTGGCCGATATAACCGCGCAAGACGCCCTGCATGATCATAGCACTATGGATCGTGCCGCTGTCGACAATCACAGTGACAACGCCCCTTCAAGCGCGCCTGACGACAGTGCAGGCAATTGCTGCTACGGGATGTGCCTGTCCATTGTGTTGATGGACCACGCGCATCCACAAGACGATGCGGTCACTGCGGGCACCTACAAGATCGGCCATGCGCAGGCGCGTTCGCTTGAGGCGCAAGGCTTTCTGCGTCCTCCACATTCCTGATCTGATTTAGACCCGCTTTGGGGTCTTTGCGTCGCGCCAGCGTTCCTGCGCGCGATCCCTAGGAGATCAATCAGGTACATCACATGAAAATCCATTTCGTTTTGGGGGCTTGCACCCTGACCCTTGGCGCCTGCACGCAGGATGTCAGACCCTTGCCCTATACGCCGACACCGCTGCCTGCCGTGGCCACGCAAGAAGCCACGCTCAGCACGACCGTCGTCTCTCCCATCAGCCACCCGAACCCGCTGGCCGGCTATACGTATCGTGGGCCCACCGGTCCGCGTGACTGGCACACCGTGAATCAAGAACAATCGGAGGGAAACTGATGCACGTCCGTACACTGCCGCTGATCATCGGCTTTCCCCTTGTGCTCGGGGCCTGCGCCACGGCGATCCCAAGCGCTTATACCGACCCCAAAGCCGGCTTTGCCAATGTCGCCAGCCAGATCACGCCCGCGCTTGGTAAACGCACCGTCTTTGCCGAGACTCAAGCCGAAAACGAAGCGGTGAAACGCGAAGTGCGCGCGATGGTGCAGGGCAAGACAATCTCGGCCGATACGGCGGTTCAGGTTGCCTTGCTCAACAACAAGGGGCTTCAGGCGTCCTATGCGAATGTCGGATTGTCCGCCGCCGAAGCATCGCAGCAATCGACGCCGGAAAACCCGATCGTGTCCATTGGCGTGCTCGGGATCGGGGCGCCCGAACTGGGGGCCTACCGTGCGATCGAAGGGTTGATCCGCGCCAATCTTCTGGATGCCACCACGCGTAAACAACGCCGTGCAATCGCTGACGCGAGCTTTCGTCAAGCGCAGCTGACGGCGGTGAACGATACGCTGACATTGGCCAACCAGACCCGTCAGGCATGGGTAAATGCCGTGTCCGCCTTCGAGGTGGTGGGGTATTTGAAACGCGCCAAGGCGACCTCGGACGCCGGATCGGAGCTGGCACGCAAGCTGGGGGAAACCGGCGCGCTCAATAAAGCCGCCCAAGCCCGCGAGCAGGCGTTCAACGCGGAGCTGGCCGGACAGCTTGCCAAGGCACGGCTGGATGCGACCACAGCGAAGGAAGAGCTGACGCGCCTTATGGGGCTTTGGGGGGCTGACGTGAACTACTATGTGCCTGATGCCTTGCCGGGGCTGCCGCGGTCCGTGGGCGGCGTTGCCAATGTCGAAGCCAAGGCGCTGCGCAACCGTGTCGATCTGCGTGTCGCAAAGCTGGGGCTTGAAGCGCAGGCAAAAGCCTTTGGCCTGACAGACCAGACCCGCATCGTCAGCGATCTTGAGATCGTCGCAGGGGCCGAGCTTGAGCGTGAAGCCGAGGGGGACGATATCGAGAAAGAGATCACACCTCAGGTAGAGCTGGAATTCGCGATCCCGATCTATGACAGCGGCAAGGCGCGGATGCGCAAGGCAGAGCTGTCGTATCTGCAGGCGGCGAATGTGCTGGCGGAACGGGCGGTCAATGTACGATCCGAAGCGCGGGGGGCCGAACGGGCCTACCATGCCTCTTACAAGATCGCGCGCCACTACCGCGATGTTCTTGTTCCGCTACGCAAGACCGTCGAGAACGAAGCCCTGCTGTCTTACAACGGCATGATCACCAACACCTTCGAACTACTGACCGATGTGCGTGAAAAGCTCGGTGCCGAGCTGGAAGCCGCGGATGCGAAGCGGGCGTTCTTTATGGCGCAGGCGGATCTGACCGCGGCCATCTACGGCGGCGGTGCAGGCAGCGGCGGCGGGGGCTCCGAAGGCGCCACGTTGGCCGCTGGTGGCGGCGCAGGACACTGAAAGGAAACGATATGATGAACAGACGTCAACTACTCGGTGCCGGTGCGGCGGGGGCGACACTTGTGTCCTCTCAGGCGTGGGGCAAAACTCTGAACATGGGGCTGCCGGAAGCGGCGCATATGGACAGCGCTGCGACTGCGGTCACGGCGCGCCCCTCGACGGGGGTGGATTACACGCCCGTGGTCACGCTGAACGGCTGGACGCTGCCCTACCGCATGAACAACGGCGTCAAGGAATTCCACCTTGTCGCGGAGCCCGTAGAACGCGAACTGGCCGATGGCATGATCGCGCATCTGTGGGGGTATAACGGCCAGTCCACCGGCCCCACGATCGAAGCGGTCGAAGGCGACCGTGTGCGGATTTATGTCACCAACAAGCTGCCAGAAAACACATCCGTCCACTGGCACGGGCTGATCCTGCCTTCGGGTATGGATGGCGTGGTCGGGCTGAGCCATCCGGGGATCAAACCGGGCAAGACCTTTGTCTACGAGTTCGACCTGACCAAATCCGGCACCTTCATGTACCACCCCCATGCGGATGAGATGGTGCAGATGGCGATGGGGATGATGGGCATGTTTGTCGTCCACCCCAAAGACCCGACGTTCATGCCGGTGGACCGTGACTTCCTGATCATGCTCAACGCGTTCGACATTGACCCCGGTACCTATGTGCCGCGCGTCATGACGATGAACGACTTTAACCTATGGACATGGAACAGCCGGATTTTCCCCGATATTGATCCGCTGGTCGTGAACAAGGGCGACAGGGTACGGGTGCGCGTCGGAAACCTGACGATGACAAACCACCCGATCCACATGCACGGCTATGATTTCAAGGTCACCTGCACCGACGGCGGCTGGGTGCCGGAAAGCGCGCAATGGCCCGAGGTCAGCATCGACATTCCTGTCGGCGCGATGCGCGCCTATGAGTTCACGGCGGACCATCTGGGCGATTGGGCGATCCACTGCCACAAGTCGCACCACACGATGAATGCCATGGGCCACGACGTGCCGACCTTTATCGGTGTCGATAAATCCCAGCTTACCCCCAAGATGCGCAGCTTCAAGCCGGGCTACATGCCGATGGGCACGGCGGGCATGGGGGACATGGGCAAGATGTCGATGGAACTGCCCGAGAACACGATCCCCATGATGAACGGCTGGGGTAAACACGGGCCGATCGAAATGGGCGGCATGTTCTCTGTCGTGAAGGTACGCGACGGCATCGCGCCGGACGATTATTCCGACCCCGGATGGTACGACAACCCCCCCGGCGAGGAAGCCTATGAGTGGACCGGAGAACTACCGGAATTCGCCACGAACAACAGCCCCAAAACGATCCTGACCCCGAAACCAACGCAAAAGGGATAACCCCTTTTGCATCCATATAAAACATTGAAACAATACAGGAAAACACGATGAAAAACCTTCTGATGACCACCGCCTTCGCCATTGCTTTGACCGGCCCTGCCTTTGCGGCGGGTTCCCACTCTGGCGGGCATGGTGACGACCACGCCGACAAGCATGCCGAAATGATGGCAGTGGGCAAACCCGGTACGGCGGCTGACGTCACCCGCACCATCGCTGTCACCATGCGCGAGACCGAAGACGGGGATATGATCTTTGAACCCGACAACTTTGCGTTCGAGCAGGGGGAAACCATCCGCTTTGAGGTCACCAACAAGGGCGAGCTTGAGCATGAATTCGTGATCGATAACGCCGAAGGCAACGCCAAGCACAAGGAAATGATGGCGAAGATGGATATGGAACATGATGACCCCAATTCGGTCCGTCTTGAGGGCGGCCAGTCGGGCGAGGTCATCTGGACCTTTGCCAATGCCGGTACGTTTGAATTCGCCTGCCTGATCCCCGGTCACTATGAATCCGGCATGTACGGCCCCATCGAAGTCAGCGCCAAAGCCGAGGCAGAAACCGAAGCGGCAGAGGTCGTCTATACCAAGGGCACCGTCAAGAAAGTTGACACCAAAGGCGGGAAGGTCACCATCGATCACGGACCTTTGGTCAACCTTGATATGCCCGCGATGACCATGGTGTTTCGCGCCGATGAAACCATGATCGGCAAGCTCTCTGCGGGTCAGAGCATCGAATTCGTCGCAGAGCCCGTCAAAGGCAAGCTGACCGTCGTCGAGTTGAAGTAATCCGCGCGCGGGCTCCGGTCATGTATCGGTGCCCGCCCCATAAGAGGCGAAGACATGAAAACATCGCGTGTATTGCTGTGGGTTGTCCCCTTTGCGTTGCTGACGGCAGCGGCGGGCGGGTGGTATTTCTCGCATCATGATCAACCCGAGACCAGCCCGACCGAGCTTGCGGAGGGTGCCTTGGCACCCGTGAAGGTGCCGGACAGTTTCACCGATCAGGAGCAGCTGGGAAAGCGCGCCTATGATGCGGTTTGCGCGGCCTGCCACGGGGCCAATGGTCAGGGGCAGGACGGCGTCGCACCGCCTTTGGTGCATGTGATCTACGAGCCCAGCCACCACGGCGACCGGGCGTTCCTGCTGGCCGCGCAAAACGGGGTGCGGGGGCATCACTGGCCGTTCGGAAACATGCCTCCCGTCGAAGGGATCACGCAGGCCGATGTGATCGACATTGTGGCCTATATCCGCCGCCTTCAGCGCGAGAACGGGATCGACTAAGCCAAAGGGCCGGGCCCCGAGGTGCGTTACACCCCGGGGGGCCGCGCCGTTTCAGAACATCCGCGAGATCGAGAATTTCACGTTCCGACCCGGTGCCGTGCGGGTCGACAGATGCGGCGTATAGGTTTTGTCGAAAGCGTTCTCCAGCCCGACGCGGAACTGCGTATCCTTGAGGATACCGTTTTGCGGGACATAGGTGGCGCGCAGATTATGGACCCCAAATCCTGCCGAGGTCTCGCCGTCGTCTGTTACGGATGTGTTGCCCACGACCTCCCAGCTCAGGTCAAGCTCTTTGCCGAATTTCTTGCCCACGGTGACCCGCAGACTGTCCGCGGGCAGCAACCGCCAGTCGCCGGAAGAGCCGCCCGGTTCATACTCCGTCCCGCGCACCACATTGGCATTCACGTCAAAGTAAAGACCGGTGTCCAACGCGTAAGAGGCTTCAAGCTCCAGCCCCGAGGTTTCGACCCGGTCCAGCGCCGGTGCAGGCGGGCGTACCCCCGAAACCGAATAGCTGCTGACATCGGTCAAGGTGGTCTCGTAGTAGACGCCCTTGATCGCGAATTGGTCCCCGCTGCGGAACAGATCATGGCGGTCAAACGAGGCGCCGATCTCGTATGTTTCGGCCTTCTCGGATGAGGTGATCGCGGCATCGGTGCCCAGATGGTCGATCATCGGCAGCACTTCGGTATAGGCGGCACTGGTGAACAGGGCCAAACCATTCCCGAAGGCATAGCGCACCGACAGCCCGCCCATCAGCGCGTTGTTATCATAGGTGCCATCATTCGGGGCCGCTGATCCGGTGATCTTCGACGTCTCGTAGCGCAGCGCCGGTGTCACGGTCCATGCATCGCCAATGCGCATATCGTCCACCGCATAGACAGCGACGCGACGGTCCTTGCCGCCGGGGGCGTTGCTGGCATCAAGGCGTTCTTTGTGGATCAGTTCAAGCCCGGTCCGCAGATCATGGGAGACAACGCCTGTGGTGAACAGGCTTTGGTTTTTAAACGCCAGTTTCGTTGTTTGATACCGATGATCCGCATTCGCCAAGGCAAGAACACCGGCCCCTTGCGGGGTGCCTTCAAGGGGGGAGCTGCCCGAGACATAGCTTTGGTCGATCTGTTGGTCGGCGTAGGATAGCACGACATCAAGGTTCACCAGATCATTGTCAGCCGGGTTGAAGTTGTACGTGAGCACCGCGGTCGTAGACTCCGTATCGCGGTCAACGGTGCCAAAGGAATCCGCAGTGGTGGTAAAGCTGTCAAAGGGCACGTCGCGATCGCTTGCGGTGGTGTGCGACAGGCTGAAGGTCAGCGATTGATCGCGGTTCTGGCCAAAGCTGTATTTTGCCTTGATCAGACCCGACGGCAGGGTGAAGGCGCTGTTACCGATAGTCGCCCCGTCCCCATCCACCTGATCGTTCTGGTCGCGCCACGTGTAGTTCAGCAAAAATTCCATATCTTCGGTCGGTTGCCACGCCAGCACGCTGGAAGACGTGATGCCGTCGCCGTTCGTGCTGAACTCCAGCGTTTGACCCAGCACATAGCCAAGCTCACCGCCCGTCAGATCCGACGCGTCTTTCGTCTCAAGCCGGACGACACCGCCCACGATGCCGGATCCGTATTCAAAGCTGCCGACGGAACCGCGGATCACATCGACCGACTTATAAAGGAACGGATCGGTGAACAGCTGGGTGCCGATCCGGTAAAGCCGCTCTGCCCCGGTGGTGGCCCCGTCGATCTGCACGGCGACTTTGGAATCCGCACCGTAGATATCGTTCGCGCCGAAGCCGCGGATGTTGATGCCGGACCCTTGCGGGGTAGACCCGTTCACAAGGCTCACGCCGGGAACTGAATCGATCAGCTCTGCCACGGTGCCCGCCTGACGGTCGTCGATCTCCTCTTGGTCGACTGTGGTGATGGATACTGCCGTATCGGTCTGCACCTCGCGTTTGCTTTCGCCCAGAACGAGCGTGCCTAGAAAGCCCTCCTGCGCGGCGAGGGGGAGCGGGGTGAGGGAAAGAAGTATCAGGCTTGTCGTACCCCTCAATAGGGCACGGGTTCCAGTGGCTTTGGTCATCGAAGACATCCTTGCAAGCAATAGGTTTGACGGAATGCTTGCGAGGGGCTGGCGGTGAAAAAAGGGGCGTAGACGGGTTGCGCTCTTGCGGGTTCTAAAAAGACCGACTAAAAGTGTCAACATTAAAGGGCAGGTTCTGATCTGCGCCTTTGCCAGCGGATGCCCGACGCGCGTCGCCAGCCCCCTCTCATTCAATCTATATGGCGAAGGTGCTGCATGACCCATTCCGTTCCCCCGACCCCCGAGGATATTCGCGCCTTCCGCGCCGACCACGCAAAGCTGCGCGAACGTGATGTGGCCGACAAGCTCAAGATCAGCGAGGCGCAGTTGCTGGCGGCCTATACCGGCGATGGCGTGCGGCGTATCAATGCGCACCCCGACAAGATCATGCGCGCCGCCCAGACCCTGGGCGAGGTTATGGCGCTGACCCGCAACCCGTCCTGCGTGAACGAAAAGGTCGGCACCTATGATAACTATCACCCCGGTCCCCATGCATCGATGATCCTCACCGATGACATCGACCTGCGCCTCTTTCCCAGCCGGTGGCATCATGCCTTTGCCGTAGAGAAGCAGACGGACGCCGGTACGCGCCGCAGCCTGCAGGTGTTCGATGCGGCGGGGGATGCGGTACATAAGATATTTCTGCGCGAGGGGTCCGAGGTGGCGGCCTTTGATCGCGCCAAAGCGGGGCTGACGCTGGAAGACCAATCCCCCACCCTTAACGTGGTGCCGCGCGACCCTGACGAGGTGCCGAAATCCGACCTGTCGAAGCTGGACATCCTGCAAAAGGAATGGGCGCGGCTGACCGACACGCATCAGTTCTTGCGCCTGACCTCCAAGCTCAAGATGAACCGCTTAGGGGCCTACCGCATCGCGGGCGAGCCCTTTGCACGCGCTTTGCAGCCTTCTGCTGTCGATGCCATGCTGCATCAGGTGGTCGCGCAAGAGCTTGAGATCATGGTCTTTACCGGCAATCGCGGGTGTATCCAGATTCATTCGGGCCCGATCACCACGCTGAAATCCATGGGTCCGTGGCAGAATGTGCTGGACCCCCGCTTTAACCTGCATCTGCGGCTTGATCACATCGCCGAGGTCTGGGCCGTCGACAAGCCCACGCAACGCGGCCCCGCTGTTTCGGTCGAGGCGTTCAACAAGGATGGGGGGCTTATCCTTCAGGTCTTTGGCGTCGGCAAGGAAGGGCGCGATTGTCGTCCCGCATGGGGCAAGCTTGTCGCGGGGCTGGAGAGCCTGAACGTCGAGGTGCCCGCATGATCCGCGCTTTCACGACCGCTATCAGCGTCGCGGCGCTTGGCCTGATTACAGCACTGCCCGCCACGGCACAGGAACCCACAGGGGGCGTCGTCTCCATCGGCGGCGCGGTGACAGAGATCGTCTTTGCCCTCGGCGCGCAGGACCAGCTGGTTGCGCGGGATACGACCTCTAGCTATCCGCCTGAAACCGCTGCCTTGCCGGACGTGGGCTATATGCGCGCGCTCTCGCCCGAAGGGGTGCTGGCCACAGGCCCCAAGCTGATCATCGCCGAGGAAGGTGCCGGACCGCCCGAAACAATCGAGGTGCTAGCGCAGGCGGATATCCCCTTTGTCATCGTCCCTGACGACTATACCGCCGAAGGGGTCAGCGCCAAGATACACGCCGTCGGGCAGGCCCTTGGGAAAGGGCCGCAGGCCGAAGCGCTGGTTGCTGAAGTGCATCAAAAGCTGGCAGCCGTATCCCGTGCGACGCAAGACCGGCCCGCGGCAGAGCGCAAGCGCGTGATGTTCATCCTCAGCACCCAAGGCGGGCGGATCATGGCGTCGGGCACGGATACGGCAGCCGCGTCGATGATAGATCTGGCTGGCGCGGTGAATGCGGTCACGGGGTTTGCGGGCTACAAACCCATCACGGACGAAGCCGTGCTGGCCGCAGCCCCCGATGTGCTGGTGATGATGGCGCGTGAAGGCGATCACAACAGCACCGAGGCAGAGCTTTTCGCGATGCCTGCCATATCCGTCACCCCTGCGGCGAACAGCCGATCGGTGGTGCGGATGGACGGGCTTTATCTGCTGGGGTTCGGGCCGCGCACGGCAGATGCGGTCGCCGATCTGCACGCCGCGCTTTACGCCGACTGATCCGATGACAGCGCTTGCAGATTTCGCCCCGCCCCGCGACCGCCGTCGTGCTGCGCGCAAGGCGCATGTGTGGATGGCGGCTGTTCTGGCAGTCGCCGCCATCGGCAGCCTTGCGATCGGGGCGTCGGGCACATCGCTGTGGCATGCCCTGGCCAAGATCGTGACCGGTGCGCCGCTGACGCAGCTTGAACGGGTAGTGCTTTGGGATATCCGTTTGCCGCGGCTGATCATGGGCATCTGTGTCGGGGCCGCGCTGGCTGTGTCAGGCGCGGTGATGCAGGGGCTGTTTCGCAACCCGCTCGCGGACCCGGGCCTGCTTGGGGTAAGTGCGGGTGCCGGATTGGGCGCGATCGTGGCAATCGTTCTGGGCGGGCTGTTGCCGGCGGCTGTGCTCACCGTGGCGGGCTTTTGGCTGATCCCGCTGGCGGCCTTTCTGGGCGGATGGGCGGCAACCTTGCTGCTGTATCGCGTATCGACGCGGCGCGGGCGCACCTCTGTCGCGACGATGCTGCTGGCGGGCATTGCCTTGGGTGCGCTGACAGGGGCCTTGGGCGGGCTGTTGATCTATTTCGCCGATGACACGCAGTTGCGCGATCTGACGTTCTGGGGGCTCGGCTCGCTTGCCGGTGCCACATGGACCAAGGTCGCCATCGCGGGGCCGCTGATCCTTCTGGCGACGGGTGTGGCTATGCGCTTGGGCGGCGGGCTGAACGCACTCGCTTTCGGGGAGGCAACCGCCGCGCATATGGGGGTGCCGGTGCAGCGGGTAAAGCATACCGCCATCCTCACGGTCGCCGCCGCCACCGGTGCCGCGGTCGCTATGTCCGGCGGGATCGGTTTTGTCGGGATCGTCGTGCCCCATCTGTTGCGTCTTGCCACGGGGCCGGATCACGAACCCCTGCTGGTGAACGCTGCACTGCTGGGAGCCACGCTGTTGCTGACCGCCGACATCATCAGCCGCGTGATTATTGCGCCGGCGGAACTGCCCATCGGGTTGATCACCGCCATTCTGGGCGCACCGGTGTTTTTCTGGATCCTACTGCGGCGCCGTGGGTTGGTGGACCTGTGATGCTGCGCGCCTGCGATATTGTAGCCCGTATCGGCAAGAAGGAGATTCTGCACGGGGTCAGCTTCACCGCCCCTGCCGGCGCGCTTACGGCGATTGTCGGGCCCAACGGGTCGGGCAAATCAACGTTGCTCAAGGCGATCACGGCCGAGGTCGACTTCACCGGCCGCATTCTGCTGAATGGCGAAAACGTCGCCGATCTGCACCCGTGGGAACTTGCCGCCATGCGCGCGGTGCTGCCGCAGTCAGCCACGCTTGCGTTCCCCTTTACCGTGGCCGAGGTCGTGCGCATGGGGCTACGACGCGGCATATCGGGACACCGCGACGATATCCCCGCCCGCGCCCTGCATGCCGTCGGGCTAGAGGGCTACGCAGACAAGCTTTATCAAGAGCTTTCCGGCGGAGAGCAGCAACGCACGCAGCTGGCGCGCGTGCTCTGTCAGGTTTGGCATCCGGTGCAGAACGGCTTACCCCGTTGGTTGCTGCTGGACGAACCTGTTGCCAGTCTGGATATCGGCCATCAGCTTATGGTGATGCGGCTTCTCAAAGATTTCGCCAATCGCGGCGGCGGCGTGGTCGCGGTCATGCATGATCTGAACCTGTCGGCCATGTTCGCTGATCACATGGCGATGATCAAAGACGGCCAGATCCTGAAGCACGGCGCGCCCGCCGACGTGATGCAAAACGCCATCCTGTCCCAAGCCTATGGCTGCACCCTGACCGTCAATACGCCCGCCGCAGCCGGTCAAAGCTATATCCTGCCACACGTCGCGCAGGAGCGTATGCGGTAGGGGCGGGACCACGCCAGCGCGCTGACATATATATCGGTTGACGTATGAGCTTCGACAGAATGACGTAAATGTGACACTACACCTAGACACCAGCGTCTGACGGTCTATGTCAACCGACACACCGCACCAATCACCCAGGACAAACCATGCCGACACAGCCCACCGATAAGATGGCGACAGAGCTTTTGCATGTGCAAGAGGAGCTGGCGGCAAAGAATGTTGACGCGGATGCGCCGAAGAAACAGGCGCAGCGGGCGTCGCATCGCTTGAACTTCCTTGAAGCGATGATGGAGACGGTGCCCGTCGGGGTCGTCATGGCCGATGCCGAAGGCAAGATTATCTACGGCAACAGCCACGTCGAAAAGATGGTGCGCCATCCTGTGTTGCATTCGGACGACGTGAACGCCTATGGCGAATGGGTATCGTACCACGCTGATGGGTCCCGTGTACAAAGCCACGAGTACCCTTTGGCGCGGGTGATCCAGAACCGCGAGGACCATGTCGAGATCGACGTGGATTATCAGCGCGGCGACGGCACCCGTTTTTGGATGCGGATCATCGGCGAGCCAGTGCTCGACGGGGAGGGGGAGCGGATCGGGGCGACCGTCGCCCTGATTGATATCGACGAAGAGCGCCGCTTGCGCGAGGCGCAGAACATCCTGATTGCCGAGTTGAACCACCGTGTGAAGAACGCATTTAGCGTGGTGAAATCCATCGTCAGCCAGTCGCTGCGCAAGATGAGCATTCAACGCGGTATCCGTGAAACGATTGACCAACGGCTTAACGCCTATGCGACGGCCCACTCCAAACTGGTGGGCACCACTTGGGACCGTGCTGCGATTGGTGCCGTGGCTGCCGATGTGCTCGACCCTATAGGCGGCGGTCGGATCACGTTGACGGGGCCGGAGGTAGAGGTGCCATCGCGCCAGGCGCTGTCCTTGTCGATGGCATTTTACGAACTGGCAACAAACGCGATGAAATACGGCGCCCTGTCGGTTCCTGACGGTGTTGTGAACTTATCTTGGGAACAAGGAAGTACCGCCGAGGGTTCCCCCCTTGAACTCCACTGGGTGGAAAAGGGCGGCCCTGCCGCCGAGAAACCCAGCGAGACAGGTTTTGGTAGCTTCATCACAGGGCGTGCCCTCGAGGCGGAAACGGGCGGGAAAATCGATACGGTTTTCGGGCCAAATGGATATGAATGGCATTTGAAGATGCCGCAACAGACGGAAGAGCAGGCAGTAGAATGACAAATCAACCTCAGAATATTTTCATCGTCGAAGATGAGGTCGTGGTCGCATTCGAGATGTCCGACCTGCTGGAAGACATCGGCTTTAACGTCGTCGGCCCCAGTATCCATCTGGAAGACGCCAAGGAAAAAGCGCGCGACGGCGATATTGATATCGCCTTTCTTGACGTGAACCTTGGACGCAACAAGACATCGAAACCCGTGGCGGATATCCTGCGCGAACGGGGTATCCCTTTTGTGTTCATCACCGCATATGACGCCGACCAGATCAGCTTTCTCGGGCCGGATGACCGTGTGGTGAAAAAACCCGTGAGCAGCCAGAAGCTGATCGAGACGCTGCGCCGCGTCTACCCAAGCCTAGAGACCGAGTAAGCGCAGACAGGAAACCCCGCAGGCAAAAACCCGCGCGCCGCGACACTGCGGCGCAGGGCAGGGATGCTTTGCCCCCGTGACATCGGCCGTATGTGAACATATAGTGAACATATGGCTAAGCAATCTGTAGAGCAAAAACTGGCAATCCTGAGCGACGCGGCGAAATATGACGCGTCCTGCGCCTCTTCGGGGTCGACGAAACGCGACTCGCGCGATGGCAAGGGCGTCGGGTCGAACGAGGGGTCGGGCATCTGTCATGCCTATGCGCCGGACGGGCGCTGTATTTCGCTTCTGAAAATCCTGATGACGAATTTCTGCATCTATGATTGCAGCTATTGCATCAACCGTGCCTCGTCCAACGTCACTAGGGCGCGGTTCAGTGTCGATGAAGTGGTGAAGCTGACCATCGAATTCTATCGCCGCAATTATATCGAAGGGCTGTTCCTATCCTCGGGCGTCATCAAGTCGCCCGATGCGACGATGTCGGACATGGTACAGATCGCGCGCAAGCTACGCCACGAAGAGAATTTTCGCGGCTATATTCACCTGAAAACCATCCCCGACGCCGCGCCAGAGTTGATTGCCGAAGCAGGGCTGCTGGCAGACCGGCTGTCGATCAACGTCGAGCTGCCCACCGATGCCGCCGTTCAGCAATATGCGCCCGAAAAGAAGCCCGATCAGATCCGCAAAGCGATGGCCGATTTCCGGCTGCGTAAAGAGGTGTCGAAAGACACATCCCACACCGGCAAGCGCCCGCCGCGGTTTGCGCCTGCGGGGCAGTCGACGCAGATGATCATCGGGGCGGACGGGTCGAATGATGCGGCCATTCTGGGCCAGTCGACGCGGCTCTATTCCAGCTACAAGCTGAAACGCGTGTATTATTCTGCCTTCTCGCCGATCCCTGACAGCTCGGCCAAACTGCCGCTGATCCGGCCACCGTTGCAACGCGAACATAGGCTCTATCAGGCGGACTGGCTGCTGCGGTTCTATGACTTCCAGCTGGACGAGATTACATCCGTCACCGCGGACGGGAACCTTGATCTTGAGGTCGACCCGAAACTCGCATGGGCGCTGGTGCACCGCGAGGTGTTCCCGCTGAATGTGAACCGCGCCACCCGCGAGATGCTGTTGCGGGTGCCGGGGTTCGGGGTGAAGACGGTGAACCGCATCCTGTCCACCCGCCGCCACCGCACCCTGCGCTACGAGGATTTGATCCGCATGGGTGCATCTATGAAAAAGGCCCGCAGCTTTGTCACCGCGGGGGGCTGGTCCCCCGGCGGGCTGACCGACAGCATCGACCTGCGCGCGCAGTTTGCGCCGCCGCCCGAACAGTTGACCCTGTTCTGATGCACCGCGCGGTCATGCCCAAGATCGGCACGGCACAGGCGTGGCGCGATGCGGCGCGGCAGTTTCTGGCCGCCGGCGTCCCGCCCGAGGCGATCCTGTGGGGCGATACCAGCACGGCATCCGATCTTTTTGGCGACACCGCCCCGATGCAGACGGACGGGCAGGTGACCGTGCCGCGTAGCTTCGTCAGCATGGCGCGCAGTGTCGTCTGGCACAGTGACCCCGAACGGTTTGCGCGGCTTTATGCGTTTCTCTGGCGGTTGAAGGATGCGCCGCAGTTGATGACGGATCGCGGTGATGCTGATCTGTCGCGTCTGCGGCGGATGGAGAAGAATGTGCATCGCTGCCAGCACAAGATGAAAGCCTTCGTCCGTTTCCGAGAGATTGGCGCGCCCGATGCCCCTCGCCGGTCCTTTGCCGCGTGGTTCGAGCCGACGTATCACACGGTAGAACCCACCGCCGATTTCTTTCTGCGTCGGTTCAGCGATATGGATTGGCGCATTCTTACGCCGGATGTCTGCGCGATTATCGAGGGGGGCAAACTGACCTTCTGCGAGGGGCAGGAAAAGCCCGCCCTACCTGAAGACGCGAGCGAACAGCTGTGGATCACTTATTTCCAGAACATCTTTAACCCCGCGCGGCTGATGGTCAAAGCCATGCAGTCCGAGATGCCCAAGAAATACTGGAAGAACATGCCCGAGGCGGCGCATATCCCCCAAATGATCGCCGACGCCCCCGCCCGTGCCCGCGCGATGGCCGAGGCAGCACCGTCCTTTCCGCCGCAGCGATTGGCGCAGGTACAGGCGCAGCTCGCCGCGCATCAATCCGCGTGGGAGGGTCCGAAAGACGCGTTGGCCAAGGATATCGCCGCCTGCACCCGCTGCCCCCTGCATTGCAATGCGACACAGGCCGTACCGGGCGAGGGCCCCATGGATGCCGAGCTGATGATTGTTGGCGAACAGCCCGGCGATCAGGAGGATTTAATCGGGCGGCCCTTTGTCGGGCCCGCGGGGCAGCTCTTTGATCAGATCGCAGGGCGGGCGGGGCTGCAGCGGGACAAGGCGTTTGTGACCAATGCGGTGAAACACTTCAAATTCACCCCGCGCGGTAAACGCCGTCTGCATCAACGGCCCAATGCGTCAGAGATTCAACATTGCCGCTGGTGGCTGGATGCCGAGATCGCACAGGTCAAACCCAAGCTGATTTTGGGCATGGGGGCGACGGCCGCCGAAGGGCTGACCGGACGGCGCGATGCCATCACCGCCCGCCGTGGCACGGTCGAACAAACGCCGTCAGGCACGCCGGTTCTGCTGACGCTGCACCCCTCGTATCTTTTGCGCCTCCCCGATCCTCAGGCCAAAGCCGACGCAACTGCCCAATTTCAAGACGATTTGACCGCCGCCGTACGAATGTTGGCCTGAAAAGGCGAAATCTCTTAGGGGGCAGTTGCAATATGGCTATGGGATGCCATATACCATCCACATGGATGGAGGATCGAGATGAGCAACGTCAGGGAGCTACGGGAAAAGCAACCCGAGAACGAAAAGATCACGATCAACCTCGGCTTTGTCGATCTCGGGCGGATCGACCTGTTGGTGCAGGAGGGGTTCTATTCCAACCGCAGCGATTTTATCCGCACGGCGATCCGCAAGCAGTTGGATCACCAGTCGGAAACGGTGACACGGTCTATCGACCGTCACACAATGGAAATGGGTCTGCGCGATTACTCCGTCGCGGATCTCGAGGCGGTGCAGGCAGCAAATGAAGTGCTGCACATCAAGGTTGTCGGACTGGCCCGTATCGCGCGCGATGTGACGCCAGAGCTGGCCCTTGCGACCATCGGCTCCATCAACGTGCTGGGGGCGCTTCAAGCCAGCACCGAAGTCAAGAAAGCACTCGGCGACCGGATCAGTTAGCTCCGGCATCATCCTAAAAAGGAATGCGACATGACAGATGAATTTAACGCGGCCCTGCGCCGTGCCGGAAAACTTGTGCGCGCGGGTAACCCCAAAGCGGCGACCGAAGCCATCCAGAACGCGCTTGGCGCCGGTGGGCTGGGGAGCATGGCGAAAGGTAGCAAAAGCCCCTTTAGAAAAGCCAAGATCGGCCGCGGCCTGCGCGAGACGCTTTCGGGGCTGGCGCAATCAACCCTGAACGGCGGTGATAGCATCGAGCCGGACCTGCCCGAGGGTGCCACATTCGGCAGCGGCAGCTTTTCCTGCAGCGCAGGCAGCCGCGACTATCGGCTTTATATGCCCAACCTCAAAGGCTCTGCGCCGACAGGTTTGGTGATGATGCTGCACGGGTGCAAACAATCCCCTGTGGATTTTGCCAAGGGCACGGGCATGAACCAACTGGCAGAGGCGCATGGGTTGATCGTGGTCTATCCGGCGCAATCCCGCATGGCGAATATGCAGAACTGCTGGAAATGGTTTGACCCCGCCGATCAGATGCGCGGCGCTGGTGAACCGGCGATCCTTGCGGGGCTGATGCAACAACTTCAGCGCGACCATGCCATTCCCAAAGGGCGCAGCTTTGTTGCGGGGCTGTCGGCCGGCGCGGCGATGGCTGTGGTGCTGGGACAAACCTATCGGGATGTCTTTGACGCGGTGGGTGCCCATTCCGGTTTGCCCTACCGCGCCGCCCATGACGTGCCATCGGCTTTTGCGGCCATGGGGCA